>Ga0265780_10003751_pt1 | contig 19842 bp, 19 predicted proteins | sample P1T30metagenome_FD_192432 | JGI IMG/M metagenome (GOLD analysis project Ga0265780, IMG submission 192432) | Plant litter microbial communities from East Loma Ridge, Irvine, California - P1 T30 | ecosystem: Environmental > Terrestrial > Plant litter > Unclassified | place: USA: California...
AAAAGTATTTTAAGTATATCTTTACATCAAGTATGCACTTTTTGGTATCCTACGAACTGAAAAGATACCAATCTGATAATCAGGTTTATTATTTTAAAGATGGCGAAAAGAAATCAGGAAGAGGCTTTATGTGCGGTTGACTATGCGTTCCGGAGAATTGGCGGCAAATACAAAGGCCGGATCTTGTGGTATCTCGAATCGCGTTCGGTTTTGCGTTATGGCGAACTGCGTAAGTCCATCAGAGATATTACTCCAAAGATGTTAACCCAAACACTCAGGGAGCTGGAAGAGGACGGGCTGATCAGCCGTAAAGTCTATCTCGAAGTGCCGCCGAAAGTAGAGTATAGCTTAACAGAAGTTGGTGCAGAGTTAATCCCTTTTATCCGGTATTTAAACGAGTGGGGAGAAAAACAGTTAAAGCTTGAAAATATACCCACAATTGAACAATGCTAGCTTTCAGGGCGTTTGTTTTTCCAGATGTTACCTTACCAGCTTGCGAACATGACTTTCATCCGTCAGGCCGAATTCGGCGGCAATTTGTTTCAGGCTGTAATTTCTGCTGTCGAGACGTTGCCGTATAAGTGTTTTACGATAGCCTGAAATATATTCCCTCAGTGTTAGTCCTGCATTTCTTTTAAAATAAGGCCCTATATAATCAGCAGTGGTATTGAAGTGTGCAGCCATAACAGATGCCTTTAACTGCGCAGGCTCGTAAATATATTTATGAATATAGCAAAAAACTGCCTGCATATCCCGGCTCCTGTTTTCAGCAGCTTTCAGCTCAGGCATGTTACGCTGCATAAGCGTTGCCAGGGCAAGCAGCTGCAGCCAGATCAGTTGCTCGTTAAGCAGCGTATCCGGCTTTAATGATAATATAACCTCAATTATACAGACCGAGCTGAGGCGGTCTGCCTCCGAAAGTCGAAAGACCGACAGATGTGTTTCCCTGCTCTTGATCAAATACTCCAGGTGCCGTAAACCATATACGGGGCTGGAGGGTATCTGATGTATATATACATCCGTAAATTTGATAAAAACGAACTTTGTAGAACACTCTATATCAAAATAGTGCTCATCGTCCGGGCCTACAAGAAACAGGTCTCCCTGCGTATACTCAATTCCGCTGCCATTTATGTAATGCCTGCCATTACCCTGCCTGATGCAGATCAATTCATAGTGATTATGCTGATGCACCGGATGTTTCCATTCTTCGGCTTCAAAGTCAGCAATTAGTAAAGGCTGGTATTGCCGGTAACGCTTCATGTCGGAAAGATACAAAAAGCTATTGCTTTTATACCCAACCGTTATGATGATCAACAGGCAGTTTTGCATTATAAACGCCGGTTATTCAGCTGGCAGTAAACAAATAATAATTCTATGCAGAATACAGCATTAGTGGTTGGTGCCAATGGCGTAATTGGAACCAACCTGATCAAACATTTACTACAGGGTGATGACTGGAACGTGATAGGCTTGTCACGCAGAGGCGGAGCCAGCGGGGGGAAACTTACATACATAGCCGTTGATTTACTGGATAAGGAACAGTGCAAAGAAAAGCTGCACAACTTGAACGCGGTAACACACATTTTCTATACGGCCTACCAGGACCGGCCCAGCTGGGCAGAACTTGTGCCGCCTAACCTCGCTATGCTTGTTAATGTGGTAGAAGCAGTAGAGCCTGTTGCCTCAGCCCTTAAGCACATCAGCCTGATGCAGGGCTATAAAGTGTATGGGGCGCATTTAGGGCCATTTAAAACACCCGCCAAAGAGAGCGATGCAGGGCATATGCCGCCCGAGTTTAATGTAGATCAGCAGGAGTTCTTACAAGAACGACAGGTGGGCAAAAAATGGACATGGTCTGCCATTCGTCCTTCTGTTGTGGGCGGCACAGCTTTGGGTAACCCTATGAATCTGGTATTGGCAATTGCCGTTTACGCCTCCGTTTCTAAGGAGCTGGGCTTACCTCTGCGCTTTCCCGGAAAGCCTGGCGCTTACGACAAGCTGATGGAAATGACAGATGCCGGTTTGCTGGCAAAAGCTACCGTATGGGCGGCAACCCAACCGCAATGTGCTAACCAGGCTTTTAATATTACCAACGGCGACCTGTTCAGATGGACAGAACTATGGCCAAAGATCGCAGCTTATTTCAAGATGGAAACCGCGCCGCCTCTTTATTTGTCGTTGCAAACGGTGATGGCCGATAAAGAGCCGATGTGGAAAAGCATTCAGAATAAATACCATCTGAATGAGCATACTTACCAGGAGCTGTCTGCATGGGCTTTTGGCGATGCGGTGTTCTCCTGGGACTATGATTTCTTTGCAGATGGTACGAAGGCCCGGCGTTATGGTTTTTATGAGTTTATTGATACCGAACAAATGTTTTTTGACCTTTTTGATGAATTTCGGCATAATAAAGTTATTCCCTGACCGGATTGTTATTTAAGGGGGGAGGTTTCCTCCCCCCCTTGCCCCATACAGGCTGCTGCACCGCCGCCATCATTGCTAAGGAGTACCGTAGCTTATGTTATCGAGTTAATGCTGCTGCTATGCCGGTCAGCTTCTTGATTCTTTTATTCCAGGATAAAGAAATCAGCACCAGCTGGATGCCAAAAAGAACAGCGATGACCGCTATTGAAATCAGCCTTTTAGTATCTATTTCCAGACCATAGCAAAAAAAGGTAATGATGGCGGCCATTAATACTGCCCTTGAACACACTGCGGCCCACTGGAATTTTTTCAATTTTTTAGTATACTCTTTTATCGAAGCGCTGAGGTTTACTCCCTGTATCAGGTTTCTTGCCCCAAGGTAACTCGATAAGTTGTAGGCGATAGCCTGCAGAAAACCGATCACAAACACCAGATTGATGGCTCCCGGACGTTTATCCCCATCAAAAGCATTATGATATACGCAGATGATCACGATCCATGCTGCGATTTCCACCAGCAGCTGCCTTTTGATCTTTTTGAGTACCGGATGGCTTTTTTCGGCAACCATATTTTTCAGTGTTTCCATATTGGTGTGCTCAGTCTGGCTGGCATTCCATAGGTCTTTCATTTCTTGCAGTTCCATTTTTATGCGTTTAAAAGTTTCTTAATCCGGCCTTTTATGCGGCTTATCTTGACAGCTATGTTATTTTCACTGGTACCGATAATTTCTGCGATCTCACGGTAACTCATTTCTTCGAGCAGTAAGGCCATAACGGCACGGTCTGTCTCCTCCAGTTTTTTGATGGCTGCGGTTAGTGCATTTGTTCGCTCGAGAAGGGTAACGTCCCCGGTTTCTGCAGCTATCTCCGGCAACTGGTCAGTGTAGTCGAGTATTTTTTTTGTTCTGTCTTTTTTGAAAGATGTAATGGCTGTATTGATCGAGATACGGTAAATAAAGGTACCGGGCTTGGCTTCTTTCCTGAAGTTGTCCATTGACCGCCAGAGCTGGAACACAATTTCCTGGAACAGGTCCTGCCGGTCTTCAGGGGTGTTCGTATAAAGTTTGGAAATCTTGTGGATGATACCCTGGTTAGCCGAGATGAGCTGTAGAAAGTCTTTTTCTTCCATGATTATTTTCTGATGAAATTGAACTGCTGGCCCATGCCCTTTGCAGTAATTTCTGTTGCCCTGCCGCTATTGTCCAGTTCAAATATAAAGTCGACCGGCACTTTTTTGCCGTAGAACTTTAGGGATGATTCCTGGAAGAGTTCAAAGGGCGGGTTATTTCCCATTTTAGCGAATAGCTTACCATTGTTTGCTGTCAGCGTTAGCTGCATGCCATTTGTAGCGGCGTAGGTTCCTGCAATTGATTGGATTGTTTTGCTAACGATGGAAAGGCTCGTTCGTACAGCAGGCATTTCGAAAGGTTTGCCTAAGACTATGCTTTCAATATCCGACCAGATTTGATTTACCGGTAATACCGATATGTTGGATAGGATGATAATGCACAGTTTCTCTTCCGGATATCTTGCCATAAGTGCCGATACGCCGAAGGAACCCCCGCCATGGTAATAGGCTTTTGGTCGTCCTGACTGCTTTTCCCTGATGAACCAGCCGTAGCTATAGAGGTCGCCCCGTTCAACGGCATTTATTGAATGTGCAATGAACATTTCTTTTTTCAGTATCTCCGGCCATTTTTGATTTTCAAAGCTGTGAAGAAACTTGATGAGGTCGGTACCGCTGGTGTATAAGTCGCCCGATCCCTTCATCAAGGAGTAACTGCGGTAAGGGGCGGTGGTTAGACGGTCTGCGGTTTGAAGATAACCTGAGGCAAGATCAGGAACGATGGTTTTGTTGTCCAGCTGCCCGGTGTGTGTGAGATTTAAAGGGATACAAATTTTTTCCTTAATGAGCGCACCATAACTTTTTCCGTAGAGATTTTCCAGAATAGAGGCCAGCACAAAATAGCCGGGACTGGAATATTTAACCTGCGAGCCTGGCCTGGCTTCCAATTGGAGCGAAAAGATTTCTTTCATTGCCGGTACCCGGGCATAGTTGATGGAAGACCTTTCTGTCCAATACCCGGGGATGCCCTCGTTGTGAGGTATGCCGGAACGGTGGCTAAGCAGCTGGTCTACCGTGATGCTTCGCCACCCTGAATCGCTAAGCTGCGGGAAAAATTTGAAAAGGCTGTCTGTGAGCGCCAGCTTTCCTTCGGCTGCCGCGATGAGTGTGAGCGTGGCGGTAAAACTCTTGGTAATAGAGGCTACCGAAAATACCGTATTGGCCGAAACCGGAACGTTAAGTTCAACTGATGATTTGCCGGTGCTTGCACTGAATATAGATTTACCACTGCTGGAGACGATGATCGTTCCGCTAAAGCCGAGGCGTTCTTTTTGAATATCGAGATATTGCTGAAGCTTTTTTTGGTCTAACTGCTGTTGTGCATTGGTATTTAGCCCTGCTATTGAGAATAAGAGGATAAACAGCGGTATGTTTTTAATTCTGATTTGCATAGCTTATTAGTAGTGAAAGAAAGTGAAATCTTACACCCTATGCCAGATAAATCAATTATGGTACCGAAGCAGGTTGCTTAAAGTTATAACTGCTATGCCTGATACGCATACGGCTAGCACTATATTTTTAATCCTTTTGCTATAAATATTTTTGTCGTACAACAGCACATTTATGGCAGCTATCGCGACAGTTAAAGATATCAGGCCATTTTGCAGGAGGTTCTTGTAAAAGAATATATCTACTAGTCCGAGGTAGGTAAAGTATATGGCAACAGCCACCTGTATAAATCTTGTTTTGTTGTCCATTTAAGTTTTATTAGCGGCTTGTTATTTGAGAGCGCTACTGAATGAATTGAATGCCTGCCTTGCTGTCATAATGCTAACTCCTGCTATATCTCTTTGGGTTAGATCCTGGTTCTAACTTCAAAAAACCTTTCTCTGTTGGCAGGGTGAGCATATTGGAATACTTATACGCAAACTGTTCTTCACAGTAATTGTAAACATCTTTCTCGGTAAGCAATTTATCAAAAAAGTGTAGGTATAAACACATAAGAGTCTCGTCGATCGAATATCCCACGCGTGACCGAGGCAGCAGCTATATGCCCAGTGTTATACATTTGGCTATATTTGCCATTGTTATGAAGGGATTCTGCTGTTGATCTGCGTTATGCGTGGGAACGAATTGAGCAGGGAGGTAGAGCTAATCCATAACAATTTGTTAGTTAACCTTCCACTTCGTGTTCCCTATACCGTTCCCGACAACGGTAAAGATGCCAAAAAAAATAAAAAAAACCAGATCACTTTATTTAACCATGCCGCCATTTGACGGCAACTTCCAAAACTCCTTATTGCATTTAGTTCAGGCAGACCGCTGCCGTACCAAGAAGGCAAAGCCTATGCAGGAAGGAGATTGTTGAGGTTACGGGCTTGGGGAAACTAAGTGTGGCAAGGTTGAAAGTGAAGGATAATCAACATTGCAAATAGGAGATTATAACCATTGAAATATTATAGATTCAACCAAACGGAAATCTTAAACGAATTAAAAAGATTTCTTCTCGGATACTCTCAAAGAACCTTCTGCATACATTTATCTTTTTTGGATATCATCGAATTGCTGGCTAACAACGCGGGCAACAGTTTGGGGGAAATGAGAGGTGTTGATCATTTCACGCCCAATGCGTTGTAGTTTTTCCTGAAAAAGATCCTGGGAATGTTTCTTAATAAAATGTAAAACCAGTTTTGTTAAGTCTTCCCGTCCTTTGATTTCAACTACATGCACAAATACGTCAATTTCGATATGCCCGTTTTCGATCCGGATTTCTAAGTCAGTAATATCAAAGGCTTCCGTGAGATAGTCAGGAATTTTATCTTTTATCATTGCAATGAAGCGGTTGGACTCCCTTTGGAAATAATGGGACGCTTCTTTGTCTGAAATATTGTTCGTGTTGATGATGAAAGGTAATTCGATAGCAATAGGAGCCGGCACTATTTGACGCGCCAGCTTCTTGTCTTGTGTATAATAAAATAAGAAAAGTGATACAACCGTAACCGCACCTTTAGCACTAGCCTCGAACGCATCGGATGAATCGTTCTGTTTTTCCTTGTTTGGATGTTGAAGGGTTTGTTCAATAGAAACGACATCGGCGGCATTGTCATCTACAAGGTCTATTGCAGCGCTCGTGCCAAATAATAAAGAAGCTGCAAGTAATAGTGTCCTGGCTGCTGTAAATGAGTTCTTCATGATGGTAAGTTGTTGTAATAAAGGGTTTTATTAAATCTACGATCAAAAATTGTGTTTTGCAACTTGTTGGGAATGTATTGCTTTTAAAAAGCCGAAAGATCACCGGCGATGCGCGTTTATTTTTACTAACAGGCTCTAATACCCGTAGACGATTTTCCCTTTATGCTGATCCAGCCATCTTCGCTGTTTATATGAAGGTAGACTTCATGGCCGAGTAGGAAATAGGACCAAGCCGATTTTTTTTGGGTGCTTTAGTGTTCATCCTCTTAACGGGATTACAAATCCCGTTTATTGCATAGTTCGACATATCTTTCAGAACATGATCGAACAGCGTGCCGCTTTAAAGAAGTTGAGGGCTATCCAATATATCAGTTATACGAAAGTTTCGACGAGTTTAAATATAACAGGATGTATCAGGATAAAGCAGATTAGGAATATTGACTTAAAATAAAAAGAGCTAAACCAGTTGATACAGAATAAACCTCAACAAAAACCTGGATATATTATTTGTTTTTATTCATAGCTGAGGCGACAAATCTAATGTTGGATTTCGTAACGTTATGATTTTGGGCTAATTCGTTCCAGTTGTCCAGGGCATTCACGGTTTGGTCAATAATTTCTTCAATCAACTTTTTAGCCAATTTAGCATCCTGGCCAAGTTTTGTCAAATGACTGATTTTTGGATTCCTGCCTTCACCCATTACTGACGTGCTTTGTTCAGCATTCATTCCACTGGAAAAAGTGAGATCGTATGCAGGTGCTAACTTCCATGTGCCGTTTTCGTCCATCAGGAAACTGAAGTTCTTGGCATGGTCGTCCCGGTTATGCGCCAAAACGTTGAATACGGCGAGACGATACATTTTTTCAACTTCACGAATATCTTTAGTGAGTGCACCTGTTAAGTTTAATAAGTTTTCGTAATCCAGGGAAGGGGTTCTGAAATCACTGTGCAGCAGCCCACCTGCGGTATGCATGTGCAGTCGTTTGTTGCCATCTCGATCAAAGCGTTTGACGGCAAAGTAACCAGCACCTTTTTGTGATGAAAATAAATGCACATCTGGCATTAATACACCGGCTTCTTTTGCCATCAATGCATAAACGTATTCAATAGCTCCGGAATCCTGGCCGTCTTGTGTATTAGGAAATTTTACTAACCAGGGTTCAAACCCTTGTTGCAGTTGTCCGGTACCATAGGTAATCTGTTTACGGTCGCTAGAAACAGCGATAAGCGCTTTTGGACGTGCACCGGCAGATGATCCGTTCAAAGCCAATAGTTCTTTTAATACTTCTTCTGAACTGCCTTGCAGAACTTGCTCTGTTTGTAAGGCCAGATGATCCAGGTCGATAAGTCCCTGATTGTCTGCAGGGCTGTTGTCAGGTTCATAAACCAATGCGCCCATGCCCGATAATCCAACATGCGCTAAGCGATCTAGCGGGGAGATGCTTGCTGGCAAAATACCTTGTGATCTAAGCAAACGATCTAGAAGCAATCGCCCCCAACCATCCGGCAAGCTATCACTAAAAACCCCGGCTAATCCTTCAAATGGACGTTGAGGTAATTCAATAACGCCCCTTCGCAGCGGCAATCGGAACGGCGATATTTCGAGACTTTTCTGGATGAAAGCTTCATTATATTCAAAATAAATAATGCGGTCGCGTATGGCTAATCTTCCTACTGGTTGAATTTCTGAACCGAAATCCAAGCCAACTTTCACTTCAGTTACTGGTGCGCTCATTTTTTACGCCCCCTTTTTCGTGAAGTACTATCCGCATCTTTCAGAACGTCATCTATTGAGTTAAAAGTGAGCTTTGACGGTTTCAGCGCAGTGACAATTTCTTCTATGCCACCAACAACCATCAGAAGTTTCAAAAAGGATTCCAGAGATATTGAGCCCTTTTGTTCAAACTTACGTAATGTTGGCAATGGCACACCGGCGCGCGTTGCCAAGCCTTCCTGTGTTAATTCCATAGCGAGGCGCCTTGCCCGAACATTTTCAGCAAGTTTAATCTGGGCTTTAGACGGAGATGTAAGTGATAGCATTGTATTAGTAAATGGCTTGATGTGGGTGTTACTAATATTTTAGTATCACAAAGTTAGTTAAATTTAATTATAGGTTACTATGCAATTGATTTACCACTTTGTAGTCCCTGCCTGCTTTGTTAGACAGAATGGCGATCGCCCACAGATTGCACAGTTGCAATAAACATCATAAACTATTTCATGTACGATTTGAACTTATTAGTACATAATACGTAATTATGTCTGGTAACTCCAATTCACATTAGGTAATTGAAAGCAAAAATATTCTCATTTGAAATATTAATAAGAACAACAGGATTGACCATAGGAGATGAGGCGATGGGATGCCTGTATGGTGAATTTGTGCCGGTGGAAGATTATTATAGAAATACTCAATCTATTGTCTGGCGTCTAACGTCATATCAGAACTTGAATATGGCAAATTTGGGAAATATTGAAGTTGAATGTTGAGCTTCATAATGGATACTTTATATATGCAGCGGGAGGAGTTACAATAGATGATTTTGAAGGGGCTGCCTGATGAGACCAAAGGAGTTGATATCACTGGAGTAGATCGACATATAATTGAAGAATATTTCCGTCAGGAAGCCGTCCCATTTGTAGAAGAACCATGGGAGGCAATCTCTATCGAACAAAAGGTTGTTTTGAAGAGGAGTTAACTAAAGAACTTGGCGGGCGCGAAAACGGGAAATTATTTAAATTCTTTAATCGTAATGCACATAAACTTTTAGGTTTCGAAGCAAAAGCAATTTGCCATAATGCGAGCAACGACGATGTATTGTTCAGAATAATAAAACAAGGAAGTGACTATGCATTTGCGGTCGTGCATTTAACTTGGAGCGGTTCTAAAGAGGTTTGGAAGCTATCCAATATGTCAGTTATACGAAAGTTTCGATGAATTTAAATATAAAAGGATGTATCAGGATAAAACAGACTGGGAATATTAAGTCCTTGCTAGTGCGGTCAGCGTTGTAAATACACTGACTGGTGACGGAACTTCCGATTTTAAGCTAAGGAGACAATTCTTGAAATTAATATATATATAATGTAGCGCCGATCAGCTCCGTGCCTATTGGGCTGCCAGAGCTGACCGAATTTTTGTATAGACCTTTATTTAATGGAGGTTACCTTAGCTTCAAACCGGTATTAAGCTATATTGATAAATCAATATTTGAAAAAGCTGCTTAATTTTATTTTATACACAGCGTTAAGCCTGGTTGTGTTTGTAGTTATCTACTTAATTGCCGTCTTTACCGTACCTGCCATTAGCATGCCGGCAGAAACCGTATCGGATAAAAATATTACAATCTATATCCTTACAAACGGTGTACATACAGACATAGTAGTGCCTTTGAAAACAGCAGATAAAGATTGGAGCCGGGAAATTAGTTTTAAAAACGTAATTAAGCCCGATACCAACGCAACATTGGTGGCGTTCGGTTGGGGCGACAAGGGTTTTTATTTGAACACACCTACCTGGGCACAACTAAAATTCAGCGTTGCTTTTAAGGCCGCCTTTGGTTTAAGCAGTTCGGCCATGCATGCAACGTTTCATAATAGCTTGCGCGAAAGCTCGTCATGTAAAAAGATCGCCATCAGCCGGGAACAATATTTAAGGCTGATAAGATATATTGAAAACAGCCTGAAGATGGATTCAAATGGCCACGTGATCAATATAAAAACAACCGCTAATTATGACGATCATGATGCTTTTTACGAGGCCAGGAGAAGATACAACTTTTTTTACACCTGTAATACCTGGGCCAATAACGCGCTAAAAGCCTGCGGGCAAAAAGCATGTATATGGACGCCAAGAGACAAGCCAATATTCGACAAATACTAAACTCTGCACCACTTTATTCTTACGTCGAACGGGGAAGGAGAATCCCGGAGAATAGAATTAGCCTTACAATCTTGCTGGCGCATCGCGTGCCGCGTGCACGTCTGATAATCTGGAAGATTGTATTCCAAGTTTACGATATCGGGCAAATTGCCACCTGATTATTATCCTGTAAAGATTTCCGAAATACCCTTTCGTACATTTGCGTAAGTAGTCTTTTGATCAACTAATAACCTGCTTGAAAGACCTTGAACTGTGTCCGTAAAGAGTGCCCACAATGCAGTTACATCACGTACAGCACCATTTAATTCGGATATGCTCTGATCCAAATGTTTATTGATGCCTATAAATATGGCGTGAATATTCATTTCTTTCCTTGTAGAGCTTTGTCAGCTATTCATATATAATCACTTGCCTAAAATAAAACAACTTAATTGCCTTACGATTGGAACCGAATTCGACCTATTGTTTCAATCTCGTTAAATTCCATTCTAATTAGTTTGTCAATTTGTCTACCTCTGCCAATATAAGTTCAGCTCGTTTTTCGAGAAAATCATTGTAATTGTCATTATCATAAAGGTCACGTCGCACCGGAATGATATTGCTGTTAAGTATGTCAACAAATTCATTTTGTGGAACTATGTTGTTGAAATAATCAGATGGTTTCCTACTGGAAATAGCTTTGTTAGAGTCGGATGGTAAGAAGGTAAAATTAGCGGTACTAAAGGTTTTATCTTTTGGAAATCCTTGCCTTTTTAAAAAAGCATTCGGAAATATGTGATGGTATTGCTTTGCGTTGTAGCCTGATAATGCATCGGTAACATCTATGGTAGTTCCTTTCACTAAGTCACGAGGCGTCTTTTTAGATAATAGTAATAGAAACGCTCGTGTTAGTGGATTGCGTTTAGAAAACTGCGTTTCAATGATTTCAGCTTCTGAAACGGTAGTTTTAACATTATTTATTGCTGCAAGGTTGTTTTTTCTTATCTCGATAATTGTAAATAAATCTGCGTTCATTTTATCAGTGGTTTGGCCAGTTGAATATCTATTTGAAAACGAGGTTTTCCAAAACCACTTTTCAAGCGACTTTAGTTGATCTGCTGTTTCTCTGCCTGTAATACTGAAAAACTTGCATAAGGACACTAATTGTTGTTGATACGGCAGAAAGTCTTGATGTAAGCACTTAATATGAGATGCTAAAAAATCGATAGCTCTAAACATGGATTCACAAAACAATTTCCAATTATCTCTGATTTGCTCTCCTGAAAGCTGAAGAATTGCCTTTGTTGTAGTGTCGTTTTGGATTAAAGCCGAAAAGGAACAGTGAGCGATCAGGTGATTGAGGTCCTACAAACCATACCTGCCCATAAGCGGAATAAGGTAAAAGAAGTAACGCTGGATCTGGCTCCGACTATGGAACGGATCGCCACACGCAGCTTCCCCAAAGCCAAACTGGTTTCCGATCGCTTTCATGTGCAGCAACTGGCCACCGATGCCGTACAACAACTTTGGATAGCCTACCGGTGGGAGGCTATTGATCAGGAAAACAAAGAGATATCGCTGGCAAAGGAGGTGGGCAAAAGGTATCTTGCCGATATATTGGAGAATGGCAACACCACTAAACAGCTCCTGGCCAGAAGTCGTTACCTGCTATTTAAGGATGAACCTAAATGGACACCCTCACAGCACCAGCGGGCAGAGATTCTATTCCGGCTATATCCACGACTGGAGACAGCTTACAAGCTGAGCAGGAAGCTCTCGCATATTTTCAGCAAAACCAAAGACAAGGGAATTGGATTTACGCGTTTGGCACACTGGTACAATGAGATAGAAAAGGCCGGTATAGATACCTTTAAGACGGTCGCCAGAACCATCCAGAATCACTACTTAACTATCTTGAATTACTTCGATAACAGAAGTACCAACGCATCAGCAGAATCTTTCAATGCTAAGATCAAAGCACTCAGAAGCCAGTTCAGAGGAGTTAGAAATATCAGCTTCTTTATGTTCCGTTTAATGAAAATATATGCTTAACGATTACTCCCCCAACTTTTCCGCTTGATCCGAAAAAACGAAAGCAGCTACATTTTACTGTAACTGCTTCATCTTTAAGTAGCGGGGAGCAGGATCGAACTGCCGACCTTAGGGTTATGAATCCTACGCTCTAACCATCTGAGCTACCCCGCCGGGTGTTTTATAAGCCAGAAAATACTAATGGTTGTTATCTTCTCATCTGGCAAAATCATAATTTTTAACTATGATTTTTTCCTTTTTTAAGGCTGCTAAGCAGTCCCTTTTAAAAGGGTTTGCAAATATAGTTTAATTTACCTTTCTTTAGAAAAGAAATATAAAAAAAGCTCCCGGTTATAAAAGATTTCAGAATGTCAGAAAAAAAGAAGCTTAATCTAGAATACGAAATAAAGTCATCGCCTAAAATATTATTCAGTTTCCTGACTGAACCAAATGCTCTGTCTCAATGGTTTGCAGATGATGTTTCTTACCGCGACCAGGTGTATACTTTTACATGGGACGGCGAGGAGCATAAGGCCAAGCTTCTTTCTGTTAAAGAAAATAAACTGGTAAAATTTAAATGGATAGACGATGAACCGCACTGTTATTTTGAAATGGAAGTATTACAGGACGAGTTAACGAACGATGTTGCCCTTTCTATTACAGACTTTGCACCAGAGGAAACTCTTGAAGAGCGCAGGCTTATATGGGACAACCAGATCGAATACCTTATCAGTGTACTGGGAGCATAAACATTAGTATTTATTATTGAGGATGAAAGCTGACGGCAGTAATTAATCCTGAACTGAAACTATCCCTGTAATAAACCTGAGGGCGGCTTACCCCATCTGCCTGATAGAAAACTTGCTTAAAACGCTGAAATTATACTATTGCCCGGCTTTTTGGAGTTAATAACAGGTATGTTATGCGGTATAACAATACTTTGTCAGGGAGAATGAGCGGATAGTCAACCTGCTTTTGCGCCCTGTGTATTATGTTGTTTCCGTGAATGTTGAAGGCAAAAATTTGCGTAAGTTTGTAGCGTGAAAAAAGTCCACCTGCTGGTAATAAAGGCATTTATAAGGCCCTTTATCGTTACCTTTTTCATTGTAATGTTTGTGTTATTGATGTTATTTTTATTTAAATACATCGATGACCTCATTGGAAAGGGGTTTGAATGGTATGTAATTCTCGAGCTTTTATGGTATGCTTCGGCTACGAATGTGGCCATGGCGCTCCCGCTGGCGATGCTGCTTTCGTCGATAATGACGTTCGGTAGCCTGGGCGAGAACTATGAGCTGGTGGCTATTAAAGCTGCCGGGATCTCCCTTCAGAAAGCGATGCTCCCGCTGATCATCCTGGTTTCCGGTCTAAGCATCTCTGCTTTTGTCTTTTCGGATTATATGCTGCCGGTAGCCAACCTTAAAATGGGATCGCTGCTCTATGATGTGCGTAACCAGAAGGCCGCGTTCTTAATTGAGGAAGGTGTATTTAATAATAGTATTGCGGGATATTCCATCCGCGTTCAGAAAATGGACAAAGACGGGCAGACTTTACACAATATCCTGATCTACGACCATACAAGTTCTAACGGCAATCTTACTGTAATCCGTGCCAAGCAGGGCGTAATGAGAAGGTCGGCCGATGAGATGGCGCTGATTCTCAAAGACGGTGTGAGGTATGAAGAGATGACGGGCGACAAAGTTTATAATCCGCGGCAGCGTTTTATTCGCCAGCGTTTCCAGGAAACTGAACAGAAGTTTGACCTGTCTGATTTTAATATGAAACGTACAGACGAGAGTCTTTTTAAAGGGAACTTCGCCATGCTGAACCTGCGGCAGCTTAACTATTACCGCGACTCTACGCAGAAACAGTCTGACAGTACGGTTAATACTATTCTGCCTGCTTTGTTACCCAATTTCAGGTTATACAGTATGAGTCTCGGCATCAATGGGATGAAGGTGAAAAAGGTGCCGGTTTATAAAAAGTCTGTAGAAGAGATTATCCCTGTAGAGGAGAGGACGCAAGCTTTGAGTTATGCAATAAGCCAGGCGCGTTCCGTATCAGAAAGCCTGATAATGAAGGTAGAGGATCATGAAAGTGTGCTTAAACGGCTAAGGCGGTACGTGGTAGAATACCAGCGGAAGTTTACCCTTTCGTTCTCCTGCCTGGTGCTGTTTTCTATAGGCGCTCCGCTGGGAGCAATTATACGTAAGGGCGGGCTTGGGATGCCGGTAGTGGTATCTATTATTTTCTTTTTGATTTTTCATATCATCTCGACCATAGGAGAAAAATCTGCTAAGGAGGGAACGATGAACCCGGTGCTGGGAATGTGGATTGCAATAATTGTGTTAAGTCCGCTGGCTGCATTCCTCACCTACAAGGCAGCTGTAGACTCTGCGCTTTTTGATACCGACTTCTACAAGCAGTTCTTTCAGAAGCTGTTTAAACGCAATAAAAAATAAGTCATTTATCTTTACTTAAGGATTATATATCTGGGTTATATGCTTGTTAAGTAAAATGTAATTTTGCTCAATAATGGAAATTAAGTTAAATACTGTTGAATCGGCTATAGAGGATATCAAAGCCGGGAAAGTTATAATCGTTGTGGATGATGAAGACAGGGAGAATGAAGGCGATTTTGTAACTGCTGCGAGAAATGTTACCCCTGAAATAATAAACTTTATGGCTATACACGGGAGAGGGCTGATATGTGCGCCTCTTACCGAAAGCCGCTGTGAGGAGTTGAACCTCGGTTTAATGGTTGGCAATAATACAGCCCTTCATGAAACTAACTTTACTGTTTCGGTAGACCTTATAGGTAACGGATGTACCACCGGTATTTCTGCGTCTGACCGTGCTAAAACCGTGCAGGCACTGATTAATCCGGGTACTTTACCTGAAGATCTGGGCAGACCGGGCCATATTTTCCCCTTAAGGGCAAAAGAAGGCGGTGTATTGCGCCGTGCGGGTCATACAGAAGCTGTGGTTGATATTGCCAGTCTTGCCGGCATGGAACCTGCAGGTGTACTGGTAGAGATAATGAATGAAGATGGTGAGATGGCGCGTCTTCCGGACCTGGTAAAGATAGCCGAGAAGTTTGACCTGAAAATTATCTCTATAGAGGACCTGATTGCATATCGCCTGGAAACTGAAACCCTTATTAAAAAAGAAGTTTCAGTGAAACTGCCTACCGAATGGGGCGAATTTGAAATGGTGGCTTATACACAGGTGAATACAGGCGACCACCATATTGCTCTTGTAAAAGGTAGCTGGGAACCTGATGAACCTGTTCTGGTACGTGTACACAGCTCATGTATTACCGGCGATATTTTCGGATCATGCAGGTGCGATTGCGGACCGCAGCTTCATAAATCGATGGAAATGATCGAAAAAGAAGGTAAAGGGATTGTGATCTATATGAACCAGGAGGGGCGGGGTATTGGTCTGATCAATAAATTACATGCTTATAACCTGCAGGAGAACGGCTTTGATACCGTAGAAGCAAATATTAAACTTGGTTTTAAAATGGACCAGCGCGATTATGGTATCGGTGCACAGATACTCAGAAGTCTTGGCGTTACCAAAATGAGGCTGTTGTCTAATAATCCTACCAAGAGAGCAGGCCTGATAGGCTACCAGCTTGAGGTGGTAGAAAATGTTCCGATAGAAATACAGTCGAACGTTCATAATGAGCTTTATCTTAAAACCAAACGTGATAAGATGGGCCACACTATTATGAAGGACTTTTAACGATTCGGTGTTCTTTTCTCATCGTTCCGGGACCCTGAAGGGGTTACCGGGGCGGTTGTAGAGGGAGGTGTTACCGGCGGGGCAAGTGGTTGCGGCTCTTTGCGCTCGTCTTTACGGTTTTTCCCTATAAGTGCTTTAAGAAACTCATTCAGATTGTCGAAATCCCTGCGATAAACCAGACCAAGCGCACTCACATATTCCTGGTTCGGATTTAAAAAGTTCCTGTTATTGAGCCGGTTCGACGCTCTTAATATTACACTCGCATCTTTTTTCAATAAGTATAAAGCCTCTACATCGCGTGCTACGGCACTGCCGATTACGTCGAGGTCATTTACTTCTGCGCGCCTGTCTGTTACACCGCCGTTTAAGATTAGCCTGTCTTTAAGAAGACGTACAGACGCACTTGCTTCGTTCAGGGAGCGTACGCTGATATCGACTGATTTGAGGTTCAGCGACTGCGCCAGCACATTGTTGAGCTGGTTAAATACCAGTTCTGTACCGGCACTGAATGCAGTGTTCAGTACGGCTTCCTGGTTTACCAGGCCTGTATTCGGCGCAAATGACCGCCGGGCTATTAGGCTCAGCGCCTGCGTGCTCTTATTACTACCATCACTGAAATAACTTTGAAACTCATCTTTAACATAAGAGTCGTTAGGGAAATTTATGTCGAAACTGATTCCCGGCTGGGTTAATTCCCCGCTCAGGTCAATAACGGCCTCCGTCTGCACGCTTTGTTCGGTAGGGGGGCGTCCGGCTGCGATATAGAGAGGCCGGAGGTTTGTTCTTACTTCGTAGATAGCTCTTAAGTTTATGAGCGCCTGGGTAGGGTCGCCGGTCCAGCGGATAGAACCCCCTCGTCTTATCTCGAATATTTTATTGATATAATCCTGGGCGGTAAATTCAAACTTGCCGCCGGAAATAAGGTAGTCTCCGTACATCTCGAAATCGCCGGCGCTGGTAATATTCAAACGAAGAGGATTGGCTTTCCCTTTTCCGTTAAGCCGGCCTATGTCTGTTATGATATTTACCTGTGTGGCTTCGTCTACTTCGAGGTTAAAAGTCATGACCAGACCTGTAAAGAACTGTGTTTTTTTAGCCGAAAGGGTAGAGTCTTTAGCAACAAAGGTTATAAAATCTGTATTACCAACTGTTTCTGCTGCGTTAAGCGGGATGTTGAAGATGGTACCGGCGTCTGTTTTGGCGTCGATATCTATTCTCATATGGTTGGTAGGCCCCTTAAAGCTGAATGTACCCGTTCCGTACGCTGTTCCATAGTAGAGAGGATTATCCCTGGCAGTAGTGTTTAGCGCCATGAACTTTGTTGTTTTCAGCGTAACGTCGATATCGGGGATCTTTGGGTTCCGCATATCGACACTTCCGGTAGCGATGGCTTTATTGCCTTTGATATCGCGCAGTTCGAGCGAATTCAGCTTTATGATGCTGTTATCGATACCTACCTTGTCTGAAATTACATAGTGGGTTTTGAGATAATTAACGGTTAGGGCGGCATCGTGCAGGGTTGCCGAGCCATTGATCTTAGGATCGAGCGCCGAGCCGGTCACTTTCAGCTGTGCGGATATTGCCCCGCTAACATCCGAAACAAGGTGTTTTATAAATGGCTGAAATATAACGAGCTGGCTATGATCCATGACCAGGTCAAGATCAAGTTTGTTCTCGCTGGCAGCCGCATTATAAGTGCCTGAAGCAAACAATGTTTCTTTCAGTCCTCTCATCACATTCATTTCAACATCGATCAGTTTTGATTCATTATCCAGGTTAGCAGTTAAAGTGACATCGCCGATGGGTGTATTGTTCATGGTTAAAGAATCGATATGGATATCGGACTCTACTTTGGGCGTTTTTGTAGCCGATGATACGGCCAGAGAACCATTTAATTCTCCCGAGAGGGTGATTGCGGCACCCTGGGCCAGGGGGTTAAAGGTGGCGAGTTTAAATTTCTTGAATTCAACATTCAGCACGTCTTTAGGATCGGGAGATATTGTTCCGTCTATGGTTAACAGCTGGTCGTCTCTGAATAGTTCAAAGCCTTCGATGATTACTTTGTTTTGATCGAAATTCAAGCTTACCTTTTCCTGTATGCGCCAGACTTCCTGGTTAATAACAACATCTGAAGGCAGCAGCGAGAACTTTACAAGCGTATCCTGGCCGAATTCGAGCAGACCGTTTAAGTCGAGCTGGTTCATGGCGTCCTTGTCGGAAAGTTTGACGTTCAGTGAAAGACTGTCGTTTTTAAGAATGTTGGCGAAGTTGATGTTCTGAATATAGAGGCGCTCATTAAGATCAATCCTGTCTGCGGTGAGGAAAAGGTTAAGAGCATCGGCAGAGGTGGTTTCGTCAATGATGACGTTGTTTACCTTTATGTTTTTGTATTGCACGAGCGGACTTGAGCCGGTGAGGATAGCGGTATTCTGCGATGAGTTGAATTTTCCGTTAAAAAAAGCACCTTCGGGGATCTGGAGATCCGGGACAAATAATACGCTTACCGGTTCAAAATACTTAAGCTTCAGTGAAAAGTCGAAATTCTGGTTCCCCGGATTGTGCACATCCATTTTTACAGACGGGATATATTTCTTTACGACTGACTTGAAGTACGAAGGCAGCGTGTTAAGATCGTATTGGCCGTGAATGCTGGCATCGAGTATATCGGAGTTTATGGTTAAAGACCTGTTATCGCCGGTGCCCCGTGCGAAGAGGTTAACGGAATCTACCACCATAGATGTGCTGGCACTGGTCATGCGGATATGCATCAGTTCCAGGTTGCCTTGTATGTTGCTGAGATTGTTTCCTGTAAAATTTGTACTGAAATCAGCATCTACCTGTAGCGTATCTTTTATAAAACCCAGTTTATGAAGATTCGTACTGCGTATGCTTGCCGTAAAGTTAAACTGCGGAAGCTGCGGATTCAGGTTGATACCGCCGCTGAAGTTCAGCTTGACATTCCTGTCATTTACAGTTATGCGGCCATCGAACAGGTTTTTGTTAAAGCTTCCGTTTACGTTGATATTGGTATAGCGGTATCCCCGGAAATCAAAATAGCCGATCTCTGCACGCACATTTTCCTGCAGGCCTTTGAGTGAGAAGCCTTGGCCACGGACATTGGCAGTAACGGAGGCGCGCCCCAGGTCTTTACGGTTAAGTAATGTTCTGAGGTCGAAGTCGGAAGCTTTTACTGTACCCGAATACCGCGGAGTTCCTGTCAGGTTCATGTGGATGTTCGGGGCAATGCGGCCTAGGGCCGTTTTAAATTCTCCTTTGGCATTGAAGTCCTTAGCCAGTCCGCTGAAGGTTCCTGCGAAACTTACATTGCCGAATTTATGCCCTATGGCGGGGAGTTTAAATGGCTTCCCTGTAACGGCTTTTGCAATATATTCTACATCTTTCGGATTGCTGTGCAACTGCGAAAAACGAAGATCGAGTACGGTTTTATTTATTGAGGGTAGTCCTTTGACGCTAAAATCGCCTTTGAGGTAGCTTGCCTGTCCGGCTCTGACGC
>Ga0265780_10003752_pt1 | contig 19836 bp, 14 predicted proteins | sample P1T30metagenome_FD_192432 | JGI IMG/M metagenome (GOLD analysis project Ga0265780, IMG submission 192432) | Plant litter microbial communities from East Loma Ridge, Irvine, California - P1 T30 | ecosystem: Environmental > Terrestrial > Plant litter > Unclassified | place: USA: California...
CATTGTGCAGTTTTACCTGCTGTGGCCTGCGCTGCTGGCGGTGTCCCGGCGGCTGTCGGCCCCCGCGCTACTCTGCCTGGCATTGCTGATATCGCTGCTCTACAGCGGGCTCATGCTGCGGCTGGGCGTTCAGCACGAGCGTATCTGGTGCAGTTCGGCCATCCAGTACCTGTGGCTGTTTGCGCTGGGGCTGGTGATGGCACGGGAACAATGGCTGCCCAGGCTTTTGCAGCTGGGGGCCGTACGGTTTGGCCTGCTGCTGCTGGTGTCACTTACCGTAGCGGTGCTCATCAGCCGCTTCGCTGGCGAGCAGGGCAATGTGCTGAACGACTACTTCATGTTCATTGCCTATTTCTCGGGCTGTGTGCTGCTTTTTCTGCTGAGCCAGCGGCTACCGGCCATTGCCCGCGCCATTCTGTGGCTGGAGCCTTTTTCCTACTCCTTGTATCTCACGCATTTATTTATCTTCTCCCTCTACCTAAAGGCCGTATCGCAGCTTGAAATATCCCTGTATGAGGTGCCGGTGGTGGCGGCCCTTTGCGTGGCAGGGGCGCTGGTATTTGATAAATTAATTCAACCATTAACTACGGCCCTCTTCTGGCAACGGCGGCCAGCAGCGTAGCGGCCAAGTGGCTGGCCTAGAAGCGCCGCACGCAATTTCTCGTTTTTGCTCATGGATGTCCTGATTTCGCTTTTCTCACTGCTGTTGTACCTGCTCGGCGGCTACTTGCTGCTGAATGTGGTGTACCTGCTGTTTTTCGCCGTGGCCGGGCATCGGCAGCAGCCCGCCCTGGAGCCGACGGGGGCAGCGGGTGCACTGCGCCGCATGTGCGTGCTCATGCCCGCCTACCGGGCCGATGCCGTGATTCAGGAAACCGGGCCGGAGGCGAGCCGCCATGCCTACGCCGGGCAGTTCGGCGTCTACGTCATTGCCGACGGCCTGCAGCCGGCCACGGTAGCGGCGCTGCGCCAGCAGGGCACCAACGTGGTAGAAGTTAGTTTCGCTAAAAGCACCAAGGGCAAGGCCCTCCTCGCCGCCTTCGATGCCCTGCCCCGCGACGCGTATGACGTGGCCGTAATTCTGGATGTGGACAACGTGATGGCGCCTAATTTTCTGACTCAGGTAAATGCGGCCTTTGCTGCTGGCTACCGGGTGGTGCAAGGCCACCGCACCGCCAAAAACCTGGATTCGCCCTTTGCAGTACTCGATGCCTGCAACGAAGAAATTAACAACCATATTTTCCGGCAGGGTCATGCTAACATTGGCATGTCGTCGGCACTGATTGGTTCTGGCATGGCCTTCGAATACGAATACCTCCACGGTCTTCTCCAGGACATTGGCGATACGCCGGGCGAGGATAAGGAAATAGATTTCCGGGTGCTGCGCGACCAGTGCAAGATTGCCTACCTGCCCCAGGCCTACGTGCTGGACGAGAAGATTCCCAATTCCAAGGTGTTTGCCACGCAACGCACCCGTTGGCTGGCCACGCAGCAGGAATTCCTACAGAAGTACTTCCGCGAAGGATTAACACAATTGATGAGCGGCAACTTGGATTTTTTTGACAAAGTTTTGCAGTCCATGCTTTTGCCGCGTATTTTGCTACTTGGGGTTCTTGGCGGTTTGTTGGCATTTTCGCTGCTGTGGCCAATAGGGCCAGCTACCGGCTACTGGCTGACGTTGCTCATGGGCACGGCCGCGACCCTGCTGCTGGCCCTGCCGGCCCGGCTTTATACCCGCCAGGTAGGGCGGGCAGTGCTGCACTTGCCGGTGGCGTTGGGCGCCATGGTGCTGGCCCTGCTGCAAATGAAAAAAGCCAAAACGTCCTTCATGCACACGCCGCATAGCGCTGCTCCCACCCCGCGCCCCTGACCCTATTCATCACCTGCCATGCCCTGGGAAATCATCTTTCTGCCCGCCCTCTTTTGTTTAATTACCGGCATTCGGTACGGCTTGCGGGCAGCGGGCCGGCGCTAATTTATCGCACGCAGCGGTTCGCTTATGAAAGAGCAAAACATCGTGATGCTATGCCAGCAAAACTGGAATCTGGGCCTGGCATTCAATGCGAAAAACCTGGCGAAGGAGTTTGCGAAAGACAACCAAGTCCTGTTCGTGAACCTACCGCTGGACCTGAACACGGTACTGAAAGGCTACCGGGACCCGGCCATCAAGCAGCGGCTTCGGGTGCTGCGGGGCCAGGAAGAAAGCTTGGTGCAGGCCGAACCCAACCTGTGGGTGCTCACGCCGCCGGTGCTGGGGCTATCTATCAATTGGCTGAAATCGAACAAGGTATTTCGCAAGCTAAACCGCTGGAACAGCCAGCTACTGGCGGCTAGTATTCGCAAAGCAGCCCATGCGCTGGGCTTTACGTCTTACCACTTTTTTCAGGACGGCATTATTCCGCAGGGCCTGGAAATGAGAGCGCTGCTGGCGCCACGCAGCTTTACCTATTACGTGCGCGACTACGTGCTGGGGCAACCCTATTTCCGGCGGCACGGGCCGTGGGTAGAAGCCGAGCTGTGCCAGCAAGCCGATGTGGTGGTGGCCAACTCCGCCTACCTGAGCGACTACGCCCGGGAGCACAATCCGCACAGCTACGACATTGGCCAGGGCTGCGTGCTGGCCATGTACGATGCCGCCGTAGAGCACGCCGTTCCCGCCGACCTTGCGGCCGTGCCGCGGCCCATTATCGGCTACACTGGCTTCCTCACAGAAATGCGGCTGGATATCGACCTGCTGCTGACCATCGCCCAAGCGCGTCCGCACTGGAATCTGGTGCTGATTGGCCCCGAGGATGACGCCTTCCGGCGTAGCACCTTGCACGGGCTGCCCAACGTCTTCTTCCTGGGTAGCAAACGCCCCGACCAGCTGGCCGCCTACCTCCAGCACTTCGATGTGTGCATAAATCCACAGCTGGCCAATGAGTTGACCGAAGGTAATTACCCACTGAAAATAGACGAATACTTGGCCATGGGCCGCCCTGTGGTGGCTACCCACACGCGGGCTATGGACCTATTTGCTTCTTACACCTACCTGGCCCGCACCCCGGCCGATTGGCTGCGGCTCCTGGAGCAGGCTCTTGCCGAGGCAGGTCCGCGCCCGGCAGCGGCCGGTATTGCTTTCGCCCAGGGCCACACTTGGGCCGCCAGCGCCCAGGCGCTGTACCACGCTTTGGCCGCTACCCAGCTGCAAGCAGTTTGAATTTGCTTTTTCATCGTCCTTTTCTTCTGCTTATGCTTTCGACCTCTTCACAACCAGCGCCGGTGAGTGTTCCGCCAACCAGCGGCACGCGCCCGGCCGCCCTACGCCGGCGCATCGGCATCGAAGCCCAACGGCTGTTCAGGCCCCGGAAATATGGCATGGACGTAGTAGCGTTGGAGCTGATTCGGCACTTGCAGGAGATTGACCAGCACAACGAATACTTCATTTTTGTGAAGCCGGACGAAGACCGGAACGTCATTCAGGAAACGGCTAATTTTCGCATCGTGGAAGTGCCCGGCGGGCCGTATCCCTACTGGGAACAAGTGCTGCTGCCCCGCGCAGCGCAGCAGGCGGGCGTCGAGCTGCTGCACTGCACCAGCAATACGGCTCCTTTGCGGGCCGGCCGGCCGCTGGTGCTTACCCTGCACGATGTCATCTTTCTGGAACCGCTGAACCTGCGCCTGGGCACTTGGTACCAACGCCTGGGCAACCTCTACCGCCGCTGGAATGTGCCCCGTGTGGTGAATGCCTGCAAGCGCATCATCACCATTTCGCACTTCGAGGGCCGCCGCATTCTGGAAAAGCTGCCCCTACCCACCGGGCAGCTCCAGGTGGTGTACAATGGCGTGGGCACCCAGTTCCGGGCCGTAACGGACCCGGCCGTACTCGCCGATGCCCAGCGCCGGTTGGATTTGCCCGACCGCTTCATGCTGTTCATGGCCAACACCGACCCCAAGAAGAATTTTCGGGGTCTGCTCACGGCCCTGGCCCAACTCAAAGCGCAGCAGCAACTCAAGCTTAAGCTGGTCATTCTGAACTTTAAGGAGCCCGACCTTCAAGCCCTGCTGGCAGAGCTAAACTTAGCCCATTTGCGGGACGATATTAAGCTGTGCGGCTATGTGTTGACGTCTGATTTGCCTACACTTTATAGCCTGGCGCAGCTTTTTCTGTATCCGTCGCTCCGCGAAGGGTTCGGGCTGCCCATTCTGGAAGCCATGTCCTGCGGCACACCGGTCATCACGAGCAATACCTCGGCCATGCCCGAAGTAGCCGGCGATGCGGCCGTACTGATTGACCCCTTCAAACCCGAAACCATCGCAGCCGCCATCAGCCGGCTGCAAGACGACCCGGCCGAGCGCGAGGCACTGGTGGCCAAAGGCTTTCTGCGCATTCGCCAGTTTTCGTGGCAGGAAACGGCCCGGCAAGTGCGCGAGGTGTACGAACAAGTGCTGACCCAACAGCCGCACGCTAGTCGTTAGTCCTCGGGGAATGACACAACCCGCGCCTAATCCATTCACCTGATTGTCATTTTATTATGCTCATATCTTTATTCTGGCTAGCACTGGTGGTAGTGCTGTATACCTACGCCGGCTATGCTGTGGTGGTGGGCTTGTGGGCGCGCCTGGCACGCCGCTCGGCAGCAGTATTGGAGGCGGATTTCGAACCCGACGTGACGCTGGTAGTTCCGGCCTACAACGAAGCCGACATCCTAGCCGCGAAAGTGCGCAACTGCCTGGCGCTGGACTACCCAGCCGAGAAGTTGCGCCTCCTGTTCATCACCGACGGCTCAAATGATGCATCGGGCGAGGTGTTGGCGGCTTTCCCCAACGTGCAACACCTGCACACGCCCGAACGGGCCGGCAAGTCGATGGCCGAAAACCGGGCCATCCGGTACGTTACCACACCGTACGTCATCTTTACCGACTGCAACACCATGCTCAACCCCGAGGCGGTGCGCCGCTTGGTGCGCCACTACGCCAGCCCAGCGGTGGGCGCAGTATCGGGCGAAAAGCGGGTGCTGAGCGACGGCAGCACGTCAGGCGCCGGCGAAGGCCTGTATTGGAAATACGAGTCGTTTCTGAAGCGCTGCGACTCCAATATTTATAGCCTGATGGGAGCCGCCGGCGAGTTGGTTTCTTTCCGCACGAGCCTGTTTAAGCCTTTGGAAGCCGATACCATTCTCGATGATTTTGTGCAGTCCATGCGCATTGTCGATGCGGGCTACCAAGTGGTATACGAGCCCGAAGCCTATGCCATGGAGCCTCCCTCCTTTTCGCTGGGCGAAGAGATGAAGCGCAAGGTGCGCATCTGCGCGGGCGGCTGGCAGGCCATGTCCCGGCTATTGCCGCTGCTCAACCCGCTGCGGCAGCCCGTGGTGGCGTTTCTCTACTTCTCGCACCGGGTGCTCCGCTGGACGCTGACGCCCGCGCTGCTGGCGGCCCTGCTACCGCTCAATGCCGTACTAGCCGTGCAATACGGCGGCTTCTATACGTTACTGCTGGCGCTGCAAGGCGCGTTTTATGGCGCAGCGGCGCTGGGCTGGTGGCGAGCGGCGCAGGGCAAACCAGCTGGCCTTTTGCTCGTGCCGCTTTACTTTACCATGATGAATGTGGCTGTTTTCCAAGGAGCAGCCCGGTTTTTTCGCAATAGCCAGCCCGCCGCCTGGGCCAAAGCTCAACGCGCAACCGCTCCGTAAAGCTGCTGGTGTTCAGCTAACAGCCTTGGCCATTACCCTTATTTAGCAAGTGCATTGCACAACATGAGAAGACTTTTGCCCTCTAAGCTGTACTCTTACCTGGGCAACAACCATTTCCTCTCCCTGGCCAGTAACGTGGCCGTTTCCGGACTGGGGATTGTATCGGTGGCGCTGTTGTATCGGGCCCTTCCCATCAAGGAAGTAGGTATGTGGATTTTCTTCATTTCCACCATTGGCTTGGCCGATGCCTTCCGAACCGGGTTCTTAACCACCGCCTTCATCCGGGCCTGTTCCGGGGCCACCCCGGCCCGAAGTGCAGAAGTTATTGGGTCGGCGTGGGTGCTGGCGCTGCTGATTACGGGCGCTATGATGCTCCTGAACCTGGTGGCCGCGTTCCTACCTTTCTATCACCCCACCAATGAGACGGCGTTGCTGGTGCGTTGGTTTGGGGTCACGTTGCTGGCCACGCTACCCTATTATGTGGCCAGCAATGTGCTCCAATCGGAAATGCGGTTCGATAAAATCCTGTATATCCGCCTGTTGTCGCAGGGTATTTTCGTATTGGGCGTGGCCATCATGCTTATTACACATACCGGTAGCCTCGAATACGTGGTGTACTGCAACCTTGCAGCGTCGGTAGGTACCAGCCTGATGACGCTGGCGCTGGGCTGGGCCCGGGTTGGCTGCCTGCGGGCGCGCAGCTCGGAGTGCATTCGGGAGCTCGCTCATTTCGGCAAGTACAGCTTTGGTAGCTATGTGGGTACCAACCTGCTGGGCATGTCCGACACGTATTTTATCAATTTCATGCTAGGGCCGGCCTCTCTGGCCGTCTACAGCCTGGCGGGCCGTTTTGGCGAAATCATCAATATTCCGCTCCGCAGCTTCATGGCCACGGCCATTCCCACGCTCTCAGCCGCCTACAATCAAAACCGCCTCGATGAAGTGGCCCGCCTGCTCCGTAAAAACGCAGGACTCCTCACCTGGGCTTTCGTGCCCATCATTTTGGGCACCATCCTGTTGGCTGATATTCCTATTGCGCTCATTGGCGGCAATAAGTACCGAGGCACCGAAGCCGCCAACCTGCTGCGCATCACCATGAGCCTGGCCATTCTGTTTCCCATCGACCGTTTTGTGGGCGTGACACTGGACGTGGTGAACCAACCCCGCATCAACCTCCTGAAAGTGTTTCTGATGTTGGGCGTCAATATTGTGGGTAATACCGTTGTATTGCTGCTGTTCCCCAATATTTATGGCATCACGCTGGCTTCTTTCCCCACGGCCATTGTTGGGTTTGTGTATGGCTATTTGCAGCTGCGGCGCTTCCTGCCGCTGTCCCTTCGCGCCATCATGTTTACGGGCTTTCAGGAAGCCAAGCTTTTCTTGGAGCGCGTCTTGAGCGATTTGACGAAGGCACAGCCGGTGCCCAATGCCACTGTAGAGCCTCCGGCTACCCCCTCATCCAAAGCATGAGAGTTGCCCACCTGATTCTGGCCCACAAAGCTCCGGCCCAGTTGGAACGCTTGCTACGCGCATTGGCTCACCCACAGGCCGACAGCTACATTCACCTCGATAAAAAGGCGGATTTTCAAGCCTTTGCTTACCTTGCGGCCCTGCCCAATGTCCATTTCATTCAGCACCGGCTCGATGTGAAATGGGGGGGTTACAGCCTGACGCTGGCCGCGCTGGAAAGCATGCGCGAGATTCTGCGCTCGGCGCCAACAGCTTACGATTTTATCAACCTCCTTAGTGGTGAGGACTACCCCATCAAGTCAGCAGCGGCTATTCACGCCTTTTGGGAGCAGCAACGGGGCCACTCTTTTCTGGAGTACGAGGCAGAAGGCTCGGCTTGGTGGCAGGCCAACGAGAGCCATGCCACACGGTACCATTTCACGGAATTTTCGTTTCGGGGGCGCTACGTAATCGAGCGTTGCCTCAATGCGCTGCTGCCCCGCCGCCGGCCCCCACTGCCGGCCCTCTACGGGGGCAATATGGGCGGCTGGTATACGCTCAGCAGGGAATGTGCCGCCTATGTCATCGGTTATCTGGATGCGCACCCCAAGCTCCGGCGCTACGCTTATTTCACCTGGGGCTCCGATGAGTTTCTGGTGCATTCCATCGTGCTCAACTCTCCGTTGGCTCCCACGGTTATCAACAATAACCAGCGCTACATCGACTGGTCGGGCGGCGGCCACAGCCCCAAAATATTTACCGTGGCCGACCTACCCGCCCTGCTCGCCTCGGCCCGGCTCTACGCCCGCAAGTTTGACGCCAGCCGCGACAGCGCCGTGCTCGACCAGCTCGACCATAGCTTTGGCTGAAACCCAATGCCTTATTCGGTTTTGATGTTCAACCGGTTTTTCACCCGCGACATCACGTCGTAGTCCTGAATGGTCTGCCGCAGTTTATCGGCCTGCTCCCCAATCTTGTACAGGCGGAACAGCAGCGGATTATATTCCTGACTGACGTATTCCAGCCGGCCGTATTCCACGTAGTTATTTTTAATGGCGTCGTACTTTTTGGTTACAGCCTCCCACTCATCGTAGGGGTCGGCCTGGATTTTTTTGTATAGCTCGCCGCCTCCTACCGGCCGGGTGTGCTTCATGATTACGTCGTCGAAAACAGCTAGCTTGTTGAGTGGGTAACCGAGGATTTTCGGCCAAACTGAATCCAGACCCCACGACGATTTATTTTCGTTGAAACTCACCAAGCACTGCTTCAGCGCGGCGCGGCTGAACAAAGGCGCCATCACCTCAATCTGCCCCATGTAGCGTAGCAGGCAGTTGGGCTTGTTCTTGAAAATGGGCCAGCTGCAAAAAGAATCGTGCGAAAGGGAAGCCTGGGAAATGGACGTGCCAAATGTGCGGCTCAACTCAAACATGCGGTTGATGGCCGCCGTGTCGAGGGAGATATCATCATCGAGGAAATAGAAATACTCATACTCCTCCAGCAGCTGCGGCGCTTCGGTCGTCAGCAGCGTGTGCAGCATCCTGAACTTGAAGTCTTTGAGATGATAAAAATGCTCTACCCCTTCGTAACGTGCCGGCTCATTGATGGTCGGGTGATAGAACAGCAGGCAAATATCAAACTCCTTTTCGTCAGGATTACTGAGCCATTCGGTGGCAAACAACGTGGAAGCATTGCCACAAGGCGCGACGATTAAGTTCTTGGTCTTTTTCATATCCGAGTCAGGAGCTCATATTTCCCCACTCACGAAGATAGGCACCAAAATCAAACATTATATAAGCCTATTGAAAGTAGGTTAACCACAAAACCAAACATCCTTCAACATAGCCTGAGATGAATACTTATTTCTTGGGTTTTATACAGTATTTTGCGTTTCATTTGCATTAACCCGCTTTGCGCGTTAGGCCATTGGGCTGCCCGCCCATTCATCTTAGTCTGCAGGGGCCTACCAGTAGTTCTGGTGCTTATTGTCGCAATGCGCGCCTTTTCTTGGCATCTATATCGAGCACCTAATCTCCGTTGGAATGATTTCACTGATAATATGCAGTCGCTTCCCCGAAAACTTGGCGACAGTAAAGGAAAACATTGCGGCCACCATTGGAGTGCCGCACGAAATCATTGCTATTGACAACAGCCAGGGCCAATACGGCATTTGCCAGGCTTATAATCTAGGTGCCTCGCAAGCCCAGTATTCCCTCCTCTGTTTTTTGCACGAAGACCTGCTGATACGGACCACCGACTGGGGACAGGTGGTTGTATCGGCACTGGCCGACCCCAGCATTGGGGTGCTGGGCGTGGCCGGTACCACGCTCCTGCTCAATGCTCCCGCAGCGTGGTGGTGGTCTGGCAATGCTTACTCACGCATGCAAATTCAGCACTCGCTGCCCGGTAAGCCGGGCTCTCTGGATTACCATAACCCACAGAATGAGTTGTTGGCCGATGTGGTAGTGGCGGACGGCGTGTGGCTCTGTTCCCGCAAAGAAGTATGGCAGCAATTTCCCTTCGACGAAAAAAACTTCCGCGAATTTCATTTCTACGACCTGGATTACTGTGTCCGGATTTTCTCACAGCTGCGCGTCTGCATCACTTTTGATATTGTGATAGAGCACTTTTCGCTCGGTTCCATCAATGAGGCATGGCTGCGCAATGCACTCATTTTCCATCGCTGCTGGCAAAAACAGCTCCCCATCAGCATTGCGCCGGTTGCTAAGAAAGAAAATAATAAGCTGGAGCGCAGAGCCTTGGGGCAATTCCTGCATTTCCTGGAAAGAGTACCCTTCAGCACCAGCACCAGGCTCAACTACCTCCAGCAGATGATTGCTAACCGGCCCGCGGCACACCTCACGTATAGCTCACGCTGGCTGGTAAGCAAGCTCCTGCCCAAATCACTAAAAACCTAAAAGCCAGCTTAACGCGCAAGGCCCGGCGGCCAGTTGGCTCGCTCAGATAGCTGGTTCGGCAATGGCCGCAACGGGGGCAGGCAGACGCTTCGTCATGAAGGGCCGCTCGCACAGCAGAAAGAAACCATAAGCCGCCAGCACAATCAGGAACAGCCCACCAGTACTCAGGGCTATGAACTCGACAAACGGATTCAGGCCCAGCGGCATCAGCATGTATTGCGATACGACTTGCAGGAGCGGGGCATGAATCAGGTACAGGCTGTATCCGAACGTCCCGATGAATACCAGCGGTTGCCAGCCCATCAAGGCTTTCAGAGCATCGTACTGGCCTGCGGGGGCGTGCTGCAGGCGGTGGCAGAGCACCAGCAGGCAAATTCCCCAAGTTCCTACGCACACATCGATGAGCTGCCACGGAATAGCCGTGATGGTTTCCGAAGCTTTGGACAGGCCAATGATTAGCACGGTAATGGATGCCAACCCTATTGCCCACTGCGTATTGCCCCATTTAGCAAACCAGTTTCTGGTGCCCAAAGTAATGTCGGCGCCCAGCATACCTAGCGTGAAGAGCAGGATGTAGTGCGGCACAATTCCGTTAGGGTTGTTATTCACATCAGGGTTCAACTGGTGCAAGTACCGGAGCACAACTATCAGGACAGCAACCGTGGCTACAACCAGCGCCAAAGTGCGGACTGGGCCGGCTTTGCGCCAAAGCCACACGAGCACCGGGAATAGAAAATAGATGCGCCACTCTACCGAGATGGACCAAAAAGCATGATTTATCTTCCCTCCGGTGCTAATGAGTACATCCTGAATCAGCAGCAGGTGCACTAATATGTCGGCTTTGGTCACGGGAATGCTGGTGTCCCAATGGGTGCCGGTTTTTTGCCCGATGATAGTGGCAATAAGGCCCAGCGAAAGCAGCATGGCCAAGTAGTAGGGCGGCAATATTCGGCGGGCCCGCCGCCGGAAGAACGATAACGCGCCGCCTCGCAGCACATAGCTGCCCTTCACCACCGGAATCATCAGGCAATAGCCGGACAAGACGATGAAAAAGTCGACTGGGTAGTGACCATTCTGGAAGGCCGCCAAGAAAACGCTTTGGGCCGCTGACAGAGAATACCCATCAAACCGCACCTGCAGCAAGGCATGGTGAATGACTACCAACACTGCCGCAATGCCCCTTAGGCTATCGAGGTACAGTAGGTGTACTTTCTCACGGGGGTACGTTTTTTCCATAGCGGGAGTGTGCAGCTATACTTGTTCGTAATCAGACGGAAACCTCGCCGCCGCACAAAAGAGTGCTGCTTGAAAATTAGCTGCCTAAAGTCTTAGGGGCTTAAATGTATCCGTAAGCAAAGCAGAATTAAACATCCGTTCCAAGCCGCCTCTGCGAAACAAATATAATTGCTAGTTTTTATCGAAAACAGCCAATATCGTTTCATAGACAAACATCTCTCATTATACGGCATTGCTTTTAGCTTTCCGGGAAAAAGATGAGAAGAAGGTTACCAATTAATCCATAAAAAGCCAGCAGTGGATAGCCACTGATGCTTGAGGTTGGCCATGCAATAATTCAAGTTTTATACCTTAATTGTCAGCATCTTACCATTACACCAACAACAACTAACCAATAAATAGCCTGCTAAAAAGCAAGGTCTATAAAACAAAAGCAGCCCCGGCCGAAGAGGCCGGGGCTGCTGGATTACCCTGTGCGGCGGGTGCCGCCGAGGGGGTTACTTCTGGATGGAGACGCGGACTACTTTCACGTCCTGACCGCTCTGCAGGCGCACCAGGTAGAGGCCCGAGGACGCTTCCGTGGCGTTAACCGGCACGAGGCGTTCCTCGCCGGCTTTGAGCGCGCCGCTGAACAGGGCGCTCACGCGCCGGCCTTTCAGGTCAAACAGGTCCACCTGGGCCGGGCCGTCCGTGGCAGCCACTAGGCGCACGCGGAACTGGCCGTTGCTCGGGTTAGGTGCCGCCTCGAGCACGGTCTGGCCCTGAGCCGCCGTGGCACGGGCCGACACGCCGCCCACGTTCACCGTCACGGTGCCAGTGGCGAAGAGGACGGGCGTGCAGGACTCAAGCCCACCGTACTCTACGAAGTAGCCTGCCGTGGCGCTGCCGCCAGCACAGTCCGAGAGGTCATTCCACAGGCCCGAGTTACCGTACATGTGGCCGTAGTCCTCCCCGCCGGGGCGGAACTGGTTCTTGAAGTCGTTGGGCTCGCCGCCGCTCCAGTTGCTGTACTGCCCGGGGGCCGTCGCCCCGCCAGTGGTGCCGTTGCCGGTGTAGAATAGCTGCCCGGCTTCGGGGCCGGTCTTCCAGCGCCACTCGCCTTCAACCAAGTCATCGGCCGCGCCGAACCAAATATTGTCGGGGTTGCGGCCCTTCAGCAGGTCGGTTTCGGTCTGGCTGGTGATGGTGGCCAAATAGCCCTGCAGCCCGTTGTAGGTGCGCGCTGCGGCGGCGGCTTTGGCTGCCGTCCAGCACAGGTTAGCATCGGTCACCAGCTCGTAGTAATGGCCTGTGGTGGCCGAAGCGAACACGGGGCCGTCGAGCTGCAGCAGGTAGGAGAAGGTGGCTGGGCCGGTGTAGCCGATGTTGGGCGTGAAGGTATAGGTGTTGTTGCCGTTGTCGACCACCGTGCCGTTGGTGCCGCCGCTCACGCTGCTGATACGCAAGGCGCGGTTCTGGGTGTCCGTGTCGTTGGCTAGCAGCTGGGCCGCCGTCACCGTCACCGGCGTGCCGGGCGTGGTGCTCACAGCGTCGGCGTTAGCCGCCAAGGACGGCGTGCCGCTGCCCGTGTTGGTCACGTTGATGTTGACCGTGCCCGTGGCATACAGCACCGGGGTGCAAGCTTCGAGGCCACCGTACTCCACCAGGTAGCCGGTGATGTTGGCCGCCGTGCCGCACAGGTCCAGGTCGTTCCACAAGCCCGAGCCGCCGTAGATATGGGCGTAGTCTTCGCCCTGCGGGCGCCAGATGTTCTTGTAGTCGTCGGGCTCGCCCGGGCTCCAGTTGCTGTAGACCAGGTTGGTACCGGCCTCAGGGCCGGTTTTCCACATAAATGTGCCTTCGGTCACGTCATCGGCGGCGCCGAACCAGAACTGGCCGGAGTTGCGGCCCTTAACGGCGTCGGTTTCGGCGGCCGAGGTGAGCGTGGCCAAGTAGCCGCTCATGCCGGCATACGTGCGGGCAGCAGCAGCGGTGCGGGCCGCGTCCCAGCAGATGCCGGGGGCGCTAACCAGCTCGTAGTAGTGGCCCGTAGCGGGCGAGGGGAAGATGGGACCAGCCGACTGAAGCAGGTAGGTGAAACTGGCCGGGCCGGTGTAGCCGGGGAAAGGGGTGAAGGTGTAAGAGCCGTTGCCGTTGTCGACCACCGTGCCGTTACCGCCGCCGCCCACGCTGCCGATGGCTAGGGGCGTGCCGTTGGGGCTCGTGTCGTTGGCCAGCAGCTGCGCCGCCGTCACCGTCAGCGGTCCGCACGACGCCGTGAAGTTGTCCGTCCCCGCCACCGGCGTATTCGCGTTCGGGTTGCAGTTAGCCTGCACTTGAATGGTTACCGAAGTCAGCGCCTGCGCGCCACCATTATCCTGCGCGAGGAAGTTGATAACCGTCGTACCCACGTTGGCAGCAGTAGGCGTCCAGGAGAACGTGCTTTGAGCGGGGTTGGCCGTAACAGGCACAAACGTAGAACCCGAAGGCAAGCCTTGACCTGACAGGGTTACGACATCGCCAGCGTCAGCGTCGGTAGCGCGCACGGAGAACGAAACCAACGTACCGGGTGCCACCGTGTATACAAACCCGTTGGTAGGCGTGGGAGGGTATACGAATACCGGCGCGGCAGAAGCCTGGTTTACAATCTGAATGATGTGGTCAACAATGATGCTGGTTGAGCCATCCGATACTTTGATTACGGCGTTGTACAGGTTGCCGACGGCTTTACCTACCGTGCTGAACGTTACAACACCTGAAGGGCTTACCGAAATGCCCGGGGCATTGGTGAAAGTAACACCACCCAGGTCAGCAGCGGTAGCTATACTGTAGGTCAGCGGGTTGCCATTGGGGTCACTAGCGGGCAAGTTATAGGTAGCCGTAGCATTGCCCGTGCTCAGGTTTACAATGGGGGGTAAAGACGAAACCGGTGAGTCGTTGGCATTGCCAGCAGCAACCACAGTAGATACATACCAATATTCATCGGAATTATTCTGCAAGTTGCTGATGCGGCAGCAGTTCGTGGTAGCAGCCGTGAAAGAGCCCGAAGTGGCATAGGTGTGGGTGACGTTGAATTCACCAAAGAAATAGCCATTGCCTACTGCTGTCACGGAAATGGTAATTGGTTCGAAATTACCGTCTCCGAGGTCGAGGATATCACCTGTACTAACCGTTTGGCCTACCGTAGGGGGGGTGCCAAAATAGTCGTCTCGGAAAGCCTCGTTTAGCTTAAAGCTAACAACACGGTTGCTCGCGCCTGAGGTTTGGTACGACAGCGAGCCGTATCGAAAGTGACTGGCCTCGGCCAGCATGCTGAAGCCAAGCAGCGGCACGGCCAACGCCAGACGGCGCAGAAGAAGCTGTATTTTCATGCTTGAAAATTGTAAAATGGTGAAATAATGGGTGTTTTTGGTGGATGTTTTGGTGTAGGGCCATTAGTATTTTCACCACCTTACTGGTGGCTACTAGTACGCCTTTGAGGTTGACATTAATGCTTGCTGGTAGCTCAGACCACTCCTAGCGACTACGGGGGATGCAACCCGAAAAAGCAGCGCATAAGCTGCCAGCCGGTGTGGTTGAGTTTAGCAATCATGTCCTATTTTTTTAAGTATTCGCTGATTTTATTGTAACAAACCAGTGACAGGACAAATATAGCCAAATAACTTTCTTCACCATACACAAGGTAATAATTTCAATAAATGTTAATAAAAAACCAATGTAACATATCTTAAACAACTCATTTTAAATACAATATAAATTAGACTTATCTGATAAATATTTTTACAGATACTCAAACTGTCGCGTTATTCTACAGCAAACCGATGCTGGCATACCCTTCTGCAGAAGTGCCGCACTCCAACAAATAGGTCTATTGGGCGTTAGTCTCTACTATGCGCATCATTCTCAAAACCGCCGTAGTCCAATTGCCTGCAGAGGTAATGGCCGGTTTCACCCAACGGCTGTTCGTTGCGCTAGCACCGCCCTATCCGCGGCTGCATGTGCGCCGCTTCGACGGGTGTCGCACCGGCGACCGAGTAGAAATTGAATTGGACACGCTGGTGAAGCGACTGCCTTGGACGTCGCTGATTACCGATGACGGCGTACTGCCGGACGGCACCCATTTTTTTGTAGACGAAGGCCAGGTGCTGCCGCCGCCATTGCGCTACTGGCAGCACCGGCACCGCATCGAGCCCGGCCCCCAAGGCGGCAGCGTGATTGTGGACGACTTGGAGTACCGCACCGCCTCGCCGCTGCTCGACGCATTGATTTACCCCGCCATGTGGGCACAGTTTGCCTGGCGCCGGCCCATTTACCGGCGCTGGTTTGGCAAGCCCTAGCGGTTCTTTATAAGTCGAGCACTAAGCAGGTATCGCCCCGGTAATAGGGCATGGGCCGCAACGGCGCGGGCCGAAAACCGAGCTTGTCGTAGAGCGCCAAGGCCGGCTGCATATCGGCATCTAATAACACCTCCACGCGGTGGGCGCCCAATTGCCGGGCTTTGCATAAAATACTCTGTCCCAACGCGTAGCCAACGCCCTGCCGCTGCGCCCGGGGCGAAACGGCCATTTTGGCCAGTTCATATACACCGTCGTGTTCCTTCACGAGGGCACAAGTGCCGAGTATTTCGCCATCCTCGCCCACGGCCATCAGGATGTGGCCGCCGGTATCGATAATGCGCCGCTGGGGGTAGTCGAGCGCCTGATTATCGGGCGCTTCCGAACTGAAATAACGGGAAATCCATTCGTAGCTTACTTCGTAGTTAAGGGCCCGGAAAGCTTGCTGGTGCGCGGGTTCGAAGTCGATAATGGAAATGGCGGCGGGCATGGGTGGGAATGGCGGGAGGAGTGTAGCGAAAACCAGAACGCAAAGTTCGCACATTACCGGCCGTACCTTTGCAGGCCTATGCTGAATCCCGCCACTATCGTCCTCAAAAACGGAAAAGACCACAGCCTGCGCCGCCGCCACCCGTGGGTGTTCTCGGGCGCCATTGCCCGCGTAAAGGGCGAGCCCCTGGAAGGTGCGCCGGTGCGCGTCGAAGCCATTGACGGCGAGCTGTTGGGCGTAGGCCATTTTTCGAGCGGCGGCTCCATTGCCGTACGTATGCTGGATTTCGGCGAAAACGCCATTCTGCCCACGTCCGACTATTGGGAAGCCAAGCTGGGCAATGCCTACGCCCTGCGCCAGCGCCTGGGCCTGACCGGGACCGCCGACACCAACGTGTTCCGCCTGGTGCACGCCGAGGGCGATGGCCTGCCCGGCCTCATCATCGACGTGTATGGCGACGTGGCCGTGGTGCAAGCCCATAGCGTGGGCATGTACCGCGCCCGGCCCGAGATTGCGGCTGCGCTGCGGGTGGTGTTCGGCGATAAGCTGCGCGCCATTTATGACAAGAGCGCCGAAACCGTGCCCGGCAACGCCGTGCCCGAGGCCAAAAACGGCTACCTCTTCGGTGAAAGCAATGGCAATGAGCACCTGGTGCAGGAAAATGGCCATCTGTTTGCCGTGGACTGGGAAACCGGTCAGAAAACCGGCTTCTTCATCGACCAGCGCGACAACCGCGCCCTGCTGGCCCGCTACTCGCCCGGCCGCCGCGTGCTCAACACGTTTTGCTACACCGGCGGCTTCTCGGTGTACGCCCTGGAGGCTGGCGCCGAGTTGGTGCACTCCGTTGATTCCAGCAAGAAAGCTATTGCCCTCACCGAGCGCAACGCCGAGCTTTCGGAACACGCCGACCGCCACGCCGCTTACCCGGACGACGTGCTGGGCTTCCTCAAAAACCACTCAGCCGAGTACGACCTGCTGGTGCTCGACCCGCCCGCTTTTGCCAAGCACATGGGGGCCCGCCACGCCGCCCTCATGGGCTACAAGCGCCTGAACGCCGCCGGTATTGCGCATCTGGCGCCGGGCGGACTGCTGTTCACGTTCTCTTGCAGCCAGGTAGTGAGCCCCGAATTATTCGAGGGCGCGGTGCTGGCAGCGGCCATCGAAGCCGGTCGGCCGGCGCGCATCCTGCACCGCCTCACCCAGCCCGCCGACCACCCGGTGAGCTTGTTTCACCCCGAAGGCGCGTATTTGAAAGGGCTGGTGCTGGCGGTGGAGTAAAGGTTTGTGTACAGAACGTCATGCTGAGCGCAGCCGAAGCATCTTTACCGCGAGAGTAAATAAGTTACTACTGCGGTAGAGATGCTTCGGCTGCGCTCAGCATGACGTGCGTTTATCTGAAACGGCCCTCTGACTAAAGCCCCTACTTATTGCCAGCAGTACCCGGCGCGGGCATCTGGAGCAAGAACTGGCTGCCGCCGGCCCCGGAGGTATAAGTAGGCACATTGCTGCCACCTTTCTCCCAGGCTTCAATCCAGCGCATTTGCACCAGCAGTGGGGTGAGCGACTGCTGCTGCTTTTCATTGGCATAAGCCTGGGCATCGGCGGCAATGCGGATGGCTTTGGCCCGGCCCTCGGCTTCGGCAATGTTGATGCGCGCCTGGGCTTCGGCTTGGCGAATGCGGTTTTCGGTTTGCAGGCCGGTTTGCACGGCGGTATTCTTGGCGTCGATGGCCGCTTTCAGGCTGGCGGGCGGCTCCAGCTTGGTAGTAATTTGCTGCACGATGAAGCCCAAGGTCTGGAGCTGGCTCACAAGGTTGGCTTTCACCTGAGCCTCGTAGCTGCCCCGGTTACTGATGAGGCTGTCGGCGGTGTAGCGGTTGGTGGCTACGCGGTAGGCCTCATACACGGCGGTTTTTAGGAATCCGTCCTCAATGGCAGATAGCGGCCGGCGGTACTGCCGGAAAATATCGTCCACCTTATCGGATTGGATATAATAGTTGAGGCTGGGCGCCACCCCGAAGCTGGAGCCGTCCTTGCTCTGCACCTCAAACTCTTCGTATTCTTTGTGCTGGGTGTAAATAGGAAATTCGTGCACGGCCGTACTCAGCGGGCTGTAAAACACCCAGCCCGTGGTGTAGGTGATGTCATCGACGCCCCGGCTCGAACCGGCCAGGTTCACTTTAATGCCCACGTTGCCCGCGTCGATGCGCTCGACTTTAATCAGGCTACAGCCACCGATGAAGACCAGCAGGAACATGCCCAGGTAGAGCACGGGTTTCAACCAGTTGCGCCCGGGAGTGAATTGAGAATCGGCCATTTAATAGAGCATGAAAAAAAGTGAGGATAGATGAAAACTCAACAGCGCCACAGCGCACGGCCCATTTGGCGAAGCGAAAGAACGACACCGGCGGCTAATAGCAGCAGGCCCAGCAGCCCGCAGCTCAGCAACCAGTCGGAAGGGCGGCTCAGCCAGTCGAGGCACCGGTTTCCGGCGCAGGGCAGCAGCCCGACGTAGAAAAGCAACCAGAACACTGGCCGCAGGAAGGAAATGGTGTTGGCAGGCATAGCGAGTTGTTGCTTAAGAGACCTGAATACACTGAATTTACTGCGGCAGGGCATCTGCCGAGCCGTTTTCACCAGGTTATATCGCCCTTGCTCGTCTTGCATTACAGGCTGTGATGCGGTGCGCTATTTTATGCTTCTCAAAACCTCTGCCCACCCCTTGTGCGTTATGCCAGCAGTGTTTCGTAAAAAAACTTTTTCTGGGCTCCGGCAACCCGTGGCCATCATCGGGGCGGGCATTGCGGGGCTGGCCACGGCGGTGCGGCTGGCGGTGACGGGCCACGCCGTCACGGTATTTGAGGCGGGGCCCACGTTTGGGGGCAAGATGCACCAGTTCACGCTGCCCGGCGGGTACCGGTTCGATGCCGGGCCGTCGCTCTTTACGCTGCCGCAGCTGGTAGACGATATCTTCCGGCTGGCCGGACGCGAGCCAAGTGACTACTTCCGCTACGAGCGGCTCGACCCCATCACCAACTACTTCTTTGCTGATGGAACGCGCCTCACGGCTTGGGCCGATGCCGCCAAATTTGCGGCCGAAGTTGAGGACAAGCTGGGGACACCAGCGGCGGCAGTTAACCAGTTCCTGAACCGCAGCGGCAAGGCATATGACGCCACGGCGGGCACGTTTCTGCACAAGTCCTTGCACAAGGCGGGCACCTATCTCAGCGCCGAAACGCTGAAAGCGGTGGCCGCGCTGCCGCAATTGGGCTTGCTGGGCACCATGCACGAGCGCCACGCTAAGGCCTTTGGCAACGACCCGCGACTGGTGCAGCTATTCGACCGCTATGCCACCTACAACGGCTCCGACCCTTACCAGGCGCCGGCCATACTGAGCATGATTCCGCACCTGGAGCACGGCATTGGGGCCTTTTATCCAGAGGGCGGCATTTACGCCATTGCCGAAAGTCTGGTACGGCTGGCCACGGAGTTTGGCGTGAAGTTCCGGTATAATGAGGCTGTCGAGGAAATCATTACCGTCGAAAACCGGGTAACGGGTGTGCGTACGGCGCTGGATGTGTACGATTTCGGGCGGGTGGTGAGCAACATGGACGTGGTGCCTACTTACCGGCGCCTGCTGCCCCGCCAGCCCGCCCCGGAGCGCACGCTGGACCAGCCCCGCTCCTCTTCTGCGTTGATTTTTTATTGGGGCATCACCCGCGAATTTCCGGAGCTGGACCTACACAACATCTTCTTCT
>Ga0265780_10003753_pt1 | contig 19834 bp, 21 predicted proteins | sample P1T30metagenome_FD_192432 | JGI IMG/M metagenome (GOLD analysis project Ga0265780, IMG submission 192432) | Plant litter microbial communities from East Loma Ridge, Irvine, California - P1 T30 | ecosystem: Environmental > Terrestrial > Plant litter > Unclassified | place: USA: California...
CACAACAGCTCTCCACGCGACCTGCTCTCGGTGCCATACTGTAGTGTGCCCTAAGATACTGCTCTTCATCTACAGCTCATGACGTCGAGCATATTATATGTAGATGCTCTGAGAGTAGAGACATGTTGAGATTGTCCTTTCGTCGCGAACTACATCGGACAGACGCGTCGAGATGGAGTAGGGTCAGCCATCAGGTGGTAAGGCTGGAACGAGAACGAGTGAAAAAGATGCCATGCTCCAAGAGGCGCAAATGAAAGCATTAAAAGAATCTCCTTTCTTTTCAACTGATGGCAGAAGGGATGTCGAAGCTGTGGTGCATGCAGAGCTCCAGACCTGATCGGCCCAGAGCACGCTACTCAGATGGTACGTGCGCACAGCTGCCAAACACTAAAAGTGCAGGCGAAGGAGCGACCAGCGGACGAACACCACAAACATCACCCAAACGACGAGGCCTCATACACTCGGTCTACACGCAGCACTTACGATACCCCCACCTTACCTTCACCGTCACCCCGCAGCCTTGATTGCCCCACCTGACATCTCCTCTAACATCTCTGCCTCGACTCCTCCATGGCTTCAGTACGTGCATCAGCCAATTCGCCTCGGCGCCCGCTCTCACACGCATCGCATACTTACGGCCTCCAGCAAGCTCCCAATCAGCCGCGCCCCTACCCCGGCCAGTACATGTCCAACGGTGGCGCGCCCGGCGCTCCATCAGGGCCTGCGCCTGGAGCCGTCCCACTCGATCCCAATCGGGGTCGTGTGATCCAGCAGGGCAGCGTGCGCGTTCTCTGCGTTGCCGACGTGCGAGGTGAGACAGCAACAATGTGGGTATGCTGTGATGCGAAGCTGACAGTGTGAAGGAAACCTTCAATCGCTCAACCAGCTCGCCGCAGATGCGCGGGCAAACTACATCATCCACACGGGCGACTTTGGCTTCTACGATGACCGCTCGTTAGACCGCATCGCCGAGAAGTAGGTCGCATACATCGAGCAATGCATGTAAACAGGCTGATTATTATAGGACGCTCAAGCACGTCGCCCAGTACTCGCCGCTTCTGAACGACAGCGTCAAGCGCTCCATCGCCACAGCCCCGCCGCAACCGCCTATCAAGGAGCGCTTTGCACGAGAGCGCCTGCCCCTCTCAGAACTGCCGCTGTTCCTGAACAAGACGCACACTTTGAATGTACCTGTATACACGGTGTGGGGCGCATGCGAGGATGTGCAGGTACTCGAGAAGCTGCGGTCCGGCGAGTACAAGGTGGACAACCTGCACATCATCGACGAGGCGCACTCACGGCTGCTTGAGGTTGGTGGCGTGAAGCTGCGTCTACTTGGTCTTGGTGGCGCCGTGGTCATGCACAAGCTGTTCGACAACGGCGAGGGCAGGACCACGATTGCAGGCGGCCAGGGCACCATGTGGACCACGCTGCTGCAGATGGGCGAGCTCGTCGACACGGCAAATCGCGTATACGACCCCACCGAGACGCGCATCTTCGTCACCCATGCCTCGCCCGCACGTGAAGGTCTGCTCAACCAGCTATCCGTCACGCTCAAAGCCGACTTCTCCGTATCCGCTGGTCTCCACTTCCGCTACGGTAGCTCATACAACGAGTTCAGCGTCAACCCCACCCTCGACCACTACCGTGGAAAGCTCGCAGCCTCGAAAGCCTCGTTCAACGACGTCTGGGACACCGTCAAGACCGAGGTCGAGCCTGCCGTTTCCGACAGCGACTCGCAGCAGCGTCTGCTTGCCCTGGCGCTCGACATCGTGAACAAGATGCCTACTGTGGCCAACGGTGGCAATCCCTTTGGCGGCCCGGCACCTGGCCCTCAGAGCGGCATGATCGACGAGAGCGCGTTCAAGAACATGTGGAACTTCAACTTGGCTGACGCAGCTTACGGTTGGCTCGTTCTCGACATCGATAATGGCAGGATCGGCACCGAGATGCGGGCGCAGGGCTTCAACTTTGCTCACCGCGGCGGCAAGGCCGGTCCCAACCAGGCTCCCCAGCCTTCGCAAGCCAACACTACCACGGCCCCCGTCTCTGCCCCAAGCCCAGCTGCTCCATCGCCAGCTCACGGTCGTCCCGGTGGTCCTCCAGGCAATGCGCCCCAACAGCCCCGCCCAGCCGTCGCAACCCCTCCTGTCAACAAGCCAAACCAGCCTGCTCGAACAGGTCCTTCCCCCGCGCCTGCCGTCCCCAAGGAGCCCACAAAGTCCGCGACCCCTCAGCCAGGCAACAACGCGCCCGCCAACCCCAACGCCGAAAAGTCCATCCCCAGCGAAGTCAAGCCCAACGGCACCTCCGCGCCAGAGAAGGGTCCAGCATCGCCCGCACCACGCGAACACCAAGAACGTCCCAAGGACAGCAAGGGACTCTTCTTCCAGGGCGTCAAGGACGAGGACGAAGCCAAGAGCCTGCTTGCTGAGGAAGACCGCGCCAAGGTCGAGAAGTGGGAGAAGCAGAAGAATTTCTTCGTCGCACACTTCCCCTCCACCCCCGACATGCAGGCCGCTCTCCGCCGCGTCTCAGACGAGCACCGCAACGCCCGCGGCCAAGACAAGCCCTCGGTCAAGGTATACCACGAGCGCAGCAACGCAAACGGACCGCGGTACGGCGCTGGCAGCTGGCAGGCTAGTGGCCGCGGCGGTGTCCAGGGCGGCGGATACCGTAGTGGTGGTGGCGCGTCTGACAGCGAAGGCGGACGCGGTGGGCGTGGAGGTCGCGGTGGTGCTCCGCGTGGTGGCCGTGGTGGCGAGCGTGGAGATCGTGGTGACCGTGGCGGACGAGGAGGTCGTGGTGGACGAGGCGGCTTCAGGGGCGGTGCGGAAGGTGCTCCTCCTGCTGCGTCAACGGGAGGCGAGTCATAAGAAAGCCAGACACCACTTAGCACCTTCGATACCCCTTGTTCGAGCTTGCTAATGCGCCACGCAGCAGTCCGGCGAGCAGTGCACTGCACACCTATCGACCGGCGCGTGCATGCGCACTAGTTGTTCTTCGTCTTGAGTTCATAAGCGGGCGCTGGTAGGCGCTGTATTGCGGAGCTCGGGTGTTCTTGGATCATGAGCGTGAGGTGGATATGATATGAGGCGAATGGAAAGAAAGCGTTTTTTGTTGCTGTGTTCGAGTCGAGTAGCAAGATGTATGTATTGTAATATCTTCTCTACTGACACATGAGGAAGCCGCTTTTGTTCACTGAGACATGTTTACTTGGTTGATGTGATGTGTCTTTTTGGGCTCTTCGTCGTTTACAGGGTCGCTATTTAGTCTGTTCTGTGCAGTGATAGAAAGGCCTGGCGAAGAACGGAGACGCGCTACCACTTTTGGTGATTTCACCTTACACCTCCACAAGATCGTGCGGTCAACATCTCGGCATGTGAACAAAGTGATCCATTGCACTGTTGAAGGCCTACATACTCGCTCCAGCATTCCAAACGGTGCTACAACAGCTTACAACAACCAACCTTGACCTCCAAGTCCCGCACACCTTCCGCCGCCTCCTTCACACCCGCGCCATCGTCCCTCACAGCCCTTTCTCCACCATCCACCTGCCCAAGCCACGCATTCACAGGACTTACTTCCTCCACGCGATCAACCTCAGGCGCGACCAGCACGACGCGCGAGTTCAAGCCAGACATATGCGCCCGTCAATCGTCTACCATGTCGTTGTTTCGGTCGTTGTAACGCTCCGCGCGATCGGCTATTTCTTCCTCGGTGAAGTATATTTCTTGTTTAGCGCTATTGCGCTCTTGGTCGATTGGCGGGGACGTGTCGGATGGATGCGCGTCATTCTATGCTACTTCGTCGGCCCAGCTGCGGCCTTTTTCTAGGGGTGAGGGGAGGCCGAATGAGTCTTGGGTTTGTGGGGTTGGGCGATCGGAGGGCGTTGTGTTGAACTCCTTGTTGGTGAGTGCGGGTTCCTTCTCGGCTGGAGGTGCGGCGGGTGGGAGTTCGGGGAAGTCGGATGCGGATGGGGGATGTTGTTCGCTGCGCTGCTTCTGCGGTGTGGATCTTGAGGAATCGTGGTCGCCGCGGCCGCCTCGACCTGCGCGTCCACCTCTTCCGCGACCTCGCCCACGCGATCCATTCGTATCCTCACTTTGCTCATGCTCCCGACTTCCCTCCGTCGACCTCGACGGCGCAACACCCCCATGCGCTCCCCGCATAGCACGCCCCTGCTTCTCCTCGCCCGTCCCACTAAAGCCATCCTCCTTCTCGAAGTCCCACTCCCTGCCGCCCTGCGCATTCAACTTCCGCTGCCTATTCTTCTCGCGCTCGCCCATCATCTGCTGCCTATTCTGGCGCTCGGCCTTTTGTTTCTCGGCGGCGACCTTCTTACGCTCGACGTCCTTTTTCTTGAGGACGGCTTCGCGCGCTTCCGAGTTGGCTTTGTCGGCTTCGGCGCGGGCGTGCGCGGTTTGCAGGGCGACGTTTTTAGAGCGCATGGCTGCTAGCTTGGCGTTCAGTTCGGTTTCGGTCAGGCGGGTGCGGGCTAGGCCGCCTGTTAGGGTGCGGTCGCCGCGGACGGAGTGGGTGGGCTTGTCAGTGGGTGTGTCTGGGGTGGCTTCGGTGGTGGGCTCTTCGAGTGCGGGCGAGGCTGCTGCTTCGGCTTCTTTGGCGAGCTTCTCTTGCGCGGCCTTCTTGTCGATCTCTCGAATGTCGCCGATGTTTCCTCCACCGCCACCTCCTCGGCCTCCATCTCGGCCTCGTCCGCGGCCCCTTCCTCGCCCTCGACCACGGCCGCCTCGGTCTGGATTGCGGGGTCCTTGGGGAATTTGTGGCGCAAGATGTTGTGCCGGCGGCGGCATTTCCATATCATCGGGCATGTACTCTGCGTCTGGCACGAGATCTGGTAGGTTCTGCTCGACGACTGGCTCGGCGATGGGCGTGATGTCATCGTCGAAGAAGAGGTCGTCGGTACTTGCGGTCTGCGCGAAGGGGTCTATTGAAGGGTCGTCGTAGGCGGGCTCGTATGGCGTGTTGATAGACTATAGTCAGATTAGCTTTTGATTCGAGGAATAATAGACCAAGCGCGTATGGGATAGTAACTAAAAATGCAGTGGTAGCTGAATTGCGTACTGGGACTGTATGTGGAGACTCTACAGGCTGCGACTCTGGCTGAGATGTGCTCTCTGTTGCTGGCGCCGACGACGCTCCTTCTTCTGATGCAACTGGTGTACTGCTAGGCTTCTGAGCCTCTTCTTCTTCGGGCTTCGTTGCCCATCGTGATTTCTGCATGGTAGTGATATGTAGCGATAGTGTATGTGGTGTTGAGTGGTCGTAAAGCTGTCGTTGTGGAATTGTGGAACATGAAGGTTGCGGGAAAGAGACATGGTCCGCCGGAACTCACTACGCTCAGTCGGGCTGGTACGCTCGAGTAGTCCACGGGTCCGCTAATCACATGTGCGGTGCGCAATTGTTACACTCTCTCTGGTTCTTTAGTCGTCAATTCTAAAAAATCTAGGCTCTTAACCACTTGCATATACAAAATTCAAACAAAAATTAGTGCTTTATAACTCAGGACTGTTCCAAAATGCTGTAGTACAAGCAACGTCGCAAACTCTTTCGACCCAGACGCCGAGCACTCGTTGGAATATCAGCATGCGCAGAACTTGCACCGGTCCCTCATAGCCCAGCGACACTAGAGTCAAACTCAGTCCAGAGTCGCAATGGATCGTCAAAGCCAGTCCAAAAGTCAAGCCCCATGAAACCAAGAGGATCAGCAGCAGCAGCATCAGGCGGTGTCGGTAAGTGCTGTTCTTCTATTCCTTTGGCATTGTAACAACCGGAAGTATTGTCAAGCCCAGACTGCTTTCTCAAAACGTGAGCTTCACGTCGAGCCCCGTGTGTAATTCTCGCCCGTCGTAATTTGGCCGCGATATTTGCAAAAGCGTTGGTCTTCACGGGCATGCCATCGACCACGCAGGATGATACCGAGCCATAGCGGTTCGCAGTATCTCCCATGATCGTAGAAAGGTCTATGAAGTCGCACAGAGTTTCAACGTCCCAGCCTTCCCATTGCATCGAGACAGCCCGAATAACCATTACGAGAGCGAATGCAAATTGGCCGAAGATCGTGAAAGATATGACGGGGTAGTCTTGGATTGGCAAGGTGAGGAAGATATCCATGTACGCTTTGACGGCTTCCATGCAGCGCCACATCCCTTCTAGGTGTAGTCGAAGAGTACCCGTGTTGAGGTTGGCGGAATCGCTGGTCAGGCCGACAAAAGCTCGCTGCCAGATAGCTACGCGTGTAGCAGCCGCTTGCAGCTTCAAGGTGATAGCCGTGGGTCCATAGTCTGATGACACTTCAAGCGCATCAAGCTCGCTCAAAAGAGACTTCGCATAGACCTGAGCTGGAGCAGTTCCGTGCTCGGTAGTCATTGCCTCCTGTGTAATGCGCTGCATCTGAACGAGTCGTACCAAAAGAGTATCGCTCTCGTACTCTCGAAGCTTGGCAAGGGTATCGGAGCAATCAGCAAGCCAAGGACTCCATTGTAAGATATCCACCTTACTAAAAGAGGTGAACAATAAAGATGATAGGTAGAAGGTACCAAGGGCCGCTCGACGCTCGTCTGTACTCAAATTCTTTTCCGGTCTCGAGAGTCCATATGCTTTCATAGTCGCGTGTATGGGTGGCTTTTCTCTAGGTCCGCGGTCAAGATCAAGGTCGGTGGCTAGTGCCATCATGAGGTGAAGGATGTTCGTTGAGTTACGGGGAACGTATAGATGGGGGTTGTACCAGTTCGAGAAGATTAGTAAGCCTTGGAGTAGACCGAGCGCCTTCTCCCCGTTGATCAACAACCTGTCGCACAAATTCCGTATAAGGCCCTTCGACATGATCTGCTGACGAGCCGTGTCGTGGAAGCTTGCCACGACGGCAATAGCTTGTAGCAAAAATGGCTCCGTATCCTGCAGATTTTGTGCAGTCATATGATCGGGTAGTTTCACGAAAGGCATGTGAGGTGCCATGAGTCTTCGATACCGGTCGAGGAGCACTTCTAAGTCATCTGGAGTCAGGAAGGCGAATATGGGCTCGTTGATCTTCGCGATCCGAGAAGGCTCCACTGCAGAATCCACAGGCTCAGCAGTCGTAGACGTACACGTGTTGAGATGATCTTGTGCCAGCATTGATGAACCTGGAATCGCGTGTTCCGTGGCATGATTCGATGCTGGAGTGCTTCTGCTGGGGGCGTTGGGAATCTCACCAACAGCCTTTGTCGAAAGAGCTTGGGCAATACTTTCAAGCTTGGTTTCCATGTCTTTGAGCTGGGACTTTTGACTAACCAAGATTAGTCGAAGCATACGACAAAGATCGTGACATAACTCACGTGGCTTTCATAGGCCTGGTTCTGCGTACTACTGGTTTTCGCGGATGGCATTCTTTGTGCAATCTTTCGCATCTTTGCCAGGACTACTATCAGCACAAGATATTGTGGGATGGTAGATATTTGGGCATCGATGACGGATCAGCCCTTAGCTACAACACTCGTCAATTGCTTCGATACGAGCACTAAGAGACTCAACACGTACCAAATAGTCCCACTCACCTTTCGCAAATCGCTTTACTTGCAATCCTCACGCACTTGCTCTTGGCTTTTGCACAGGTAGCACATGATGCGGAGTGTGCTGCGGCATTTGAAGTGCGCCGTGGCGCTGAGGATGCTTCTGGCGTAGCATGAGGGACGGCTACCGTCGACTCCATCGATCATTCAAGGTGGCAACCACAAAGGCATGTGGCAGGATGTTTGGATTGAGTAGATACGATTGAAGTCCTACATACTCCGTAGACCCGGACGTGGTTGTGGACGGACGAAAGTGCAGCATCCGTTTATCTCCGATACGTCACAACTAGCGTCCTACGCAATGGTTGGGGTCTGGGTCTGGGGACCCATCACGCATTCAGTAACTTCTCATGCTCGCCACCGTACCGTTCTCCAAGCACAGGGAAAGCATCGACAGCTCGCTGCAGCTCCTTCATATCTTCATCTGTCAGGTCTACAACCATGCTATTGAGGGCAACACGATCAGCATTCGAGCTTCCAGGAATTGGAATCGCCCCGTGTCGCACGACCCAAGCAATAGCTACCTGCGACACAACGAGGCCTTTGCGCTTCGCAACCATTTCCACCGCTTCCGCCAGCTTGTAATTCTGGTCGAAAACATCAGCTGCAAAGCGTGGTCGCTTGAACAGAGGGTTATTCGCCGGAATATCGTCGATTGTGCGGAAAGTCCCTGTCAGCCATCCACGACTAATCGGGCTGTATGCGATGATGGGAATCGACACTAAAACTCCCTTAGCAACACTTCAGAACTGGATGTTTGACAACTTACGCTCGTGACATGTGTCGACGATCCCGTTGTGCAGAGGGTCAGGCGTGAACAAGCTCAGCTCGATCTCAACGGACGCAATGGGGTGAACAGCATGAGCTTTGCGGATGGTGTTTGCGTTCACTTCGCTCAGACCGATGCCTCCGATCATGCCCTCCTTAACAAGGTCTGCCAATGCCTTGATTGAGGTCTCCACTGGAGTATTGGGATCGATTCTTCGCAAAAAACGTCAGCTTGTGGTATTCGTCAAGGGATGACGACACCCACCTCGCCATCTCAAACACGTCAATTCTTTTCGCGCCATCGAGTACCCTCAAAGCCTCTTCAACAGATGCCCGGATGTCTTCAGCGCTGCCGGTCGGTCCGGTGTGCGCGGCAAAAGCACCTTTGATACTAAGCACGACTTTGTCGGCATCGTCAGGGTACTTTTGGAAGTAGTTTCGCACTAGGTGGAGGGAATTGGCAGCGGGTGTACCGTAGAACATGCCGCCATTCCAGAGATTTGCACCGTGGCTCAGAGCTGTTTTGAGAAGCTTGGCTGCGGCGTCGAATTCGACTGGCGCCCATGCTGCGAGAGTTGAAGGTATGAAATTAGGGCTCGTCTTAAATGCACTTTGTACATGTGAACTTACGCGTAGTTAAACCCATCATACCGTACCCAACGCGTCCGATGGGCTTACCGACCACCTGGGTCAATGCTGCTCTGTTCATGGTCATCTTTGCTGTGCTTTAGAAAGGCTGAAGGCTTGGGTGTGTAGATTCGTGTTTGATGAGACAGTTCTGTGTCCGCTTCCTCACGTTATAACATTGGAGTTGGAACGGCAGCGGTAACACAGCGCTCATCCTCTCCCACTCCTCTCTGCGAATACTGCTATCATCACCACAAATGTTGTGTTCAAGCTCCGCCCCCGTTCCACCTGAAGTGGTAAATGGGCGGCCTGGTTGAACGGGAGCGGAGCGAGAGCGATGCCCGCTCCCGTTCAACAAGAGTGGTCCGCCGAGACGAGGGGCACCGTTGCTTCCCCACATCCCATCTAGACTTCACACCATCGCTCGTTTGCCCTGCATGGCTCGACCCAACTGACGTATCGTGATTCAGCATGGGAAAATCTGTCATGGGCATTGCAGAAGTCAAGGCATTCTCATTCCGACCTCGAATCAGAGGCCCCTCAAAAAGTGATACCACAGCGCCAATCGATTACTACACGATACTCGGCTACATGCTGTGGGACGCACATCCGGAAAGTGGGCATCCATCACGAGTAGTCCCCGCATTTGCTACCGATGAATGTCGATGCGCCTGGAGCGTGTCAGCTCGTTTGGAATTACTAGTATAAGGTAGACTAGGCAAGCTTCATGACGATCTTTCTAGACTTCTTTATTTCTCTTCCTTTTTTTCTTCTTTTCAAAGGTAGTGATTTGTCTCCTACATCATGATGAAAGCAGCCCAATTCTTTGCCGCAGGAGACATCCGCGTTGTCGACGTACCAAAGCCAACACCAAAACCCCACGAAGCCCTCATAGCAATCGAGTGGTGCGGCATATGTGGCAGCGACCTTCATGAATACGAACATGGTAAATATCTCCCTATCCTACTCCCTTCGTCCTCTATCATCTAACAAGAAGCAGGGCCCATCGGTCATCCACCACTAGAGCGCCCCCATCCCGCCACAGGAGAGCACATCCCCGTAACTATGGGCCACGAGTTCGCCGGCCGTATCATCACCGCCCCATCAGACTCGAACCTTCACCCTGGCCAAAAAGTCGTGGTAGATCCACGTATCTACTGCTCCACTTGCGCGCGCTGCAACACCGGCGCAACCCAAGGCTGCACGACGCTCGGCTTCAAAGGCATTTCTGGCGCGGGTGGCGGGTTTTCTGCACTCATCGCCGTCGACGCGAGATCATGCTATGCCTTGCCTGACGACACGGATCTGAGTCTCGCGGCGCTTATTGAGCCGCTAGCTGTGGCATGGCATGCTATCTCGTTGTGTGGCGGGAAGTGGGAGGAAAAGAGTGTGTTGATCCTAGGGGGCGGGCCGATTGGGATTGCATGCGCGATTGGGCTGAGGGCGAGGTGGTGTAAGCAAGTTCTCGTGTCGGAGCCCACGATTACTCGAGCGAGTCAGAACAAGAGGGTTGCTACTGCGGTGTTTAATCCTGTCACTGACAACATCGGGGATAAATGCCGCGAGGCTACGGGTGGTGAAGGTGTGGATGTAGTGTTTGATTGTGCGGGTGTGCAGAAAGGTTTTGTGGCGGGTATGGATGCGCTGAGGTATCGGGGCTTTTATGTGAACCTGGCGATTTGGGGAGCCCCGGTATGTTCACGAAATTCCTGGCTCTTATGCTGGCTGATCATTCGTAGATGTCGGTACCTTTCATGGACTTCTTTTTGAAGGAGATTACGGTCAAGTGTGCATTTGCGTATGATGATAGGGACTTCAGAGAGACTGTCGATGCGTTCGTGAAAGGTAGGTCGAAACAGAGATGGTGGATAGGAACGAGCTAATCATAGGATAGGTAGATTCAAGGAGTTGAAAACCATGGTGACGAGTCGCATTCATATCGACGACATCGTGAAGCAGGGGTTCGATGAGCTGGTGCAACATAAAGACGACCATATCAAAATCATGATCTGCTCGAAGAAGCTGGAAAGCTGAATGCATCATAATAAATATCATCAAGGGCCATCATCTTACTTGCAATGTACCATGGAGGAAGAGCAGCAAAACAAAAGAAGTCTAAACCCCTTATCCCATCCATCACTCCGACCCTTCATTCACCGTGAACCCACCATCAATAAACAGATTCACTCCATTCACCAAACTCATGCGCGGCAAACTCAGCATTACAACCGCATCCCCCACCTCCTCCAACTCCGCCCTTCGCCCCTGCCTCCTCTCGCACCCCCGCCACAACTCCGTGTCCCCAATCGGCGCCACGAGACTCGTGTTCAGAAACCCTGGACTCACGCTATTAACACGGATATTGTGAGCCCGACCTTCCAGCGCAGCCGTCTTCGTCAACCCCGCGCACGCATGCTTACTCGCCGTATACGCAGCGGTCGTGGGCATAGTCTGCAAAGAATTCACAGACGCGCAATTTACTATCGACCCTGACTGCGGGACGCGATTCGCTTCGACGCCCTCAATGCTAGCTTGCGACACCATCTGGCGCATTTCGTACTTTGTCGCTAGGAAAATACCAGTAGAGTTAACGTTTTGCGCTGCGTTCCAGCCATCGAGGGACAAATCGGTGATTGGTTCCAGGGGCCCAGAAATGCCTGCGAAATTGGCGGCGTAGTCGATGCGGTTGAAGTGTTTGACGGCTGTGGCTACGGCGCGCTGCATGTCGGGTTCTTGGGTGACGTCTGCGTGGATGGTGAGACACTGTTGTGAGTGGGTCAACATTGCTGTAAGGTAAGGGCGAAAGGGGGAGGCAATACTTCAGTGCCGTATGCTTCGACGTTCTTTTTCCCTTGAGCGAAGGTTGCTTCGTCTTGCACGTCGACTAGCACGACGCCACGAGCGCCTTCCTTTGCGAATGATACGGCGACTGCATTGCCGAGGCCGCGGGCGCCGCCTGTTATGAATGCTACACCGGGCGCGAGGGGGCCGGAGCGTTTGGACATAATGAGTGGGACGAGGCAATGAGTGTGGTGGATGGTGGATATTTAGAAGATGCGTAGATGGTGTGTAGTGCGTCTTAAATAGACGCGATCTGAATCTAGTGTAGATTGTGGGAGTAGTTCAAGTCTAGTGTCTTCCCCGCATCTAGAGCGCTACCGTGAGATGCCACGATCATATTGGTGCGAGTCAGCGTGTTTCGAGATGAAGGGCATGGCAATGGTTGAGCGAGGCCGCGTCGTTCATCATGTTTGGGACATTCTCGTACTGGGCTGAAGTGTTGTGTCCGTGGTTTCGTTCACGAGGTCTGTCAATGAAGGCGACTCCATCGGTTCAGCTCGTCCTTTTTTCGAGCAAGAAAGTCGATGAGACCACTGGTCAAACATTCTCTGCGACAGGATGCGATGCCGATAGGAAAAGCGTTGCGGGTACTGAAGGCACGCCAATGTGTCGACGAGGCATAGATGAGGTTAGCGCCACGCTAGAAATCCTGAAGCGTGTTGTTCACGCGCCAACTTCAACTCCTTGTCTCCTACACTTCACCTTCTGTCACCATGCATCGTCACAACATGATACAACGCGGCATCGCGTATGAACACGGTATAGTACTAGTGTACTTTTCATTGTTATATTCCCCATCGTGTTCTGGATCACCCTCAACCCAGATCTTCCGAAATCAACGCATCCGTACAATACCTTTTTCAAGCCCTACCTAAGAGCAGTACCAATATACAGAGATCCTTCACAACTTACAACCGCAATATATAGGTCGCAACGACTCTTCCACCTTGGTAGACATGCTCGCTAAAAGCGCAAAATGGCTTGAGGAAGCAGTGCGCAAAGAGCATCCAGGTGACCATTCCCAGATTTGAAACAAACGAAAGCGAAGTCAAACAAAATCAAGGAGGCTTTTAGTGTTATACTTAGCCCCTGTAGTGCACAGCACGCGCATTCGAGCCGATATACGGGCCGCAGTGCATCATCTTTCGGTAGTAGGACTGGTTCAGACCGCCCTGCTGTACCCAGTACTGCTCGTGAACGACGTCTCGAGCGTAAGATTCGTCTGGCATAAAGCTTTGTGACGACGGCCGATGTGAATAGTCGGGCACAAATGGCTCATCGTGCGGGCCATACGGTAACGTGTTGCCATACTGATCGCATGGAGGCGGGGTGCGTGGGGTGGAGTAGAAGGTAGCAGGCGTGTACGGGCGGTCGTCGTACACCGAGCGCTCAGGAGAGAGGCCGTTGTCCCATGATCCAGAGCTGTGGCTTCGAATGCTCTTGGCATCTGCACCTGTCTGGTTGATCTTGTAGCTAACGATGGCAGGATCGACGAGCGGATGGGCTTCTGCGACCTTGAAGCTCACAATAGCAGGGTCTAGCAAAGGCTTAGATTCGGAGATTTGGTCTCCGCAGCCGAATTCTATACCAGCCTCGATGACCGTCAGCTTGCGAGCGCGGCGGCAATATTCGTCACCGGCTGCAGCCGGTAGCTCGACGACGAGGTTTTGTTCGAGAGTGGCGGCGACGAAAAGTTGGGAGACAATGATTGAGGTCCACTTCTCAATCTGCTTCTCAGTTGGCGACTTTGCGCGACCGTGCATGGCGGTAAGTTGCGATTCCACGTCGGCTAATTTATACGAGACAGATGCCTTTGAGTGGCTGAGAAGGGAAGAGTTTGATTCCGATACCTTGGAAAATAGCTGATCGGCGGAGATCGAGCGAGCGAGCTGCGATTCAATATCCGCTAGAGTATACGAGACTTGCGCATCCGAGTGACCAGCGAATGGGGTTCCGCGTTCCGACACCTTGGAGAACAGCTCGTCGATAGTGATCGATCGAGCGCGTGGTGCAGCAGCAGGCAATTCGACGGTCACGGGCAGGCGACTAAAACTGTTATCATCGCTCGCGTGCTTGGGGGTGTCGGCAACCTCTGCAAGACCTAAGTCAGGAGAATTGGAGTCGCAATCGTTATCACGCTCGTAGAACTCTGCAGACGCGGACTTGACGTTGGCGAGACGCGCCAGGCGCTTCATCGGCGACTCCATGGCATCGTAGAGTGCGGCTTCGAGTGCTTTGCGGTGCGCGTGGATGTCGAAGGCTTCAGTCGATATCGCATTGTCGATGTCGTCGGAGGTGGCTGACGTGCAGGCGGTCGAAGAGATGGGCTGGAACGATCCAGAGGGCTGACGTCCGACAATGTGCTGGTCAAAGATCATGCTACCTATCCGCGGACAGCTATCGGCGGATGAGTCGGCGAGGGGAACCGTAGTCGCGTCTTCTGCTGATGTACCCTCCAGCTCATCATGGCGAGGGGTGACTGGGGCGACGACCTCCTTGGTGGTTGGTGACAGCTCAATCGCGACCTCATCGACGGTGTGCGTGACATCCGGAACCTCCATCTTCTTCATCTCGACCTTGACCGTCTTGCTCTGTTTCGAATTTTTGGCAGCGGCAGCGCCTTTAGCGATCGCCTTCTTCTTCTGCACCTTCTTGTGCTCCTTCATGCCTTTGTTCGACTTGGTCATGTTTGATATGATATTTGCTAGCGATATATTCGGGTGACGCTTGGTGTGTATGCGGCGGCGACTTGGTTAGGGGAGTATGTGAGCAGATGCAGTCGACGAGTAGGCAAGAGTGAGGGTTGCGGTTCGAAGAGGAGGCGAAAGTTGCGCTGGGGCGAATGGGCGAAGGCATGTGAAAGAGTGTGGTTGTGCTCGTGTTTGCGGGAAATGTTTGCGGGTCTGGTCAAAGGAGCGGAAAATTATGGTGAATCTAAAAATGTAGAGGATTGTGAACTCAAGTGACGGTCGAGCGACGTGAGAGGAGTTTAGCGGGCCTTCGCGGTGATGTGGATGCGTCCAAAAGTGCGACTCGTGGGACTAACCGCTTGTGGAAATATGCAATGCACTGTGAAGTGACGATGGGTCAAGGCCGGGCGGTGAATCAAGCTGTGCCGAAGATGCGCATGCTCGAGAAGTCATTGTGTCAAAGTCATTCGATTCAAGCGCAAAGTTTGATCGATCTCATCCTTGACTTGTAGGTTTGCTGTGAGTCTACGAGCGCTGGAAGTATTGCAATTTCTGATATTCAAAGGCATCACCTCCACCGCGCGCTCTTCTTGGGATCAAGGTGGCTCTTAAGCGTTCAATTCACACCAAAGGCAAGGTGGGCAATGTTGAGTAAGTAAGAAAATTGAACAGAAGCTCATGCGGATGTTCTCGAATGTCGTCGCAAGACTTTGAATACATCCAGCCATCTCTTCTGAGGCATACAACGCCTTACGAGCCGTATTTCCAGGCCATATCACCAATGATTGCATATCAAAGTCGTGTACCTTCATCCATGTCAACACAGACGCAACAACGGTCCATCCATATCTCCAGTATCAAATCAGGATCAAATCCTGTTGCGTTGCGTATGTTTGACTGCCATGGAGGGCCTTAGAAGACGTAGCCATACTTCTTCGCGATCTACATGCAACGTTAGTTCACGATCATACCTCCGGGCAGTTTTAGAGCACTTACCTCGACACGCTCGGCGTAAGGGAGAATCCTGAAGAGGAGCGCGCAATAGCTGTACGCAAAGTCGCCCTCGGCCTGGTTGCCATACTGAAAGTTCGTTAGTGCAAGATCATGTCCCTTGAGATGAACAACCTACGCGAAGAAAGCTAAGCTGCATACTCTTCGTCTCGGCAGTGGGTGCATTCAGCCAGGTGACCTTCTTCAAGCTGCTGAAAGACTCGTAGATCTCGGTCATGTCATACCACTCGCGCCACTCCATATTGGTGTTGATTGGCTCCCACAGACCATTTCCCACATGAGTGTGAGTAAGCAAGTCACCCTCAATCTCGTCGCTGTCATAGTAGTGCTCGCGAATGTTTTGCAGGATGGTGCGGACGAGGATCTCGACGCCAAGGGCACGAAAAACCTCGTAGGCGATCATGTCGGAGCCCTTGAGGACAGAGGGGAGAGCGGAGGCGCCCTCCTTCGTGGCGTGGGCATAGGCGTGGGTGCAGTATTTGCCGAGAAGACCTCCTGGATATCTTCGATACGAGAAATTTCTCCTTGGACAGATATCACTTACCTTCTGCCATGAACTCGGGCTTTGCCAAGGCATCCTTGACCTCTGCGTATGACGGTAGCAGCCGAGCATCGAGTGTATCGCTGCGGCCCGCGATCGCACCGAGACCGTGACGAACATAGAGGTTGTACGTGAGGGTGATGCGATGGCCGGAGGTTACCTCGAGAACCTCGTGCTCGCAGTTACTATAGAACGCCGCCCATTTGAGATCGGTAGTAGGTCCAGACCAGTCGAAAGTGGTGGATTGGCCTTGATGACGCACTACCAGCTGGCCGCCCTCATGCTCGCATAGGAGACACACAACGAGCGAACCGATCTGCAAGTCCGAGCGAGGAGTGTCGACATGAGCCTTGAACATGCCAGAGCGACCTTGGTAGATCTGGTTCCGAGATTTTAGTACGCGAGGGCCTTCAGGATTATGTGAGACTTACGTTGAGCTTGTACAGCTCTGCACGGATACCCTGAGCAGAGCTGGGCACCTTGGGCAGGAGTGCTTGACCGATGACATCGATGATTCCAGCCTCATAAGGACAGAAGTTCGTGGAGAAGGCAGACGTGTCGAGCTTGGATGCTTTACGATAGGTCTCGTCGATCACGTCCTGTCCTTGGAAGCCGAAGCTGGCAGGCTGCGTTCCTGCGACAAGTTTCTCGACTGACTCATGATCGCCAGCCGCAAGTGGCAGAGTGATCTTCTCGATCGAGGTAGCGGAGTCCCAGCGGATGGTGATGGGCTCCGCGGAGGATGGCTGAGTGGCTGACGGAGCGACCTTGATTGTTCCACCACAGGCATACGTGGAATTCGGGAGGAGCTTAGAGAGGGCCTGTGCGATAGATTTGCTGACACTGCCATCGAGGATCGGGGAAGTGGTCGCCATGTTGCGCAGTGCCCGAGTTGCGTTGAGCTGGAATCTGGAGTCTTTGATGTTGTTCAGGAGGTAGATGGCAGTGACTGGCTGACGATAAACAAAAAAGTCAGCAATTTGAAAAAGGTTGTAGTGACGCGCAATCACGTGGAGCGCGCTGTCGAGCAGCCAATCATTGGTTGCGATGGTGTGACGTTCCAGGCTTCAACGCGTTGTTGAGAGCGTGAAGGCATCGTGTACCACCCAAATCAGGCAGAAGTCCCGACAGCTTGCTCGCGCTGGCTTATTGTAGTTGGACGAAAAAGACTATAAAGAACTGGTCCCGCGACTACAACCTCCAATCATTCCATTCTAGCCCTCGTTAAAAAAACGTGATCAGTGTCCAAGTTCAGTAACACCATGGGGTCAGTACTCACATTGTCGTTCGACTTATTCCACCCGTACTGACTCCGGACCTCTTAGCTGTATACATCATTGGTGCATCGTCGGCACGACTAAATGGCTAGAGATATGGCCGCAACTTGTTGCGGATGCGCAGCACATCGTCGACGAAGCGAAGGTGCCACTTAGCTACTACGGCGGCTCCGGCGAGGATACTGATCCCGCTATAATCGATATCGCGGATGGCATTCATCTCAACGGCTCCGAGAAGTCCCACGAAACGTTTATGCTCGGACCTGAGTCTAGAAGAGAGCCCACATTCTGCAAGACAGCGCGCAAGCCCTACGACCTTGTCGCCACGGCCATTTTGCTTCGCGCGTGGCAGTAGGCTGGTAAGGCGATTCAGTTGGGGTACGCTGTATGCTTCTGTTAGTGGATGGAGAGATGGCTAACGATGTGGAACAATGAAGCACAGATGGCAGTTGGAATGATGAGTGGAAGGAGGCACATGGTTTACTGATGAAGCTCTGGCCGGACGACGATGAGAGTGCCAATCCTTTCAGTGAAGGGGAGTCAAACGCGGAGTGACACTAGTAAATGCGATGTTGGAAGGTAGCACGATGAGACGGGCGCAAGAGCGCATTAGCACAAGATGACAGTGAGAAATAAACGAGGAGCATCATGTTGACTTCTGCATGACGCAAGAGAGCAATGCCATCCTCTAGCAATGTATCGCGATCTGCAAGTAACGTTGGTGCTTCGCAGGCGGCGTTTCTGAGCCCAAAAACATCGGAACCTTTGCTGCAAATTCCTCTTGATCATCCTTCCCTCTCATTAACGGTCGATCGATCCATCTCTTGCTCTCCTCTCGCCAGCGACTAGCTACGCGAAAGCGCACGCATCTGGCAGAATATACAGTCCGAGCAATGACGGTTCCGGATCGTATCAGTCGAGTCGATGGGCGCCGCCAAGGCTACCCGAACATGGCCTGGCACCAATTTATTGCGGCTCGGGTGAGACTGTCCTTTCCAGACAGCATCATCGTCCTCGTCGTCAGCGTCCCCAGTAGATGTCATGCTGAGGGCTTCCAGGGAAGTGTTGTCGATGACAGCGGAGTCGGAGAGTGTGTCACTGGTGTCTGGGCCGGTAGGGCTGCGCAGAGTTGCTTCAGCGGCTTGAGTTGGCGAACCATTTTCCTTGCCGGTCGCAGGATGCAGAGATGCCACCTGAGGTGCTGGGAGTGGTGCCATACCCAGTGGATTGGTGTTTCTAGCGATTTGAGCCCATGTTGAGGTGCCATTGCTTTGTTGTAGTGGAGCACTCGGCCGGATCAGGGTGGTGCCTTCCAATTCGAGACTGTAGTTTGGTGGGCTCTTCACCTCTTCTTCGTAGTAGTCGTTGTCGTCTACAGCGCCTAGAGGTCGGTTCGCATTGCGCTCATCCCGCAAGTAGCGGACTGAGCGGAACTTGTCGAATGATTCCACCCGCAGAACCACATCTGAACGCAAAGACACAGTCTTAGTTTACGCCATTTCGCACACCGAAAACACGCTGATGACAGACAAGCTCCACTTACTTTCTAGGCGTATGCCGTCTGTATCCTCTTTCGCGAAGCATGCTTCGTCGGACGTCGGAAAGGAGAACACCACCGTGGTGATGTCGCTGGTGGGATAGACATTCTTGACTCTCGTCGGCTCGTAGCGCGCAAACAGATCCAGGAGAGGACCGTCCGCAACATGAGCGGGAACGTTCTTCACGAAGATCAGGTGCTCCACGTCCTTCGCTTTCGTGTTGTGGTGTCGCGGCATTGTCGCGTTGTTGCAGAAGGTGATGCGTCGAGTCCGTAGAGATGGCAGTTGCGTCTGTCCAGGTGACAAATGGACGATGTGAGAAGCGCTGTAGGTAGCCGTCGATATGAGCAGTTCGGAAAAGTTCAGAGAATCGGCTGCTAGCGCCGAGCTTGAGGTGAAACTGCACATTCAATCATGCTTTTTGGCTTACGGGCGGCCGGAAAGCTGCCTTCACTTACGGCAAGGCGATGGTCGCGCGCGAGAGCGTCTCGACGCAAACGAGCATCGAACGCGACTGCGGTGCAACATAGCAAGAGCAACGGCAAGGCCTTATACACAGAATTCTTGTACTAAAACGGTCTACGCACACACTGAAGTCTCTGCAGTCGGGATATGAGGGAGAAGAAGTGTTGAACGGAGGTACTGAGGTCACGATGAAGGGTTGCGGCGCGATGACGTAAGTTAGCTCGCTTAAAATTAGTGTTGCGGGTCGCGTTTGCATCCCGACGCGTCGCGTTCGACATCTTCACCACGAATTAGCTGTTAACGCAGAGTACCGTTCTCCGAAGCCACGCGCGACATGTCCAAGGAAGGAACGGAAAGAAAGGGGAACACATCAAGGCTGTAAGAATAGAGCTTCGTATTTCCGTGTCCCTTTCATCCCTGTCATCTTCGCTCAAGCACCTGCCTTGTGCGCGCTGTTAAAGTCGCTGATTGCTTACTTATAGCAGTTCAGGCGATGTAGAGGCAG
>Ga0265780_10003754_pt1 | contig 19821 bp, 22 predicted proteins | sample P1T30metagenome_FD_192432 | JGI IMG/M metagenome (GOLD analysis project Ga0265780, IMG submission 192432) | Plant litter microbial communities from East Loma Ridge, Irvine, California - P1 T30 | ecosystem: Environmental > Terrestrial > Plant litter > Unclassified | place: USA: California...
ACGTGGCTTGAATTCATGTAGCTTAACAGGATTGCACTTGGATATGTAGTAGATCGTCTTCATACACCGCGCTCATCAATTGTTGCAGCACCTGGCGAGGACGAAAGTTCGCAGTTTGCTTCTGGTATTGGGTCCGATGATGACTAAACGCATCCGTGCATTTTCATCGTCGGGCACAGCTTTTCTCAGTTCCTGTACTTGCCGGGCTTTCTGTTCCCGTACTGCTTCCGCCACTGATGCTGCGAGCTCGGTTGTGCAACGTCATTTGCTGGATCGAGGCGCTTCCCACGCCCCTCCCGTTCCCACGTATTCTTATTCTTTTTCCGAAATTCGTTCCGTGCTTTGCGGATCTTAATCTGGCATGTCTCGAGATGTGCTTCGCGATCGTCTTTCTGCTTCTGCATCTGCCAGAACCTGAACCAGTAGTTCCCCATACTTTCATTCCGACGTTCAATCTCTTCAGGAGTCATGAAGTCGAGGAGAAGTGAGAATACTGGGGCGTATCCGCTTTCATACAAGGTCGAGGTGCTGTTCAGACCTTCTCCTAATTTGCATACGGTTTTCAATGCATCGGCCCAACGAGAAGTTACACGTCGTCGGGGTATCCGCTGAAACAACCTGGTAGAATGTTTCACAATGTCCTTTATTGAAGACTGGGATGAGCGGAATCCGTGATTAACAGCGGTGTACAAGCGCTCCTTCGAAGTGGCAGAACTTCTCCTAAGCATGATGGCGTGGTGATCGTTGTTTCCTCTACTCACATATTGTGCGCAGGGTAGATATTGGCCCAAGAAGGATTTAAAATCTATTTGCAGTCTTTCACTGCCGGGCCCTGAAGGGAAGTCGATTTCCTGGAAGATAGCCAGCGTCAAATCTTTACCCATCCGAGTGTGGAGTCTGAAAAGATAACTCGACAGACGTAATGCCTCGTATTTCCGTAGCCAAATCGAAGGCTGCCTACAGCGATGGAGCATCGAGAGTTCGATTACTTCATCCTCGAGGTCTATTGCGCAGGCACGGAAGCACCACGAGCTCTTTTGAAGCTTATTGTAAGGACAATGGCGCAGTACATGGGATAGCGTTTCCATGAATTTAACATGAGTACGCAAAGGTGATAGTATTTGTCGATTTTTGAGCTGTTGTTTGGCTTCTTGTACGCGTAGCGCAGCTATTCCCTTTCCAGCGTCCACTGAAGATCTGTACTCATCCTCAAATTGTAGCACATCTAGCTGTAGCACATCTAGCCCAGCACAAGCCATACTCATGGAGTGATCCTGAGATGCCCCAAGCAGTTCCAAACAATTGAACCACTTGCCCTTGCCCCTATCCAGTTTTCCAAGACGAGTAAACACCGCACTACGAGCTTGTAAAAGAGCAGACCGGTCTTGTGCCCTCGTTGTTTCCAGTGGCAAGGCTGTTGAATAAGCCCGCCGATAGGGCATGCTCGATTGTGCGGGGCCAGGTTGACGGGTCCTCCAAAGGGTTTCGAATGTGGCCAAGCCTGTCTGAGCATGCATCTTTCGACATCTTTCCGGTCTTTTGCCATGCGCGAAAAGGGGTTGTTCCGAATGCCCATGAGCATGTCGATACTGCGTATGCATCGAAAGCAAAAGTGTACGTCTGAGTGACATGCGCTGCCCAGTTTTGATGGCCATGACGTTCATCGGCTTGAAAGCCGAGAATATGAGGCTCATGATATTCCGTAATTTTGTAGCATCCCACCGGCTGTGTCTCAATACGACGAGCCCAAAAGCAGATTATGTGCTGAACTTTGAGCGAAGCATTGGAAGATGGAGGGGCTAACAACGACCGGAATTCGTGCAGTGTGAGGGATGCGTGGGGAGAGTTGACGAGTTCGAGGCGGGCACACGGGGATGCAACATTTGCTTCCGGCCCCCTGTAACGTATGCACGGGCTCGCGCCTGGCGGTTACAAAGCACCCGATGTCACGGAGGCGACAGGTCGAATGTCTTTGTCGAATACATCACTACCAGCTATAGAGAATGAATCTGTGATATCGCAACGGAAATATATCTGTGACCTCTTTGTTCTCTACTTTATTTCATAAGGGTATCAAAATCTGCACCATATACGCGCACCCGCTAGTAACCGCCAGCAGTCACAGCTCGAGTCGCAATCTCGTCGATTCTCTCTTTGTACATCTTCATCTGATGTTTCACCGGGTCGCCATATACCACTTTCCTAAAGGTCTCGCTGTCCACCGTAACAGCCTCAATGACATCTGCGCCGCGCTTGTCGCGAATACCCGCTCGCGATCGCAGGATGATGATCCTCCCCGCTGGCAACAACGTACACGGAGGTATCGTCCATGCCGGCCCGGTGCTCGCAGTCGTTGCTGTAGTAGTCGTGGTCTGCAAAGATGACTTCGAAGGCCGCGTGAGTCGCGGAACAAACCCATTCTTCAGTTTTGACTTTGGCGGCGCAGACGGTGGCGACTGCGAGAGATTCAGTTTCGACATGCTTGTTATCGTCGACGCAAGCGCAGTTGTGCTCGGCGCTGGACTTGCATAGAGCTTCAACAAGCTCTTGACAAAGCTCTTGTCTGCCCGAGGAATCGGATCGCCTTCGTTGACGAAAGCAAAGAACAGGCTCTTGCGATGTCGCTTGTCTTCGGATTTCTGTAGCGCGCGGAGACTGATGGGTGGGGCACCGAATGTGATGCAGTGCACACGCTTGAAGAAGCCGGTAAGATAGCTGAGTTCGGACTCGATTTTGTTGCTCATCATGTGTGCGTAGAGGAGTGCGGCTACTGCACCACCAGCGCTGTGGCCGGTGATGAGCAGACTGCAGTTGGACCGTGCTGGGTTCTCCTCCAAGAGCACGCGTAGGCGATCTGCGACTGGCTTGATCATTTTCCTTGCGACGTATAGGAAGCCAGCATGACATAGATTCGACGGATCTTCTAGGAATCCTTCTGGACTAGATGGTGCGGTGTTGTAGTTGACGGCCCAATCCATGAAACCTTCGCTCCCTCGAACAGCGAAGACAACAGTGTTCATGTCGTCCACGGGTATCGATTTCAGAACCATGGCTTTCGTTCCGGTGCGCCAATCAGATGGCACATGTGTCTCCGTCTCTTTCGACTTTGATCGTGGTGGCGTGTATACGCGCTCGGAATAGGTTGCCGCTAAGCACAGCAAAGGATATGTTGGCATGTAAACCTTGAAGGGCGGCAGGTGTGGTGGCAGTCGCGAGTTTGAGTATAGCCAAACTTTCTGAAAGTGATTGTTTCCCTTTTCCTTTCCCACCATCTGACGAGCGGGATTTGGCACTTCCTTGCGAGGTTCATCCGAAGGCGGGCTCGTGTTCGGAGATGTTTGTTGCGCGTTCTCGTATATCAACAGATCCTGCTCTTGTCCACTAAACCTGTTGCCATCAATGCTGTTGATGACTGTATCGAATTTGTGGTTAATGGCGTCGTATAGTGCTGCCCCATGGCAAAGTGCTTGCATGCTCTTCATTGCCACAGCATTTGTGGGCTTTTCGATGTACGTCGTTGTCAGTCTTGTTGCACCCTTACATGCTCCATTTCGCAGATCGGCGTACGACTTGGCAGCCAGTCGGTCGAATTTCTCCCACTGCTCCTTGAAAGGACCTTCGTCCTTGGGCTTCATGGGTGGAGGCGAAGCAAACCGGAGAGCCGACTGGTTAGCTTGAGGCTGTCCATATGGAAGAGGAGGTGGTCCATAGGGATACGCGTACGGAGGAGAATGCTGTGGAACACCACCATACAGGGGATGCTGTGGCGGGGGCGCAGATTGAAAGATCTGCGGTTGTGGTGGTGGGCTCCTCACATTCTGCGGTGGCTGGAAAGATTGCAGATACTGCATCGGCACGTCCTGTACTGGAGGCGCATGATTTTGGGCGGATAGATTCGTTTCTGATTGCAATGTACGCGGTTTCTTGCTCGAAGACCGTGGTTTCGCAGCCTTGCTCGATGTCGTTGAACGTTTCTTCCTGCTCTTGCGTTCGGGCTCTTGAGAGTGCTGCGCCATAGTTACAGTTCCGTCGAAGTTGCCTAGTTGTATGATAACTAGTTCGGTTCTTTTACGTCCTGAGGATCCTTCGGGCCTTTTCAGCGTTCAAGTCGTCGGCGTCGTCCTTTGCCTTTCGCAAGCAGTCTTCCAGTCATAGCCGCTACCGCACGCAGTCACCAATCATCAAATCCAGTTCGTTCGAAGTGTGTCGTGTTTCACTCGTAGCGTTTGTGAATGTTTTGAAACACACAAAGCACAGAAGGCGGAAGGCAAAGAAGGTCGGTGTAGGACACTACCGCGGCGAGGCCGGCTGATCTTTAACAGGTGCAACTTCCCGCCTGTGACCCGCTGCGCATAGCCACCTCGGGAGGCTCTCACTGGATCGGTTACACCGCGATCCTAGCCTGTGGAGGCGACCTAGCAATCGGAGATTCTGATTGGTTGGTATTCATCTTGGCGGCTTGAATGAAGATGTCAAGTGGTCCTCTGTGCATGATTCGTGGGAGCACAATGACCTGCATGTGAAGAGCAAAGCCGGACCCGCTTCTGTACATGTTGCGAGGGTTGTATGCCAGTATAGAAGAGGTGTTAAATGAGTACAAAGCCGTGGTGGTCAGATTGAAACATGATGCTATTCCTGTCGTCCAAGGTGCTAAAAACTAGTTTCGCTTTCGAACGAGAGTCATTTCCCCGCACGTCGAACGGCCAGGCACCGATATTCCACGGCAAGCATCATCCCTATCAGATCGTTCGGAGAAGCCGGATTTCGACGCGCAGCTTACATCATAATCATAAAAATGCTTGGCCACGCGGCCTCATCAAGCTTTCGAGCGTGAGACGCTGCGAAGTACGGCAGTGGGGATAGGTAGAGAAGAAACACGCCACGACGCCGTTTTCGACTACCTATTTCTATCACCACCTATAAAGCTATCGCGTTCATCCTCCGGTGTCCCTAGTAGTCCACGCTGCTCATTATCGTCCTCCATGCCTTCGTGCTCTTCTCTCAAGCCGCCTCGACCCACACCTACTCCTGCACCGCCTTCTTCCCTGTCTTCTTCCATGCCGTTCATGACGTACCAAACATCTTTCTTCGTGAGCAAACCCTTGAGCGTACCGCGATCTGTGAAAAGCACGTAGCGCAAACCGAGTTTCTGGAACATGGACATGGTGAGTTGAAATGATGCTTTGGCGTTAAGGGTGATGGGCGTCTGGTCCATCCATGGGCGGAGATCTAAGGAAGTTGCTGGGTCGGAAAGGGGTTGATGGGAGAAGTATGCTTCGACATCGTCGGACAGGTTTCGAGGGGGCGTCAGAGCAGCTTGAAGTGCATAAGCTAGCTCGGTTCGTGAAATGTAGCCGAGAAGAAGGGCATCGCGAGAACTGTCGATAACCGGGAAGCCTCGAAAGCGATGCTGGGAGAGGAGTCGTCGGAGTGATTCTATTGTGTGACCAGTCGCTGTGATAGCGGTCAAGTCCTCGATTCGGGTCATAACATGTGCTGCAAAGACATCGGGGATGGACGAGCCATTATCGTCTCGGTTGTCTAGGAACGGGTAGCCCTTGAAGTGGATCCAGGATTCGTAGATACCACGCGGAGAAATGGCATCGCCTATCCATTTGCTGATCATGACCGCGATCATGATGGGCAGGACGTATGTTAGTGCGCCTGTGAGCTCAAACATGATGACCACGATGGATACAGTCATCCGCGTTGTACCTGCCAGCGCCGACGCAGCACCCACAATCGCGTAGGTCCCAGGCGTTACGCACGGTACATCAGGCTCGCATGACCCGAAGACGAATAAAGTTGGCCAAGCTTGCTGGAGGACCTCGACACTAAGACCAACAGCGCGACCGAACAGACCACCAATAGCCATCGAGGGCAGGATAATTCCTGCAGGAATGTGTAGGCCAAAGGTAAAGCTTGCAAGTATGACACCTAGACCAGCGGAGATGAGTAGCAGAGCTATAACGCCAGTATTTGCTTTGCCAGACTTGCAGAGACCTAGAGTATCCTCGGCGAGATCGGCACATTCCGCGAATAGGATGTGGACAAGCTCAGACGACTGTGCTCGCATGAATTTGATGGGATAGTTGATCAGTGCCGTGACTCCAGAGACGATGACGACCTCAGTCACTGGCCCCTTAAGGTATGTTCGATTTTTGCGCCATTCAGCGACGCCCATGTTGAGCTTGATGAAAAGGCCTCCGAATAAGCCACCTAATATGCCGAGGAACGCAAACGGCACGAGTTCAAAATCATGCCAACCGCTGTGATAGGTGACCTGGAATAAGACAAGTTCGCCGGTACGGAAGGGGTTGCAAGCCTGTAGAGTTACCGCCGCTACCATGGCACAAACAAAGCTACTCCACATGGTCTTATCCGGGAAGTAGTAGGACAATTGCTCGAGACTGAAGAGCACGCCACCTACAGGCGCCCCGAAAGCGACCGAAATACCTGCTGCCGCGGCTGCAGAGAAGACCTCTCGTTTGCGTGCTACGTTGTAGTCAGTCGCGTATCCTATGAAGAGGCGTATATGTTGCTAACCTTCGTTGCCGTTGACATTACTGAAAAGCTTCATGAAGAGGTTTGCTGAACAGCATGCAACATGCACAAGCGGGCCCTCCTTTCCTAGCCAAAGTCCTGATGCAACTGCGAGAGACTGATATGTGTCAGATCCGCGCTCGAGGTAACTCTGGGTTCTCTTACCAATCCAATGGTCTTCGTAGCCAACGTCCAACCACCAAGAAAATGCCGTATGACGAAGCCTCCCAGAACAGTCTTGATTTCGGGTATACCGCTATGCTTTGCGTACGGAGAAAATTCGCGCACCAAAAGACTTGCGGCTGCGGCGAACATTATCTAAGCCTCGTCAGCGCGTGCTTCAGTTTGCCGCATGCACATTTACTTACCGAAAACAATACGAAGAAAATGTACTCAACTACCCAACGACCACCAGCAGGACCAATGCCTAAGGCATTGCCCCATGGATGCCAATCAAGACACGTTGAAAGCTCCGAATGGCCCCAGCAGCAGAAGCTCTTGTTGAGATAGAACTTGCCATCGCCGCCCACGTTGCTGCAGTATCCTGTCTTCAGGTCACCCAGCCAATCGCTCGTGACATCGATGAATGCAGCAATGCCACCACTCAGTATGCCCGCAGCGACTAGGATAATCCAGACTTGACTTGCATCAGCAAGCTGCTTCAAGTGGCCAAGTATGCCACTTGCGCTCGAATAGAGGTACCGTAACCGTTGTCTTTCCTTTGCGTACTCGAAAATCCAATCAATAGCCGTGAGATCGTCGTATCCTACTCTACGGCCTGGTCCTTCGACATACCAGTCCAGCCCGGTCGCGTCCTTGGTGTCCTGGAGGTGTTCGCCTGCGTTGCCAGGGGTGTCGAGATAGTTCAAGATAAGCTCCGTGGAGCCATTCGCGCTGCTTTCACCGTTGCGAAGCTGTTGCAGGCGAGAATTTGGTGATCGCGGCAGGGGCGAGCCGCGATTGGGCGTGCCTAGCGGAGACGAAAGGAACCGTGGGAAGCCGAAGGAAGAGGCCGTGGTCTTTGGTTGTTTGCGCTTGAAGGATATCCTGTGAAGACGCATGAGCTGGGCTACATATCAACAATCAAACTTGGCACATGACATACCGCTCCGGCAAATTGCGCTCTAGCGGATCGTCTGCGAGCAATGCCTCCTCATCGCTGTGATCATCCTCCACTGCAGGCTGCTTTCCGTTCGATGCGCGGCTCGACGATGCTTCGGCTTGTCCGAGCGGGGACTGATTTGAGGGCGACCTGGACATCCCATCGACGTGTGCTATGAAGAGATATGCCGGACATTCTCTAACCGCTCATATCGCAAGGTAGTGTCTGGATCAGAGCTCCCTGGGTCCATGGCGCTGCCGACCTTCGTAGGGCTGACGTCCAATAAGACAAACGCACCAAACATGTGTCAGCCCGGCGCACTAGCGTCGCTTCCACTTGAGACAGCCTCTGTTGCTTCACTCCACTTCTCCAGTCAGACCATGTCGTATACATTGCATTGTATTACTAATTCATTTGTTCACGCGAAATGTACATGATTCTGGCAACATGCGCCGCACTGCATATCCCCAACTACGGCTGATTGAAGTCGACCACCGCCCTGCCAGCGATTTCACCACGCCTCAGCTTCTGAACAACCTCATTGAACTGGCTCATGGGGTACACGGTGTAGATGGGCTTCAGCAACCCTCTCCTCGCGAAGTCTAAAGTCTTGTCGACGTCGGCCATGCTGCTGACAAGTGTTCCCTGGACGCTCTGCTTCTTGAAGCACATCTGGTTGGGATCAACATCTATGTGTTGTGTGCCAGCTGGTGGCAGGCCGATGCACATCACTTTTCCTCCTATACGGCCTCCGAGGTACGAGATCGATGAAGGGTAAGTTTGGACCGCAGTCACAAAGACAGCGTGCGCTCCAATGCCATCACAAATGCGAACGACTTCTTCTGCCACGTTGTCGACCTTCTTGAAGTCAATAAACTCTTCGGCGCCAGCAGTGTCGACACATAGCTTTCGCTTGTCTTCGCCGGTGTCGATGGCAACTGCTCTCAGACCCATGGCCTTCGCAAGCTGTACACCTTGCATGCCCACACCACCGCCCGCACCAGGAAATACAGCCCAGTCACCTGGTCTTAAGCCAGATTCAACAATTGAAGTGTAGATGGTCGAAGCACTGCACATAATGGGGCCAGCTATCTGCGCCGCTGTCAGTACGATGCTTCGCGAACTTGCTCTATGTTGACAGTACATACGTAATCGTTGACATTATCTGGGATGAGTGTGGTGTATCGCTCGGGCGAGACAATGTATTGCTTGTAAGAGCCGTCGATCATGAGACCAGTAAGCACTGCTTTCGGGCAATAGCATTCATTGCCATTTCGGCACAATTCACACACGCCGCACGTGTCTTGAATAGGCTTCCCGTCTTGTCAGCTTCAGCTTTCAAGCAAATAGGCACATACTCACTTTATAGCCCGCTCGCATGCCTGGCTTCAGCGTCTTGACCTGATCTCCACACTTCACGATGACTCCTGCGCCCTCATGCCCCGCGCATTTTGTACCAAGCGCGGACATCTTTGGCACCGCCCAGTCATTCATCATGAAGTGAATATCGGAGTGGCAGATGCCGGTTGCGTTGAGCTTGATGAGCACTTCGTTGGGACCTTGTTGGTCAAGTCAGAATAGGCCGTCTGATGAGTCCTCGACCAACTGGATCTTACCTGGCTCTGGAACTGGGACATGTTGAACCTCGACACGGAAATCTGGCCCTTCATTGACCACGACGCCAGCTTTACACGTCTTCGGAATGTCGAACGTCTGCGTCTTTTCCTCTGCCATGGCGTAGTATTGGTATCTTCGATTCGAAATTGCTTCAGAGTGTTGATAGAAAGAAGAAGGGCGACTGCGGTTTGAGAGTGTTTAAAAAAGTCATGACCAAAGCCTACCCCTCTTCATCGATGAGGACGCGACCGACGTCTGCCGTCTTCCGTCAAGCTACCCCAACTTTCTCAGACACGCCTCGCGGTTGGCTGGAGCTCTGGGCCTCCACATTCCACCTCGGTGCAAACACACGTTGCTCCACATTTGGGCCACTGTTTGTGCGTCATTCAGTCGATTCGGCGCTTGCGAATCGTTTTCCTGCTCATAGTTAAGATGCACTTCCGCAGGTTGCTGGAGAATGCAGAGAACCACGATTTATCTTCTAGGGCAGATGCATGAGTGTTGCCGCGGTACTACGGGCGATTGTTAACTATCGAGGAAAGTAAACAAGGCCATGCTAATTCGACAACCTGGGGCCATGCAAAGCTTTGCTAGGTTTCGATTGCTTCCACCTTAGCTGACAACATGTACGTGCTGTCGTATCAGTTCAGCACGATCATCTACGTAGGTAAGCTACTTATTTCCAACAGAATTGCTTGCAGTCGCGATGGAGCTTCAGACCACGAGCAGACACTAAAACTTGGCTCTTCTCAAGAAGCTTTTGACTATGGTCTGTGGCGCGTCACGTCTCAGCCCAGCAGTTCTGAGTTGGAATCGCATTCTCCAAGAGAGGAATGCGGGGTGAAAACGTGGGGTCAAAATGTCGGCAAACATCCCTGAAAGACCGGCATTTTGCGGCCGCGTACAACGCCGTGTTTCAGGGCAAATACTTCGGCTGTGTTCCCTCAGCAATGGTACGAATACACAAGAGCTCAGGTGTTCATGCATTGTGCCTCCTCATTGGCGCCCCGATTGAAGCGTCTAGATGATCTGCTTTGGTAATGATGCCACACACGTGATGTCGTGTGTCGATCGAGATGTCACGTCACTGACGAATCAGAAGAGGCGGAATCGGATTATGTGGGATCCGCAAGCGGTTCCAGAGAGTCAGCGGGGTCCAGTGACCCACTTGCTGCTGTCTACGAAGCTGCCACCCGTGGACGGCTGCCAACGGTGAGCCACTCGTTGAATGAGGACGTGGTAGATTCTTGGTTGCAGTGGCGGCGTGAAAATATTTCTAATCTAAAACGCTCGATTGGCATGGACTGCGTCAAGACGTTGGTTCATTGTCGAGGCTTGAACAAGACGAATGCCGAGGTGGAGTCGTCACCGTGATCGAGGGCGGTTTTCAGCTAATAGTTGCGGAGCACGGGCATGCATGTGCGGGAGGGGCAAATACATAGCAGCAATTCAGATTCCGGTCCGGCCATGCTGGCTTATGAATAATTCCAGGTTGGCGTGCCCCGCTTCGAATACATAACATGCCCATGCGCCGGGCACGCCTCGCTGCTCGACTTTCCACTCAACTACTCTTCACACGTACCTTTTCGACAACAGCAATCATGTCTAAAGGCGAGTGCCCCATGAGAACCGCCAATGTCGCAGGTGGCGGCACCAAGATCAAGGACTGGTGGCCAAATGAGCTCCCGGTCAGCGTTCTCCGCCAGCACGACCCGCGCCAGAACCCTATAGGCGACTTCAACTACGCCGAGGAGTTCAAGAAGCTTGACTACAATGCATTGAAGAAGGACCTCGCTGCCTTGATGACCGATTCCCAGGACTGGTGGCCTGCGGATTTTGGCCACTATGGTGGTCTCTTGTAAGTTACTACTGTTCACATCACACACTATCAATTGTGCTAACTGTCACAACAGTGTCCGCATGGCATGGCATTCAGCCGGAACCTACCGTGTCACCGACGGCCGCGGCGGTGGTGGTGAGGGTCAGCAGCGTTTCGCTCCTCTGAACGCCTGGCCCGACAACGTCTCTCTCGACAAGGCTCGTCGTCTCCTCTGGCCTATCAAGCAAAAGTACGGTAACAAGATCTCATGGGCCGACCTTATGCTCTTGACTGGCAACGTCGCCCTTGAGTCCATGGGCTGCGAGACTTTCGGCTTTGCCGGTGGACGCCCAGACACATTCCAGTCCGACGAGTCAGTTTACTGGGGAGGAGAAGACACATGGCTGGGCAACGATGTCCGCTACTCCAACGGGAACAAGGGTATCTCAGGCGAGGGTGTTGTCGACGGTGACCAGCACAAGATGGACCACAAGGACATCCACTCCCGTGATCTCGAGCAGCCTGTTGCGGCCGCACACATGGGTCTCATCTACGTAAACCCCGAGGGTAAGTAACTATTCCTTCAGACTTGCTTTATTAAGCCTGTCCACTGACTTGCCTAGGTCCCGACGGTGTTCCCGACCCAATTGCCGCTGCCCGAGACATCCGCACAACTTTCCACCGCATGGCTATGAACGACGAGGAGACCGCTGCTCTTATCATCGGTGGCCACTCCTTCGGAAAGACTCACGGTGCTGCTCCCTCGGAGAACACCGGCCCCGACCCCAACAGCGAGGACCTCTCCACCCAGGGCTTCGGCTGGATCAATAAGCACGGCAGTGGCAAGGGCCCTGACACCATCACCAGTGGTCTCGAGGTTACCTGGACGGGCACACCAACCAAGTGGAGCAACAAGTACCTTGAGTACCTCTACAAGTATGAGTGGGAGCTTGAGAAGAGCCCTGCTGGTGCGAACCAGTGGGTTGCTAAGACCGAAGACCATATCATTCCGGACGCCTACGATGCGAACAAGAAGCACAAGCCTAGAATGTTGACCACCGATCTGTCAATGCGCATGGACCCTGGCTTTGAGAAGATCACCCGCCACTGGCTGGACCACCCGCAAGAGCTCCACGATGCCTTCATTCGCGCGTGGTTCAAGCTCCTCCACCGTGACATGGGTCCTCGCTCCAGGTGGGTCGGTCCCGAGATTCCCAAGGAAGTCTTGATTTGGGAGGACCCAGTTCCCGACGTCGACCACGCCCTTGTCGAGGAGTCGGACATTTCTGCTCTTAAGAAGCAGATTCTCGAGGCCGGCATCGAGCCATCCAAGCTCATCCGCACTGCGTGGGCCTCCGCAGCCTCGTACCGCGGTAGCGACAAGCGTGGTGGCGCCAACGGTGCCCGCATCCGCCTGGCACCGCAAAAGGACTGGGAGGTCAACAACCCTAAGGAGCTTGCTGAGGTCCTCAAGGCTCTCGAGGGCGTTCAGTCCAAGTTCAACGGCTCTGCGTCTGGCGGCAAGAAGATTTCTCTTGCTGACCTGATCGTCCTCGCCGGAACTGCCGCTGTCGAGAAGGCTGCCGGTGTCTCGGTTCCCTTCACACCCGGCCGCACCGACGCCACTGAGGAGCAGACCGATGCCAAGTCATTCGAGCACCTTGAGCCCGCCACCGATCCCTTCCGCAACTACGGAAAGAGCTCGGGCCGTGCTCGCACTGAGCAACTTGACCTTGACAAGGCTTCTCTCCTCCGTCTTACTGCTCCCGAGCTTGCTGTCCTCGTTGGAGGTATGCGTGCGTTGAACGCCAACTGGGACGGCTCATCCCACGGTATCTTCACCAAGCGCCCTGGCCAGCTCACCAACGACTTCTTCGTCAACTTGCTCGACATCAACACGGAGTGGAAGGCAGCCGACTCTTCCAAGCTACCCGAGTTCTACGAGGGCTTTGACCGCAAGTCTGGCCAGAAGAAGTGGACTGGCACACGCCACGACCTCGTCTACGGCTCGCACCCCGAGCTTCGGGCTATCGCTGAGATATACGCCCAGCCCGACAACTCAGACAAGTTTGTCAAGGACTTTGTGAAGGCATGGGACAAGGTCATGTCTAACGACCGCTTCGACCTTAAGGCCAAATCGGTGAGTGGCTCATCGAGTGTTTCCAGGCCTCGTCTTTGAGAGAAGCGAGATTCCTTTCTAGCCTGATGCTTCGCGCGTTTGCCATTCTGCTTTCTGTACAAGCATTGTACTTTGTTCACAGACTGACATGTAACGATAGTCATGAATCCCCATATAGAACTTCGAGATACCTAGGTAGTGTAGTTAAGGCCTGATAGGCAATGGATGAATTTACATATTCCAAAGAACGCATACACTATACAAGTGCATATGGGTATCACATGTCACACTCTTGATTTGAGATGGTGACACTGAAAGGCTCATCACCTCATAAAGCTGAGTGGGTGCTTGAGTAAGATTGAGACCAATGTGTTCAAGCACGTGAGTAGCAAGGTGGGGAAACCCCGCACGTCGCTAGCACCGCAGCCACTTCACATGCATTTTCGTGTCTCACTCCATGGCACAAGGGTTGCGAAGCGCAGACGAAAGTCGTGGGGAGGTTAGTGGTGGTGTGATCGCCCTTGAATGCACTGTTTTCGGCTTAAGCGTGGCTGACGTCGCCGTTGTGCCGGTTCAGCGCGTGGCTCTAGCTTCATTGTAAGGACGTTGAACTCACGTCACCCTCGAAGCCCAGCACAGGCGCCATGGAAATTGTGGAAAGCCGGCGAAGGTACACAGCCGTGGGGAGAGAATGCGCATCTACGCTATATGACTGGAGTTCCGTCGCCTTGCTGAGACTTTCACAACCTTATCTGCCCTGATCTTGGGAGGCTCAACACCAAGTATTGCTACAAACAGGGAAGTTGCACATCATCTGTTGAGAAGCAACTATCACCCGTATGCGCCCGCCGCGCCTCTCCCTCTCCTTCTTGTGCTACGATGAAATGAGATAGAAAGCACCTCTCGTCTGAACCTGCCACCCCAAGTGTGCGCCAACTATTGATAAAACTGATGGTGAGAGCCTCTCTGCGCACTTCTATACCTTTCCCTTCCCTATGTGACACCTCTTATTCTCCACCCTTTCCCAGCATATGAGCACGAGCAAACGCACTAAGCGAGAAAGTGTCTGGTCTCTCTGGCCACGAACTCGCAAACCGCCACAAACCACTGACGATATTCCTCCTCTACCAGCACATAGCCCCATCAACACCGACACTTTTCCACTGTTGATCAGGCACGCAACCTTCCCCACTTCGACCGCCCCGAGCGATCCCCTAGAATACCGCCCGTCGTCCTCCACAAGCACTGCCGCACATGTCAGGATGACCGAAAGCGAAACCATCACCTTCTCCCAGACGGGAGTGCAGCCGCCTGTATACGTCGTAACGTCTCTTAGCGACCCTCCATGGGAGCCGCTGGAGATGCACGTCGAAGATGCGCAGACGGCATCTGCAAACCTCATCTTCACGCGGCGCTTTGATAATGTTGCCGAGGGCGACCACCAGTACAAAATCCGTATTGGCGACGGACACTGGGTCGTGGACGAATCGAAAGACTCTGGTACGCCGAAATCTCGCAGAAATCCAACAACGCGCTAACTTCAAGTAGCCCCAGACGAGCATGGCAATCGCAATAACGTTCTGCATGTCGCAGCCCCAAAACGAAACGACGACCAAAACATAGCCAGTGCCGTGGCTCGCGAACAGGAGAAGCCGCTTTTTCCTCAAGAATCCCGGGAAGACAGCACATTTGACACTAGCGATATGATCCACTTGCCCAGTGTCCCTGTTCCCGTCATTGTTGTCGAAAAAGTTGCAGACAAGGAACCTTCGATCAATGGGGACACAGAGTTCCGCGCCCTGGATGAGGACGTCTCTAAACGCTCCGCCGATGCCCAGCCTGACTTTGAAATAACGATGAAAGAGAGCTCAACTATCGACGCCCAGGCGAAGTTGTCTGACACGCCTCGAGTGGTAGTGGAGAAGACGGACAACAGACCTGCCTATGGCGACGACTTCGGTGCTAATGCGACCATCTCACAGAGGGTAGCGCACGATATGAGAGCCGCAGACGCAGAGCCTAATGAGCTCGTGATAACACCAGATGGCCATGAAGAGCCAGGCACGGAAGAGGATCAAGCTGCTCCCCTGTTTTGCCATGAATCCTTTCAATCTTCCGCGGCCCCTCCGAGTCCTGTTTTGGAAACAGTCGATGAAGTGTCTACTGACAACACAAGTTCTGAGAATATCATCAATACACCCTCAGATCCGGACGCTTCGCAAGGTTCGGAGCTTGATCAAGCACCCTTGCTGTCTCATGAGACTGGCATCGAAACAGAAGACTCTGACGAGCTGAGCAATGGGCCTCTTCTCTCGCATGAAACTGGTTTCAACGAGGATATCCGTTCTTTTGACGAGGATTACGACGAACTTGATGCAGCCCCACTCCTATCGCATGAGACTGGCTTCTCGCAGTACAAGGGCAGCGAGATCTCCACTAAGAGTGACTTTATCAGCGACGACATCTCAGAACCTCGACATTACATGTATGGCGATGATGATGACGACGAAGCAAGAGGCTTCGAGCCCGATGAAGCTCCCACTTTCACTCACGAGGATGGTGGCGACGATGACGATGTATACCGCGAAGATGATAGGCCTCTTCTAGCACATGAGCGCACGCATGAGCGCGATTTTGCCACCACGGAGAACTCTAGCCCTGAAGAGGGCGGCGGGTTCACATTGAAGGGCCAACCCACTTTTGGATATGAGGACGCCGGTGAGTCTGCAAGAGTATTGTTCGGAGGCAGAGGTCGTCCAGGAATCTTCAGAGCACGTACCAACAGCAGCACTCTGCCGAACCAGCTGCCAAAGACGGATGAAGAAGATGAAGACCTCGCCGATCCATATCTGGAGCGATTCCCTACCGGGCGTGACCAGATCCTAGAGCGTGTGAAGACTATTGGTCTCCATCTACCTGAAGACGAACCGACAGAGGAACCCATTCATTCGCCAATTGGGTCCGTATTGTCACAAGCATGCTCCTCAGTTGAGCTAGCTCCAGTCAAATCGTACACCTCGCTAGCATCCGTCCCAGAAGCCGACGATTCAGATGAGGAGGAATACGAGGCCGATGGAGATCTTGATAGTCTCCCCTCACCCATGGTCATGAAGTTCGGCTCGGCCGCAGCAGCTTTCGCTCGCGATCCTCATGCCACGCCGATGCCCAACGACTCCAGGCAACTTGATCCCACAGAAGACGGCACACAACAATCCTCAGTGGATCGTCCAAGACAGTCTAGCGAAGCAGACAGCGTGAACAAAACTGATGGCGCAAAGGAAGCCATTATGAGCAAGCTTCACGAGGCTATATCATCGCCGACCAAGATCTTGAATCCTATCACGCCACCACTGACGCCAGAGAACGAAGCACGATCTATAGGTCACGACGACTCTACAACAGTGTCGGAGCCGCAAATTCGCCAACGCCAGGCACCAAAAGAGGACGCAGCGGACGCAACACCCGAAGCTGTAACGCCTTCAGACAACCAGAAAGTTGCCCATTATGACGAGTCGTTCCTTCAGACCTTTTTCCGTGTCGTCTTCGGATCCGTTGGTCGCTTCTTAGCTGCCTGTGTAGGCGACCGAAAACGTGCTGGGTAAGACCCCAAGTCTCATTCCACCTTTTTGACGTGAGCAAAGCTACCGCGGACACTCATGATACTACTCCTTCGACCATTTCGTCTTGTAGTGTGTGACTAACACAGCTATAACAGCGTTACGGCTTTCGCTCTCTGTGTTGCTGCTACAGCATACTACCTTTTGCTGGCATAGTCTCATCAAGATTGGTCTTTGGATCGGCGACTTTGGGTTGGGAAGACTGTACGATACGGGTAGGAGCTGCAAGCAGCATGGTCCTGAACACAAACGACACGACACGCCTTACGAGATATGACAACGGCATTCGCGCCTAGGCGCTTAGCATTACTCTTCTTCTTCACGAAATGAAATGGACAATGCTCTCTTCTCAATGACGAGTACTTCAGTGCTTTTGCTGCTGACCAGGTTTCCATGCCATTGTTCGACGGCTTGCACGAGCTAACTACCAAGATCAGATTTTGTGCACTACTAGGTTACAGCATTTGTCAATGACCATCGAGGTGCGGGTCAGAAACACGTTGCGACTAGACGAGCAGGTTTGCGATGGCAGCCAGGAGCTTTGCTTGTTCAGCTAAAGGGCATCGATTGTACCACTCACCTGCATCCACGCTTGACAACTTGCGCAAAATACCGTGCTCCAAGCCGTTCATGCCGGAAGCCCTTTGAACTTATACTAAACGTTTCTCTCTTGCTCGCTCGCAATCGATCTACCCTTTTATCCGCGTGCATACCCAATCTACCGGCACGATCGCCTCAGCCCTCGACTCATGAGACTGCCACGCCGTGCCATCATGCCCTCCAACCACCCGCGCGCCGGGTAGCCGTGTTTGACAGCACCAGGATAATCGCTCCCAACCTCCGACAGCGCGCGGCGCCCCTGTCAAACAAGCCAGCCACCGCCAACGTCCAGGCTGACAGACGCCTTGGGCACCTGTTCGGCGCCGGAGAATTCTGGCCTATCGCATGCGTTGTCGAGCGGTTTCGCGTGGAGGGTTGGCACGCGACGTGCCGCACCATGTCGTCTGCGCTACGACAACCGCAACAGCACGCTCGCCAGGATGGGGGTGCTTGCGCGCGTATTCCAGAAGTTTCATGCGTGCTGGATGCCCGGCTTGCCTCGTCGTGCATCATGCCAACGGCGTTTGGGCGCGCGCGGATGCCGGATTGTGCATTGTGGATTTGTGCACACGGTACGGTACCGTAAAGCTCGTACCCACGATGCGACATTTCGATCGACACGATAATAGCTGCAGTGATTCCGCTCTGCTTATCTTTCCTCTTCTGCTTTGGACAGTTTTTGGTTTGCTTGAAAGGACCAACATTCCATTCATTTTTTCATTTGCGGAATCGTCGTTCGTTTTTTTCTTCTCTTCCTGGGGTTCTTTTGTTACGGTTATTTGTTTAATTTCTTTTCAGAGAGATTCATGTTTCCTCTGCGGCGGCCGGATATTCGCACACTACCGAGAGGGCGGGTTTGACGTCTGGACTGCTGATCTGATGGGACATATTATTGATGTACCGGTGGGGAATGACCTGGGTCCGCTGCTGAATCATACGAGTATTGCGCTGTATGTGATAGCTGTCATCTTCGTGGCGATACGGTGAGTATGTGGTGAGCTTTTGGTTAGACTATCACTGACTTGTAGCAGATTCATAACGCGAGCGTGCCTTGTTAAGAAGTTCGGGCTGGATGACCTCTTCATCGCAGTTGCAGTGGCGCTCGGAGGTCTGCAAACGATGACCATCTTCATGCAAGTCGAGCATGGACGTGGACGACATGCGAAAGAGCTCCATGTGATGCAGTTCAATGAGATGCTGAAGGTAAGCCATGTCATGAACCGCGGTTCTATTCGTAGTATTGACACCTGCAGTACTCATGGCTGAACATGCTCGTATACTTCGTTGCCACTTGGTGAGTCCGTCCAAATGTCCTTCAGCATATGTGTAGTACTGACGAACTGGAATAGGACTGTCAAGATGAGCATTCTGGCGTTATATTACAGGATAGGGTCTGGTGTGCAAGGACTTCCTTGGGTAGTGCAAGCGCGCGGAGTATGGGTCACGGCTGGCGTGATGACAGCGGCAGCATTTGCCAGCTTCATGGTGAGCTGCACAATCTGCGGTGAGCAAGACGGTGCTGACCATGTTCTAGGCACAACTCCTTGCTTGCCTTCCAGTCTCGAGAGCCTGGGATATCGAGCGACAGCCAGAAGGATGTATCAATGGTGCACTCTTCATGCAGATTTCAGCAGCGATCAACGTGGCAACAGACATAGTCTTACTGCTCTTCCCGCTGCCACTGCTACCGTTGATGAAGTTCAACAAGAAGCAGCGAAGTGAGTCGCATCCGTGATTGGCTTGGATTTCCGCTAACATGCCTCGAAGCTGCGCTCGCATTGATCTTCTCCCTCGGCCTAGTCCCCGTCATAGCAAGCACGATGCGTCTCTGCGAAATCGCAATGTCTGGCAGCCCAACATCGACCAGAATGTCGTGGCAAGATGGAGACTCGAGCTGGTTAGTGAGCCATGTGTACGCACTGTTTCACGAATTTAGCTGACCTATTGTTCCAGGACGTGGGCATGGGTGCCTATCTGGTCGCAGATAGAAGTAGACATGGGCATTGTCGTTGCCTCCCTCCCAAGCCTAAACCCACTCTTGAAGCACGTTTGGGCACCACCCTCGATGCGACGGTCTGCGACCCCATCTGAGCTGCCAGACTTCCCTGAATACCAGAAGAGTTGCGACGAGCGAAAGTCACCTAGTGATATGGAATTCGACGTGGAAGGATCTCTAAAGAGCGATCCAAGAAATTCCTACGGGGAGAGTTCAGATGATGAGGATGATTTGGGAGCAGCGAAATCAGGTGGTTTGAGTAAAGCCCTGCCACCGTTGCCATCAGGATCGAAGCGCTGGTGGAGAACACTTAGAGTAATGAAATCATGATCTTGAGGTGCGTGTCATCGACATCAACTATTTGACTCGTTCTCTGAGCTGGCCAATTTCAAAGATAGAGCATTATGA
>Ga0265780_10003755_pt1 | contig 19819 bp, 18 predicted proteins | sample P1T30metagenome_FD_192432 | JGI IMG/M metagenome (GOLD analysis project Ga0265780, IMG submission 192432) | Plant litter microbial communities from East Loma Ridge, Irvine, California - P1 T30 | ecosystem: Environmental > Terrestrial > Plant litter > Unclassified | place: USA: California...
CGCCGTGCTGTGCGCTGCCACGAGCCTCGACGCGCTGCTGAATCAGCTGGCGGCGGCGCTGGCGACCGGTAATATCGCCCTGTTGCCGACCTCGTCACTGAGCCTGTTGCCTGCGGATTTGCCACCCGGCGTGCGCGACCAGATCCAGCCGGCCGCCGACGACATGGCTCATTGCCAATTCCAGCTGGCCCTGGTCGATCGCGGCGCGGCTGCCTTGTTGCAGACCAACCTGGCAGCGCGCGAGGGCGCCATTGTCGGCATGCTCGACACCGATGCCGGCACGTCGATCCCGCTGTGGCGCCTGGTGGCCGAGCGCGCGCTGTGCGTGAACACCACCGCTGCAGGCGGCAACGCCAGCCTGATGACGCTGGGCCTGTAAAACTTCCTCATGCGGACCGCGCTGCCAGTGCCTGGCAGGTGCGCCGCACAATATAAAACGCATACTGTGCCGCTACCGCGCTGACAAAGGTCAGGAAGTCGGTGGCGGCATCTTCATTGGCGTTGTCTGAAATCGTGCGGACCACTGCGCACGGAATCCCCAGCTCGTAGCACACCTGCGCCACCGCGGCGCCTTCCATTTCAACTGCGACCAAGCCGGGCAGGGCGGCGTTCAGCGCTGCAATGGTGTGCCGGTCATGCATGAACTGATCACCGCTGGCAACCAGGCCACGGTGCACGCGTGGCTGCTGCAGCCGGAATGCCGCGCGGTGACGCGCATCGATTACTTCCTCAAACTCGTGTTCCAGGAAACCATGGGCTGCGCTCAACAGGTGCATGGCCATCCCATGGTCGCCATGGAAGTGCGACATGCCGCTGAGCGGCACTTCAAAACGGGGAAACAGGGGACTCGCATCCATATCGTGCTGTACCAGCGTATCGGCAACCACGATATCGCCCACGGCAATGCTGCTGTCACCAGCGCCAGCCACGCCCGTGAACAGGATGTGGGTAACTCCATACTTCTCCACAAGCAGTGTTGCGGTCACTGCTCCGGCAACCTTGCCTATACGCGACAGAACGCACACAGCGTCGATTCCCCATAGCAGTCCATGGGTGTACACCCTTCCGGCGTGCAAGGCCGTGGCAGCCCCTTCCATGGCTTCCACGATTCCATGCTGTTCTTCCTGCAATGCACTGATGATCCCAAGCCGCATGTTGTCCCCGTTCTTCGCTGGTTGATTGTTTTAAGTTAACTTGTATATATATATTGTGATAGTAGTAGTAAACGTTCGTTTTTTTGTGGATACGTCCGGTTTTACGCACAGGATCAAGTACTTGGCGACAGTTGAAGTCGCTGTAAAAAGACGGTATCGCTGCGGGATGATTATGGGACAAAAAAGAGGGGTCTTGCAAAAAGGCCGCTTTTGCACAGTTCGTGCTGTGGATATCCCGTTGCTTGTCCACAGGCGCCGTTCCTGCCCTTGTTGACCATGACGGTTTCCGCCTTTTCTTTTTGCTAACGTTTGCCCTCAAAAAAAAAATTTGAAAACCGCGATCATTGGTTTACACCCAAGAGGATATATACATGGATAGTAGTAGTAGTTAACGGGGGGCATTTTCTGTGGATAAGCCCCTTTTCCTTCAAAAAATCATGAACTTGCACGCTTTATAAAGCGGTTAACGATTCTGTACATTGCTGTTGCCAGTTCTGGACAATTTTTGGCCCTGTGTACAAACGCAACATTGTGCACAATCGGTACCTGTGGATATGCAGAACGTTATCCACAGGGCGCTGGTTTTCACATCTTCAGGGGTTTTCCCGCAGGCGATCAGGGTATGCATCATGCAGGTGATGGCTGGGGTACTTTTGGGCTGGCTTGTCAGGTTGTGATTCGTTGACGCGTGCGTCCTTTGCCAGGTTTTTGCCAGAACCGCTTGAACAGGTTTACAGTCAAAAGGGTATATACAAGAATAGTAGTAGTAGTTAACGCAAGGCACTTTCTGTGGACAAGCGGGTTTTTGTCCACAGAATCAGTTGTTTACGTGTTTTATAAAGCGGTTAACGATCCTGTATCCGCGTCCTGGAAAAGTTGGACAAGATTTCGCCTTGTCCTCCGGGACGGCTTTGTTCACAATCGGTGCCTGTGGATATGAAGAGCTTTATCCACAGCCCGGATAACTTGCCATGGACGATACGATGGACATCAACGCACTATTTCACTCTCCGATCATCCAGGGGCCCATGGCCGGCGGCCCCAGCACGGCAGAACTGGCGGCTGCTGTCTCCAACGCCGGTGCGCTAGGCTCCGTCGCGTGCTCCTTGCTGGCGCCCGCCACGATTACCGGCACCGCGGCGCGCCTTCGGGCATTGTCGGACCGGCCGTTCATGCTGAATTTCTTCGTCCAGCCGACGCCCCAGCCAAGCGAGCAGGAAATTGACCGCGCTGAAGCACTGTTGCGGCCGATCTGGTCCAGTCTTGGCTGGGACCATTTGCCGCGGCCAGCATCCTGGTGCCAGGATTTCGATGCCCAGTTCACGACCCTGCTCGATATCAAGCCGGCTGTCGCCAGCTTCACGTTCGATATCCTGTCCAGGGAACAGGTCGCCCGCCTGCATGCGGCTGGCATCCTGGTCATTGGCACGGTAACGACGGTGGCGGAAGGCTTGGCCTGGCAGGAAGCCGGCGCGGACTCGGTCGTGGCGTCCGGGGTGGAAGCAGGTGGCCACCGCGGCACATTCATCGGGCGCCAGGAAGAGGCGACGCTGACCTCCAGGGAACTGTGGCCGGCCGTGGCGCAAGCCTTGACGATTCCCGTCATTGCCGCCGGCGGCATCATGGATGGCGCGGATGTCCGGGAGGCGCTGGCGCTGGGCGCCGTTGCCGTGCAAATGGGGACGGCATTTTTGGTGACCGATGAAGCGGGGACGCATCCGGCCCACCGCGCGCGCCTGCTCGCGCATGGCGATGCACATGCGCCTCAAACGACGCGTCTGACGCGCAGTTTCTCCGGCCGCTATGCGCGCGGACTCGAAAACCGTTTCATGCGCGAGATGGCCGCTGTCGAAGCCCAATTCCCTGCGTATCCGGTGCAGAATGCATTGACCGGCGCCATCCGCGCGGAAGCGGCAAAAAATAACGACGCTGAACTGATGTCGCTATGGGCGGGCACTGGCGTGGCCCGTACCCGCGCCATGCCCGCCGGCGAATTGGTCCGCACACTCATCAACGAGATGCAGCAAGTCTGAACTTGGGAGTACGCATTGGAATCTGCAGGTCACTACGATTACATCATCATCGGGGCCGGCAGTGCCGGCTGTGTGCTGGCCAATCGCCTGTCGAACGATAAAAACATGAATGTCCTGCTGCTGGAAGCGGGAGGGCGCGACGATTACGTCTGGATCCATATCCCGGTCGGCTACCTGCATTGCATCGGCAATCCGCGTACCGACTGGCTGTATCAAACCGAGGCGGAGCCGGGTTTGAACGGCAGGTCGCTGATTTACCCCCGCGGCAAGGTCCTGGGTGGCAGTTCTTCGATCAACGGCATGATCTACATGCGTGGCCAGTCAGGTGATTACGATCGCTGGGCCGAGCTGACGGGCGACGATTCCTGGCGTTGGGACCGCGTATTGCCGCTGTTTCGCAAAAGCGAGCATCACCACAAGGGCGTGGGCGAACACCACGGCGCAGGTGGTGAATGGCGCGTCGAAAAGCAGCGTTTGTCCTGGCAAATCCTCGACGCCTTTCGTGACGCCGCCAGTGAAGTGGGCATTCCGAAGATCGACGATTTCAATAGTGGCGACAACGCCGGCAGCGCGTATTTCGAGGTCAACCAGAAACGCGGCATCCGCTGGAACACGGCCAAGGCATTTCTGAAACCGGCCACCCGGCGCCCGAACCTGACCGTCATGACCGGCTGCCATGTCGAAAAACTGCTGCTGGAAAAAACCGATCGGGGCCTGGCGTGCCGTGGCGTGCAATTCACCGGCGGGGGCAGGGCCTTCACTGCCACTGCCGAAGCCGAGACGCTGCTCTGCGCCGGCGCCATCGGCTCGCCCCAGATCCTCCAATTGTCCGGCATCGGCCCGGCGGCGCTGCTGGCGCAGCACGGCATTGCGCCACTGGTGGACGCGCCTGGCGTCGGCGAAAATTTGCAGGATCACCTGCAGCTGCGCATGGTCTATAAAATCAAGGGAGCCAAAACCCTCAATACCAGCGCGGCCAGCTGGTACGGCAAGATGATGATCGGCCTGGAATATGCGTTGCGCCAGAGCGGGCCGATGTCGATGGCGCCGTCGCAGCTGGGCGCGTTTGCCAGGTCTGATCCCAGCCAGGTGTCACCGAATTTGCAATATCACGTACAGCCGCTGTCCCTGGAAAAATTCGGCGATCCGCTGCACGGTTTTCCCGCATTTACCGCCAGTGTGTGCAACTTGCGTCCGACGTCGCGCGGCCATGTGCGCATTGCATCCGGCGACAGCTATGCGGCTCCGGCGATTGCGCCGCATTACCTGAGTACCGCGGCCGATCGCCACACTGCCGCCGACGCGATCCGCATCACGCGCGGCATCGTGGCCGCGCCGGCACTGGCGAAATACCAGCCGCAAGAATTCAAGCCGGGTTTGTCGTATCGGACCGAAGAAGAATTGGCCCAGGCGGCAGGGCTGATCGGCACCACGATTTTCCACCCGGTCGGCACCTGCAAGATGGGAAAACCGACCGATCCCATGTCGGTGGTGGACAGCGAGTTGCGCGTGCGCGGGGTGGCGGGCTTGCGCGTGGTGGATGCGTCGATCATGCCGACTATCACCTCTGGCAACACCAATTCGCCCACCGTCATGATTGCCGAAAAAGCCGCGCAAAACATCATCGCAAGCAGGCGCGCGACGCCGGAGGCCGTCGCCGTTCCGGCCTGATTTGGTACGTAGTTATACTGTATTGTGACCCCGACAGCGAGTCTGTATTATTGTTTAATAATTATCATGGCAGCATAAAAACGACAATGGAGACACCATGTCAGATGTCATACTCGAAACCCGGAATCTCACCAAGGAGTTCAAGGGTTTCACCGCCGTCAGCGCAGTCAACCTGCAGGTACAGCGCGGCCATATCCATGCACTGATCGGCCCGAACGGCGCCGGCAAAACCACCTGCTTCAATTTATTGACCAAATTCCTGGTACCCAGTTCCGGCACCATTTTGTTCAACAACCGGGACATTACCCGTGCGCAGCCCGCGCACATCGCGCGCATGGGCATCATCCGCTCCTTCCAGATTTCCGCTGTCTTTCCGCATTTGACGGTGCTGCAAAATGTGCGCATCGGCTTGCAGCGCGAATTGGGGACGAGTTTTCAGTTCTGGCGCAGCGAACGGTCGCTGTCCCGCCTCGACGAGCGCGCCATGCAGCTGCTGGCGGAAGTGGACCTGGAAAGTTTTGCCGATACCATCACCGCCGACTTGCCCTATGGGCGCAAGCGTGCGCTGGAAATCGCGACGACGCTGGCGATGGAACCGGAACTGATGCTGCTCGACGAACCCACCCAGGGCATGGGCCATGAAGATGTGCACCGCGTCACGGCGCTGATCAAGAAAGTATCGGCAGGGCGCACCATTTTGATGGTGGAACACAATATGAATGTGGTCTCCGGCATTTGCGACCGTATTTCGGTCCTGCAGCGCGGCGCCATGCTGGCGGAAGGCAGTTACGCCGAGGTGTCGAAAAATCCCCAGGTCATGGAAGCGTATATGGGCACTGTGGAAGCAGTCCTGGAAGGAGCGCATTGATGGCGGCTGTGCTTGAAATCTCCCAGCTGCAAGCCTGGTACGGCGAGTCGCACATCCTGCACAACGTCAATTTGTCGGTCAATGAAGGCGAAGTCATCACGCTGCTGGGCCGGAACGGCGCCGGCCGCACCACGACGTTGCGCGCCATCATGGGCCTGACCGGCGCCCGCACCGGTTCCATCAAGATCAATGGCGTCGAATCGATCCATTTACCTACCCATAAAATCGCGCACCTGGGTGTTGGCTACTGCCCGGAAGAGCGGGGGATTTTTTCGTCCCTGTCGACCGAAGAAAACTTGATGCTGCCGCCCGTGCTCAAAGGCAGCAGCGCCGGGATGGGGCTCGACGAGATCTATGCCATGTTCCCGAACTTGCTGGAGCGGCGCAACAGCCAGGGTACGCGCCTGTCCGGTGGCGAGCAGCAGATGCTGGCGGTTGCACGTATTTTGCGCACCGGCGCGCGCTTGCTGCTGCTCGATGAAATTTCGGAAGGACTGGCGCCGGTGATCGTGCAAGGCCTCGCGCGCATGATCACCACGCTGAAAGCCAAGGGCTACACCATCGTCATGGTGGAACAGAATTTCAGGTTTGCCGCGCCACTGGCAGACCGGTTTTATGTGGTGGAACACGGCCAGATCGTGGAGACCATTGCTTCACCCGAATTGAGCGCCAAGATGCCGGTGCTGACCGAGCTGCTTGGCGTGTAGTTGCACCTGAATTGCACCTGAGTTGCACCTGAGTTGCACCTGATTCGGCGTACAAAAATATATCGCGTTGTAGATCAAACCATTCATCTGGAGACAATATGAAACGTCACGCCCTCGCCCTCGCTGCTGCCGCCGCCAGCTGCGCCTTCGCTCCCGCTCACGCCCAGGTATCCGGCGACATCATCAAAATCGGCTTGTTGACCGATCTGTCCGGCGTGTATTCCGACGTCGACGGCAATGGGGGCGCGGAGGCCGTCAAGATGGCAATTGCCGACCTGGGCAGCCAGGTGAATGGCAAAAAAATCCAGTTCATCGTGGCCGACCACCAGAACAAGGCGGATATCGCCTCGTCCAAAGCGCGCGAATGGTTCGACCAGCAGGGCGTCGACCTGCTCATTGGCGGTACCAATTCCGGCGCCAATCTGGCCATGGCCAAGGTGGCGGCCGAAAAGAAAAAAGTCTTTATTTCGATCGGCGCCGGCTCGGCCCAGCTGACCAATGAACAATGTTCGCCTTACACGGTGCATTACGCCTACGACACCGTCGCGCTGGCGCGCGGTACCGGCACCGCCATGGTCAAACAGGGCGGCAAATCGTGGTATTTCCTGACTGCCGATTATGCGTTCGGCCAGTCGCTCGAAAAAGACACGACCGACGTCGTCAAAGCGAATGGCGGTACGGTCGTTGGCAGCGTCAAGCATCCGTTGTCGGCATCGGATTTTTCGTCGTTCCTGCTGCAGGCGCAAACGTCCAAGGCGCAAGTGCTGGGCCTGGCCAACGCCGGCGCCGATTTCATCAACGCGACCAAGGCCGCGAACGAATTCGGCATCAGCAAGACCATGAAGCTGGCCGGCCTGCTGGTGTTTATCAACGATATCCACACGCTCGGATTGAACGCCACACAGGGCCTGTATCTGACCGAAGGCTGGTACTGGGACGCGAATCCCGAAACGCGCGCCTGGTCCAAGCGCTATTTCGCGAAGATGAAAAAAGAGCCGTCGATGCTGCAGGCTGCCGACTATTCAGCCACGACGAATTACCTGAATGCCGTCAAGGCAGTCGGCAGCGATGATGCCGACAAGGTGATGGCCTACCTGAAGAAAACCAAAATCAACGATATGTTCGCCAAGAATGGCGAAATTCGCCCGGATGGCCGCATGGTGCACGATATGTATCTGATGCAAGTGAAAAAGCCGTCGGAATCGAAGTATCCATGGGATTACTACAAGCTGGTCTCCACCATCCCCGGCAACCAGGCGTATCTCACCAAAGCCGAAACGAAGTGCGCTTCCTGGAAATAAGCAGCGCCAGTGCAACCGAGGCAGCCTTGCCTCGGTTTTTTTCATCCGCCGGCATTGCCGGTGACTCTTTCGTCTGACGCCCATGGAAATTTTCGGCAAACCTATCCAGGTGATGATGCCCCAGCTGCTGCTGGGTCTGGTCAACGGTTCGTTCTACGCGATGTTGTCGCTTGGACTGGCCGTGATCTTCGGCCTGCTCAATGTCATCAATTTTTCGCACGGCGCGCTGTACATGATGGGCGCCTTCTTTGCGTACATCGGCGTGACCACCTTCGGCATCAACTACTGGGCCATGCTGATCCTGGCGCCGCTGGCGGTGGGGATTTTCGGCATCCTCATTGAAAAAAGCATGCTGCGCTGGCTTTATAAACTGGACCATTTATATGGCTTGCTGCTGACCTTTGGCATCACCTTGCTGCTGGAAGGGGTTTTCCGTTCGTTCTTCGGCGTCTCCGGCCAGACCATGGAGGTGCCGGCTGCCTTGTCCGGCGTAACCGACCTCGGCTTCATGATCCTGCCGAACTACCGCGCGTGGGTCGTGGTGGCCTCGCTGGGCGTGTGCCTGGCGACCTGGTTCGTCATCGAAAAGACCCGGCTCGGCGCCTACCTGCGCGCGGGCACGGAAAACCCGAAGATGGTCGAAGCCTTCGGCATCAATGTGCCGCTGATGGTCACGCTCACCTACGGCTTCGGCGTCGCTTTGGCGGGCTTTGCAGGGGTGCTGGCGGCCCCGGTGATCAATGTGACCCCACTGATGGGCTCGAACCTGATTATCGTCGTGTTCGCTGTTGTGGTGATCGGTGGGATGGGTTCGATTCTGGGCTCGATCCTCACCGGGCTGGGCCTGGGCGTCATCGAAGGGCTGACGCGCGTGTATTACCCGGAAGGCTCGGAAGTGGTCGTCTTCGTAGTGATGGTGATCGTGCTGCTGTTGCGTCCCGCCGGCCTGTTCGGCAAAGAAAAATAAGCGTTCCGGAGATTCACCATGCACAAAAATATTGGCTATGTCATTGCCCTGGCCATCGCGCTGGCTGCTCCCTTCATCGGCTATCCGGTGTTCCTGATGAAGCTGCTGTGCTTCGGGCTGTTTGCCTGCGCCTTTAATTTGTTGATCGGCTACACAGGCCTGCTGTCCTTTGGCCATGCCGCTTTTTTCGGCAGTGCAGGCTATCTTGCCGGGCATGCGCTGACGGCGTGGGGGCTGTCGCCCGAGCTGGCGCTGGTGCTGGGCACGGCTGGCGGCGCACTGATCGGCCTGGTGATGGGCCTGCTGGCCATCCGGCGCCAGGGTATTTATTTCTCGATGATCACACTGGCGCTGGCGCAGATGGTGTATTTCGTGGCGCTGCGTGCGCCGGCCACGCACGGGGAAGATGGTTTGCAGGGCGTTCCACGTGGAAAACTATTCGGCATCATCGACCTGGGCAGCGACCTCACCATGTACTTTGTCGTGCTCGCCATTGCCGTGGCCGGCTTCGCGCTGATCATGCGCACCGTGCATTCGCCATTCGGGCAGGTGCTCGGCGCGATCAAGGAAAATGAGCCGCGCGCCATTTCGCTCGGCTACGATGTCGACCGTTATAAATTGCTGGCATTTGTGTTATCCGCCGCGCTGTCAGGCCTGGCGGGCGCCACCAAGACGCTGGTGCTCGGCTTCGAGACATTGACCGACGTGCACTGGACCATGTCCGGCCTGGTCATCCTGATGACCCTGGTAGGGGGCATGGGCACGCTGGCCGGACCGATCATCGGCGCCTTCATCATCATCGCCCTGGAAAACAAGCTCGGCGATGCAGGCACGTTCCTGACCAATACCACCGGCATCGAATGGTTTTCGACGCTGGGGGAATCCGTGGGCATGGTCACCGGCCTGATTTTCATTGCCTGTGTACTGCTGTTCCGCCGCGGGATCGTCGGCGAAATTGGCGCCGCACTTGCGGTTGCCGGCAAGCGGCGCACAGTGGGATAAGAACGCCTGGAGACCGGCTGCGCGCCGCGCGTGCCGGATGCGTAAGCCGCGCATGCGGAAAACGCTCGATTGCTAATCGACTATTGAATCGGCTATTGAGTCGATTATTGAATCGACTATTTAGGCGGCTTGATTTTATCGTAGACTTCTTGCGATGATTCGATTTCCGACAGGTGGTCAATCGACCATTGATACATGGCGCCAAAGGGAATTTGTAATGTTTTTCCCAATTCAGTAATCGAATACTCGACAGCTACCGGCGACGTATTCAATACCTCGCGATGAATCAGTCCATTCCTCTCCAGCTTGCGTAACGCCTCGGTAAGTGCCTTGTGCGTTACGCCTTCAAGCCGCCTTTTGATCTCATTGAACCGGGTCGCTCGCTGATTTAATACGGTGAGTATCATCACCGACCACTTGTTTGCGACTTGATCAAAAAAAGCGCGGGCAGCGCAATCGGCGAAAAAGATTTCGTCCACTTCACATGGCATGTCGGTTTCCCCCGGTATATCTACGTACTTCAAAGTGCGTAATTGACTGCAGATATCCGATGTATATCATGCGCCATGAGTGTCGTCCAGCCCGATGGCGGTGACGCACTGAAAACGACATGACCAAACCAACCTGGAGTAATTGATGAGTCTCGATGATCTTGCAATATCACGCCGCAACCTGTTCAAACTTTTGGGCGCAGGCGCGGCGGCAATCAGCCTTCCTGAGGCGGGCGCCAAATCGGCAGAGCACAAGCAGCCCAGCCTCTTCTACACCGATGCCGGTTCCGGCCGCAACGTGATGTTCATCCACGGATGGAGCTGCGACTCGCACGACTGGAGCTGGCAGCTGCCTCAGTTCGAAAGCAAGTACCGCACGGTCGCCATCGATCTGCGCGGTCACGGCAGCTCGCAAGTGACGCCGTCGGGGACTTACAAACCAGACGATTTCGTTGCTGATCTGGAGACGCTGATTTCGACGAAGTACAAAGGGCAGAAATTCGTGCTCATCGGTCACTCGATGGGTGGACAAATCGCGGCGAGGCTGGCGGTAAAGCGTCCCGACCTGATCAGCGCAGTCGTGTCCGTCGATGGCGCCCTTGGCTTCCCCGACGAGGCTGCGCCGGTATTTGACAAAACGGTCAAGGGCCTCCTGTCGAACAATCCGGGTGGCGCCGCAGCGGAGCTGTTCGCCGGTGCCTACGGCGCAAAGACGGATCCGGCGTTCAAACGATGGCACGCAAGGCGCAGCCAGGGTATGCAGGCCCATGTGCTGCGCGAAGCATTTGGTCCGCTGTTCTTCGGGCCGGACCAGGTTGCTATCGGCGATGCGAGCGCAAAATTCTGCGCCAGGGTCACCGTACCGCTTTATCACCTCTGCCGCGATCCGGCGCAAGCCGAGCGTATGCGTCGTTGGTTTTCCAACCCGAAATCGAAGGTGGATGTCTGGTCCGATAGCGGGCACTGGATCATGCAGGATAGCGCCGCCGACATGAACGTCGCGGTCATGAAATGGATCGATTCGGTCTGATTGCAAGGGTGAAACTCATGAACGCCTGGCGGAAACCACGCAACGCTTGTTTGCCGGATATCGGCTGTCGAGCGGATATTTCCCGACAAATTGTCGGAATGGCTGAGTACATCGGCACGGCTGTCGCACACCGCGACGACCGCCACTTCACTTGCGACACACATATTAATTAATTGATATGGTTCGTAACGGTATCTGCCCGAAAGAATGTATATGCACATCGCTTGTCTTGCCTGGGGTTCCTTGTTATGGAAGGCCGGGCCCTTGAAGCTCGCATCGGCGTGGATGGCTGGCGGTCCGGACCTTCCACTTGAATTTGCCCGCAACAGCGATGACAGCGATGAACTCGCGATCGTGCTGGTGGAAAACGCCCCATTGATGCCGACCTTTTTTGCGACTCTCGACACGGCCGATCTGGCAGAGGCGCGGGCCATGCTCGCGGCGCGCGAAAAAATCGACGCGACGCATCCCGAATGGATCGGCAGCATGCCTGCTGTCGCGGGAGGCGCGACGGATGAGCACGTAGCCGCGTGGCTGGCGCAACAGGACTATGACGCCGTGGTCTGGACGGCCGTTCCTCCCAAGTTCGACGGCGTCGAAGGCCGCGCGCCGAGCGCAGAGGAAGCAGTCGCGTTCTTGTCGTCGCTGCGCGGGACGGCGCGCGAGCACGCCGAAGCGTATGTCAGGCAGGTGCCTGCCGCCATTGGCACGGCTTACAGGAAGCGCTTTGAGCGCGAGCTGGGCTGGACGCCGATGCCGACCTGATGGTCAAAACGCCGCGGCGTAGATGGCGTGGGCGTCGGCGCGCGTGAGGGTGCGCGGATTATTGCCGAGCAGGCGGGTCTGCAGCATTGCATCGTCGGCGAGGCGGTCGAGGTCATGTTCGCTGATGCCGACCTGGCGCAGGCGTGTCTGGATGCCGGTCAGGGCCGCGATCTCTTCCATCGCCGCAATCAGCGCTGCAGTCTTCGCTTCGTCCGACCCGATGATGCCCGGCGCAACGATCTCCGCGAGCTCGGCGTAATGCCTGGCCGCGTGCGTAGCGTTGAAGCGCAGGACATGTGGCAGTACCAGTGCGTTCGACAAGCCGTGTGGCACGTGAAACACGCCGCCGATGGGATAGGCAAGGGCGTGCACTGCCGCCACAGGTGCATTGGAAAATGCCTGGCCGGCATAGCATGCGCCGAGCAACATGGCCTGGCGCGCGGCCAGGTCCTGGCCGTCGGTGCAGGCGCGAATCAGGTGAGTCGACAGCAGGGACAGCGCCTGGCGCGCCAGCATGTCCGACATCGGATTCTTTTTGTGCTTGCTGGTGTAGGCCTCGATGGCATGTACCATCGCGTCGATGCCGGTCGCAGCGGTAACGAGTGGCGGCAGGCCCAGGGTCAGCGTCGCGTCCAGTACCGCGATATCGGCATACAACTGCGGCGCGACGATACCGGATTTCGTCGTCGCACCGGTGGTCACGATGGCGATATTCGTCACCTCGGAACCCGTGCCTGCCGTGGTCGGGACCTGGACCAGCGGCAGGCGGTTGCCCTTGACATTGCCGATGCCGTAGGCCTGCGTGATCGGTTGGCCGCTGCCGGCCAGCACGGCAACCAGCTTCGCGACATCCATTGAACTGCCGCCGCCAAAGCCGATGATGATGTCGATGGCGTGTTCCCTGGCGAAGTCGACTGCCTGCAGCACAACCGCCTCCGGTGGGTCGGCGACGACTTCTGAATAGATCTGCACGGCGATCCCGCTTTTCGCCAGGCTGCGCCGTGCCGCGTCGACCAGGCCGGTGCGCAGGAAGCCGGCATCGGTGATCAGCATGGCACGGCGCACTTGCGGGAAGCGCTCGGCGCAGATGGGGCCGAGGCGGTCGCTGGCGCCGGTTTCCGAGATGATCGTGGCGACAGTGCTGAACGTAAAGTTAGTCATGGAAGCGGAATATCAGTGACGGTCAGCAGCCAGCTTACACCAGTTGCAAGGGCTTCCAGAGGTACAATTCGTCTTTGTATTGATGAGCGGAAACAGCGATGATCGACATGGCGGTACTGGGCGGGGCAGCGTTCCTGGCGGGGCTCGTGGATGCGGTGGTGGGCGGCGGTGGTTTGATCCAGGTGCCGGTCTTGTTCTCGATGTTCCCGCGCCAGGTGCCGGCAACGCTGCTTGGCACGAGCAAACTGGCAGGTATTTTCGGTACCGCCGCGGCAGCGGTCAATTACGCGCGGCGCGTGCGGGTCGCGTGGTCCACTGCGGCGCCGGCGGCCGTGGCCGCATTTGCGCTGTCGTTTGCCGGGGCCTGGACGGTCACGCGGATACCCGGTGATTTTGTCCGCGTGCTGCTGCCGTTCATCTTGCTGGCGGTCGCCGTCTATACCTTTCGCAAGAAAGATTTTGGCTCAGTCCACGCGCCCAGCCTGAGCGGCGGTGCCGAGCGGCTGGTTGCCATTGGTGTTGGTGGCGCCATCGGGTTTTACGACGGGTTCTTCGGACCCGGCACCGGCAGCTTTTTGATCTTCCTGTTTGTCCGTTTTTTTGGCTTCGATTTTCTCAGCGCTTCCGCTGCTGCCAAGGTGGTCAACGTCGCTTGCAATGCTGCGGCGCTAATGTGGTTTGGGTACAGCGGGCACTTGCTGTGGCAACTTGGGTTGTTGATGGCCGTGTGCCAGATCGCCGGATCGCTGGTCGGCACCAAGCTGGCAATCCGTCACGGCAGCGCATTTGTCCGCAAATTATTCCTCGTCGTCGTGGCGGTACTGATCCTCAAGACCGGCGCCGACGCCGTGAAACGCTTGGTGATGTAGATGATTGTTTCACGTGGAACTTTGCAAGTCGGGCGCGCGGGCTGTGTTCCACGTGAAACAAATTGGCGGTGTAAACCGGGGTGATGAAGTTATGGGCACGAAAAGACTCTATAATTCGTGCTCACACTCCTCGCTTGACACTTCCCAACATGCTATTTTCCACTGAATTTGACGTCATTGTGGTCGGCGGCGGCCATGCCGGCACCGAGGCCGCACTGGCCTCGGCGCGCATGGGTCAAAAGACTTTACTGCTGACGCACAATATTGAAACGCTGGGACAGATGTCCTGCAATCCCTCCATCGGCGGTATCGGCAAGGGCCACCTGGTCAAGGAAGTCGACGCCATGGGTGGCGTCATGGCTATCGCAACCGATGAGTCCGGCATCCAGTTCCGTATCCTGAATTCTTCCAAAGGCCCGGCCGTGCGCGCTACCCGCGCCCAGGCCGACCGCATCCTGTACAAGCAGGCGATCCGTTCGCGCCTGGAAAATCAACCGAACCTGTGGCTGTTCCAGCAGGCGGTGGACGACCTGCTGGTCGAAGGCGAGCGTGTTGTCGGCGCCGTGACGCAGATGGGCGTAACCTTCCGTGCCAAGGCGGTGGTGCTGACTGCCGGTACCTTTCTGGACGGAAAAATCCACGTTGGCCTGCAAAACTACGCGGCCGGACGCGCAGGTGATCCGCCGGCCTTGTCGCTGTCGGCGCGCCTGAAGGAACTGAAACTCCCGCAGGGCCGCCTGAAAACCGGTACGCCACCACGCATCGATGGCCGCAGCATCGACTTCTCGCAGCTGGCTGAACAGCCGGGCGACCTCGATCCGGTACCCGTATTCTCGGTGATGGGCAATACCGCGATGCACCCGCGCCAGGTACCATGCTGGGTCACGCACACCAACACGCAAACCCACGACATCATCCGCGCCGGACTTGACCGCAGTCCGATGTACACGGGCGTCATCGAGGGCGTCGGGCCGCGCTACTGCCCGTCGATCGAAGACAAGATCCACCGCTTCGCGTCGAAGGAATCGCATCAGATTTTCCTCGAGCCGGAAGGCCTGACGACGCACGAGTTCTATCCAAACGGTATCTCGACCAGCTTGCCATTCGACGTGCAAATCGCTCTCGTACGCTCGATGAAAGGCATGGAGAACGCCTTTATTTTGCGGCCCGGTTACGCCATCGAATACGATTATTTCGACCCGCGCGGGTTGAAAGCGTCGCTTGAAACGCGCGCCATTAACGGCCTGTTTTTCGCCGGCCAGATCAATGGGACGACGGGTTACGAAGAAGCAGCCGCTCAGGGGATGCTGGCCGGGATCAACGCCGCACTGCAGACCCAGGGAAAGGATGCCTGGACACCAGGCCGCGCCGAAGCCTATCTTGGCGTGCTGGTCGACGACCTGACGACGCAAGGTGTGGCCGAACCGTACCGGATGTTCACCAGCCGCGCGGAGTACCGCCTGAGCCTGCGCGAGGACAATGCCGACATGCGCCTGACGGAAATTGGCCGCAAGCTCGGCTGCGTGGGCGATGCGCAGTGGGCCGCGTTCGAAGCGAAGCGCGAGGCCGTCGCACGCGAACTCCAGCGCTTGCGGTCGACCTGGGTCAACCCGCGCATCCTCGCTGCGGCCGAATCGCAGCGCGTGGTCGGCCAGCCGATCGAACGCGAATACTCGCTGGCGGATCTGCTGCGCCGTCCGGGTGTGGCGTACGACACGTTGATGAGCATGGAAAGCGTCGAGGGAGCGGCGCTCGCGGGCCCGGGCGTTGTCGATCCGTCGGTGAAGGAACAAGTCGAAATCCAGCTGAAATACGCTGGTTATATCGACCGCCAGGCCAAGGAAGTGGAGCGTCACGACCACTACGAAAACTTGAAGTTGCCTGACGAGTTCAATTACCTGGACATCGCGGCACTGTCGGTGGAGGTGCGCCAGAAGCTCGATAAACAACGCCCCGAAACCCTGGGCCAGGCGTCGCGCATTTCCGGCGTGACGCCGGCAGCCATCTCCCTGTTGCTGGTGCACCTGAAGAAACGCGGCGCCAAAGGATTTACGACACTCAATGAGGAACTGGCGCAATGAAGCATTTTGACCGCGCCGTGCTGGCGCAGGTACTGGTCGATGGCATCGAAGAGATGCACCTCGACCTGTCGGGTGACAAGATCGCCAAATTGATGGATTACCTGGCGCTGCTGTTCAAGTGGAATGCCGTCTACAACCTGACGTCGCTGCGCGATCCGATGCAGATGGTCACGCATCACCTGCTCGATTCACTGGTGGCCGTGCCGGCATTCGCGGGCGCGAGCAACGTGCTCGATGTCGGGGCCGGGGGAGGCTTGCCAGGCATGGTCCTGGCCATCTGCCGGCCTGACATGAAAGTGGCAATGATCGACACCGTGCATAAAAAGACGGCGTTTCTGACGCAAGTGAAGGCGGAGCTGGGTCTCGCCAACGTTACCGTGTACACGATGCGCGTCGAACAACTGCAGGTCAAGGAAGCGTTCGACGTGATCACGTCGCGCGCATTTGCGGACCTGTCGGACTTCGTCAACTGGTCCGGACACCTGCTGGCCGAGGGCGGGCAATTCATTGCATTGAAAGGCGTGGCGGCGACCGAGGAGCAGCAGCGGATACCGGCACCATGGAAAATCAGCGAATTGAGACCGTTAAAAGTGCCAAAACTCGAAGCGGAGCGCCACCTGGTGTTCATCTCGAAATAAACAGGCGCAAAAAACTAAACGATATAAATCGTATAAATAATATATATCGAATATTTGGTTAAAACAATAAATTTAGTTTTAAGTAAATAAACGGTATGCTGCATCATTGTTACGTTTTTAAATAAGAGCATTCATGGCGAAAATATTTTGCGTAGCAAACCAGAAGGGCGGCGTGGGCAAGACCACGACCAGTGTCAACCTCTCGGCAGGCTTGGCCAAATTGAATCAGCGGGTGCTGCTGGTCGACCTGGACCCGCAGGGCAACGCGACGATGGGAGCGGGGATCGACAAGGCGGCGCTCAAGGGATCGACCTACGAGGTGCTGCTGGGTGAAGCGGACGTGGCCGGCTCGCGCATGCGTTCGGAAGCAGGGCGCTTCGACGTGCTGCCGTCGAACCGCGAACTGGCCGGAGCGGAAGTGGAGATGGTCGACCTGGACAAGCGCGAACGCCGGCTCAAGGATGCGCTCGCGCTGGTGGCGGACGATTACGATTTCATTTTGATAGACTGCCCACCCGCGTTGTCGATGCTCACGCTGAACGGTTTATGCGCCGCGAATGGCGTGATCATCCCGATGCAGTGCGAGTATTACGCGCTGGAGGGATTGTCCGACCTGGTCAACACCATCAAGAAGGTGCACGCCAACCTGAACACGGACCTGAAGATCATCGGCCTGCTGCGCGTGATGTTCGATCCGCGCATGACCCTGTCGCAGCAAGTGTCCGGCCAGCTCGAGCAGCATTTCGGCGACAAGGTCTTCAAGACGATCATCCCGCGCAACGTGCGCCTGGCCGAAGCGCCGTCGTACGGCATTCCCGGCGTGGTGTTCGATCCGGCAGCGAAGGGCGCCCAGGCATATATCGCCTTTGGCGCCGAGATGGTCGAACGCATCAAGACGATGTAAAGAGATAAGCGAACAACATGGCAACCAAAAAACTCAAGGGACTGGGCCGCGGCCTGGACGCACTGCTGGGCGGCAGCGATATGGAACCGGCCGTGCCCGACTTGCCGACCTCGCTCGCGCTGACGCAGTTGCAGGCCGGTAAATACCAGCCGCGTACGCGCATGGACGAAGGCGCGCTGAACGAACTGGCCGCGTCAATCAAAACCCAGGGCATCATGCAGCCGGTGCTGGTACGCCCGGTGGCCGGTGACGACAATCTGCAGCGTTACGAGATCATCGCCGGCGAACGGCGTTTCCGCGCGGCGCAGATCGCCGGCCTGGAAGTGATCCCGGTGCTGGTGCGCGAAGTGGACGACCAGTCCGCCGCGGCCATGGCGCTGATCGAGAATATCCAGCGCGAGGACCTGAATCCGCTGGAAGAAGCGCAGGGCATCGCGCGCCTGATCTCGGATTTCCAGTTTACGCACGAGCAGGCGGCGAATGCCGTCGGCCGTTCGCGCAGCGCCGTGTCCAACCTGCTGCGCCTGATCAACCTGGCGGCGCCGGTGCAGACCATGCTGATGGCCGGCGATATCGACATGGGCCACGCGCGCGCACTGCTGGCGGTCGACAGCGCGAGCCAGATCAACCTGGCGAACCAGGTGGTTGCCAAACGGTTGTCGGTACGCGATACCGAAAAGCTGGTGGCCAGGTCGCAGGAAGAAGATGTTGCCACGCCCGGCTCGCGCTTGAAAGAAAAAGCCGGGGACATCGTTCGCCTTGAAGAAGAGTTGTCAGACAAGTTGGCGACGCCGGTGATCTTCAAGATGGGCGCCAAGGGACGGGGGCAGATGATTATCGATTTTGCCGACCTGGATATCCTCGATGGCGTCCTGGCAAGGCTGCGCGCCTGAGCTACCTGCCGTCGTCACTCAAGCGAGGAGGACGACGGCAACTGCACTTATTTTGTGCACAGAGCGCATCAACATGCACAAAAACTTTCTGTCAAGCCAACATTGTTAACGTACCATTCATGCCGCATCGCCCCAAAACGGGGTCCCGTAACGTTTGACTCCCGTCAGTAATAACACTTATAATCCCGCTGATTCATGTAATTACCACACCGTAACCCTGTACCAATCTGGCTGGCGCGAAGAAGAAAAAATGTTGCGCATAGTCTCCCTGCAATTGATCGCAACCGCAGTCGCCGGCCTGGTCGCCGCACTGTTGGGGGGAGGGCCTGCGGCGCTGTCGGCGGTGCTGGGCGGATTGTGTTGTGTCGTGCCGAATAGCCTGTTTGCCCTGCGCCTGTTTGCCAGCGCACGGCGCGGTCAGGCCAATCCTGGCACGTTCTTCATCGGTGAATTTATAAAGATTGCAATGACGTTGGCGCTGCTGGGCGCCGCAGTCTGGCTGTACCACGATCTGAACTGGCTGGCGTTGCTGTGCGGTTTCATCGTGGCACTCAAAAGTTACATCATCTTATTGTTTAGGCACTGACCATGGCAACTGAAACCGTCGCACACGCGGCACCGGAAGCTGGCGAACACGTCGTCACTTCGGGTAGCTATATCACCCACCACCTGGGCCACTTCCGTTCGAGCACGCAGACGAACATCGTCGACTTCAGCGTGATCAACTATGACACGATTTTCTGGTCCGTGCTGCTGGCCCTGGTTTCGTTCCTGCTGCTGCGTGCCGCCGCCAAAGGCGCGACCGCCGGTGTGCCGGGCCGTTTCCAGAATGCGTTCGAATCGCTCGTCGAGATGGTCGAAGACCAGTCGAAATCGATCGTCCACGGCAACCGCAGCTTCATCGCCCCGCTGGCGCTGACCGTGCTGGTCTGGGTCGTGCTGATGAACTCGATGGACTTCCTGCCAGTCGACCTGTTTGCCGCCGGCTTCCGCGCACTGGGCATCCACACCGCCGAAGGCCACGAACCGTTCTTCCGCGTCGTGCCTACCGCCGACCTGAACGGTACTTTCGGCATGGGCCTGGTGGTGTTTGCCTGCATGATTTACTACGGCTTCAAAATCCACGGCGTGGGCGGCTTCATCGGTGGCCTGTTCACTGCCCCTTTCGGCAAGCACCCGGCCCTGTGGATCTTCAACCTGGCCATCAACATCATTGAATACGCTGCAAAAACTGTTTCGTTGTCCATGCGACTTTTCGGCAATATGTTTGCCGGCGAATTGCTG
>Ga0265780_10003756_pt1 | contig 19818 bp, 17 predicted proteins | sample P1T30metagenome_FD_192432 | JGI IMG/M metagenome (GOLD analysis project Ga0265780, IMG submission 192432) | Plant litter microbial communities from East Loma Ridge, Irvine, California - P1 T30 | ecosystem: Environmental > Terrestrial > Plant litter > Unclassified | place: USA: California...
CACCGTCAGGATACGTGCAGCCGATGAACATAGGTAACCCCGATGAGATCACGATCAAGGAATTTGGCGAGGAGATCATCAAGCTTACCGGAACCGACCAGGAACTGATAAGCAAGCCCCTGCCTACGGACGACCCCAAGCAGCGCAGGCCGGACATTACCAAGGCTAAAGCTATTTTGGGTTGGGAGCCTAAGGTAGGGAGGGCCGAAGGACTAAAGATCACTTACGAGTACTTCAAGTCACTCCCTCAGCGCATTATAGAACATAAAGAGTTTACCCAGTATAATAAATAGTAAACTCGAATAACGGGACGGTAAACATTAGAAACCATAACATTTCTGGAAAGGAAAGTTTTGAAAATGAAGTATGTTTATCATTCCTTGTGGCCAGTTAAGAAAATTGGATTATCTATCAACAACAGCAAAGATTCATAGCCGTAATGATGTTTAATTCAATTTTCAATATTTCGCTTTGCCATAACTCATTTACATTATTAATTTCAAAACATGTTTGATTCCTTATTTTGAGGGGCTTGTACACGTTATAATAGAGTTTTTCCTGCTAGTCATATATAAATTGTGTTTAACAATAATCCAGAATTTGAACCTCTTTTTGAATTTAACTAGCTTATGTCCGTTGTCGTTTCATTCTTCTCTAATGAGATAATGAGGGTGTGATAATTAAGGTGTATACGTTTCAATGGTTCGCTATGCCGCAGGACATTATGTTTTATCAATACTTTTTAAACTGTCAGACTAGATATAATAGTCAGTTACATATAAATATATTTCAGATGGGGTTCAGAATCAACGGACAATCGCAAAACGAGAAATACCTTCTGCTTGAAACGGTGGGAGTGTACTAATCCAACTGCTCAAACGGAACTGCTAGTCGGGCTTAAACTTCAGCCACAACTTTAATGTACAGATGTAGCATTTATAATTATCAACATATTAGGCATACATGTGGATATTATGATATGCGTGGGACTGCTTTTCTTTCAATAAAGGTCTATAACTGAAATTTTCTGCATTACAGCCGATTAAGTTCGAGAAGCAATTTTCCAAACCAAGCACATGTATTTATCATCGTTTGACTTGCCCTTGGCTTTGTATTGAAGTCAACAAAATGCTAACGATGATTCTTAAATGAATGCTGTCTTGAAGTTTAAATACATTTCATCATCTACAATTTTCGCAAGTGAAGAAATTAACAGTATTAGAATCGTTAAGGGGTTTCGCAAGTATTTACGTAGCGATAGGGCATTTTATTTTAAGTCATAAAAATATACCAGTGTCACTGGGTTTTCTGTTTCGTTTTGGGCAGGAAGCTGTCATTATCTTCTTTATTCTCTCAGGATTCGTAATTTTTTACTCTTCAAGTAAAAACCAAAATGAGTCGCTTTATAGCTACTTCATTAAACGTTTTCGAAGAATTTATTTTCCTTTAATCTGCGCTTTAATTGTGTCAATTGTTTTTGTTAGTTGTGACTTTCCAATAAAAGCTCTGGTTGGCAATTTATTAATGTTGCAGGATTTTGAGACTGGAAAACCTGGTAGTTTTGTAGCTCCCTTTTTTAGGCAATGCGCCTCTATGGTCTCTTTCATATGAATGGATATTTTATCTCTTGTTTCCTTTTACCTTTCCGGTAATCGGAAAGATGGCTAAACGAGTTCATATCATCGGTTGTTTTTCTATAGTGAATCTACTTATCTTCATTCTTTTTCCAAACCATATTTTCATCGTATTTGCTTACTATATAATCTGGTGGACCGGGCTTGAATTATGTGAGTATTTTTTGTTCTCTCATAATAAGTCTCGAATTCAGATACTTATCAGTTACTATGGCATCGCGATCCTTTTATTATTTATAACGTCGCTTGTTGATTGGAGACATGATCATTCGATTAAGGTTGGAATTTATCCCTACCTGTTGCTCAGGCATTACGGGTTTGCTTTAATATGCCTATTAATGCCAGTATATATGACAGCGATTACAAAGAAGATCACTAAATTGCTAAAGCCCTTCGCATTGATTGCTCCAATATCCTACGGTATTTACATTCTACATTATCCAATTTTAATTCAATGGCAATTGAGGCTACCGTCGTTGATTGATTTGCCTATTAAGATTTTTTTAGTGCTGGGCCTTGCTTACATCATTGAAGTGAAATTACAACCCAAGATTAACAGAATTTTTAAGTGAGTAATTCATATAATTGATAATATATACAACACCTTATTTGATCAATCTTAAGTCATTGCCATCGGTGAGCTTGAGATCTTTATTATTCGTACAAGTAATTTGGTTAATAGCATCTTCTATGTCACCAGATTTTGAATTGTTTCAAAGAGATTGAATTTAACTTGCCTAAGATTATTTATATTTTAATATAGTATTTATTTAGCTTTTGAAAAATTTAAATGAAAAAATATTTTATTATATTTGAAGTGTACTTAATAAAAAGATATCTTATTGCGAGAAGAAATGTAAATTTAGCAGAATTTGTTCCTTTTATTTACTGAATTTTTAATAAATTAAGGAATTTTAATGCGTGGGAAATAAGTATTCTCTATCAAGAATTAATTGCAATATTTGAAGCTACCCTAATAATATGAATAAACATTTTTTTTTTAACTTTTTATTCTTGACGAGCATAGTTGCCTTCTTGGGATCATGTGCAAACGAAAAAAAAATACTTTACTTTCAACGTGGTGTTAATGAATCTGATACTTTAACTGTTGCAAAAACCTACATATCAAAGATACAGTCTGGGGATATCCTTTCAATTTATGTATCTTCTTTAAGTCCAGAAGCGAGTAGTTTTTTTAATCCTTACGTCGGCGGAGACGTTGCCGGTTCTAGTCAAAGCCCCTTAAGTCAATCAAACGCGCCTGGATATTTGGTAAACCAAAAAGGCATGATCGAAATTCCTTTAGTGGGTGGCATTAAAATATCGGATCTGACCACCTCAGAAGCAAGTGATACAATAAAGACGTTTTTGAAAAAATATTTAAAAGAGCCTACGGTTAACGTTAGAGTTCTTAATTATAGAATTTCAATGCTTGGAGAAGTAAGTAAGCCCTCTGTTTATGTAATCCCAAATGAACAAGTTTCATTGCCAGAGGCATTAAGTTTAGCCGGCGACCTAACAATAACTGGAAGGCGAGATAGGATAATGATTATAAGGGACCAAAATGGCAAAAAACAATTTGGCTATGTTGATCTTACAAGCAGAGACCTATATAAATCTCCTTATTACTATCTACATGCGAATGATGTTGTTTATGTCGAGCCCGCTTCTGCTAAAGTTTCCCAAGCTAGTTTTCTATATCGCGTCGTTCCCTTTCTTATAGGGATATTAACAGCCGTTGTCCTAGTAATAACACAATTAAAATAAATAGCGATAGTTCTAAATGGATAATAATAACCTAGGTCAAGCCAATTCTCAAAGTATTAGCGAAAATAATCTTGATTTCAGAGATGCTTTGTCCGCTTATATGAAACACTGGGTATGGATTTTGATTTCTTTGATTTTATTCACCGGGTATGGGTATTTTTATGTTAGGTCACAGACTCCTTTTTATAAAATTCAGACAGATATTTTAATAAAAGACAATAGCCAGTCATCTGATAAAGATATTTTGGCTCAATTAAACCTTAACCCCAATAATGTCGTTATTGACAACGAAATTCAAATTATCAAATCAACATATTTGGTTGAACGAGCGGTGAAAAATTTGAATTTAAATACCGTTTATTACGACAAAGGGCATTTTAGAAAAAGATATTTCTATAAAAATGAACCGATAAAAGCAGAAATCGTAAAACTATTCGACAAAGCCTACAGTGTTGAATGGCAAATACAAATTAGGAATAACAGAGATGTTTATTTCAACCGAAAGAAGGTGGCATTAAATAAACCTGTGTGGACAGATGCTGGCCTCTTACTATTTAAAATGCCCCCAACCAATCACCTTACTTCACAAGTATTTACAGTTATATTCTCGAAGAGCTTCGATATTGCACAGCAATATGCGTCGTCTTTGGTTATTTCTTCCACAAGTAAATTGGGATCCGTTTTAAACATAAGTATGGAAGATGCAATTCCAGAACGAGGAAAGGATCTATTATGTCAACTTGTGATGGAATATAATAACGCTGGAATTGAGGACAAAAATAGAAACACAGCCAATACATTATCGTTCATTGAAGGACGACTAAAATCATTAGTTGTTGAACTTACAGAATCGGAACGAAAGGTTCAAGACTATAAATCCATTAACAAAATAGCTAACATTTCTACGCAGGCGCAACAGTTTTTAGTGAACTTAGGAAACAATGATGAAGAATTAAATAAGATTCAGTTGCAATTAAGTATTCTAGATAACATAGAAGAGTATTTAGTTATTAAGGAAAAAACTAAAGTAAAACTGCCTTCTTTGTTAGGAATGGAAGACGAAACAGTCAGTTCTTTGGTAAGTCAACTCGGTCAAGCTCAATTGAAACGAGAAAGCTTATTAAGAACCGTTCCTGAAACCAATCCAATTGTGAGCTCAATAAATGACCAAATTGTCACTTTAAAAGAAACGCTAAATCAAACTATCCAAAACGTTAGAAGTGGCCTTTTGGCTAACAAAAGACATTTAGCGTTACAAAGTAAAGCTTACGAGGCCAGTATTAGCCAAGTGCCTAAGCAGGAACGAGGTTTATTGGATGTTATGCGTCAACAAGACATCAGAAATAATTTGTTCACTTATTTATTACAAAAGCGGGAAGAGACTGCAATGGCACTTGCCGCGACCGTACCGGACAGCAGAATTATTAATCCTTCTGTCAGTTCTGGTTTCCCAATTAGGCCGATAAAATCGAAATTATATCTTACTTTTTTCCTAATAGGTTTAACGATCCCTTTAGGAGTTATATTCATTAGTGAAGCTCTAAATAATAAGATTCGTAGTAAAGCGGATATCCAAAAGATTACAAATTTATCCGTCCTTGCACAAATTTCACTTTCTATTGATAAGGATCCTATTCCGACCGTTGCCAATCCTAGATCAATGGTTGCAGAACAAATTCGTGCACTAAGAACAAATTTGGAGTTTATAGTTTCAGAAAGAAAGTGTAAAATTATTTTATTTACATCGAGTATCAGTGGTGAAGGCAAATCTTTTACTGCGCTAAATTTGGGTGCAAGCTTGGCGACTACAGGAAAAAAAGTTATCGTTTTGGAACTGGATATGCGAAAGCCAAAATTGATGACAACGTTAGGCTTAAAAACTAACGTAGGCCTTTCGGATTATTTAATTGGAAAAATCGAATATGAACAGATTATACGAGAAGTGCCCCAACAAGAAAATTTTAATATCATCGAAAGTGGCACAATACCTCCTAACCCTGCTGAGTTACTTGTAAATAGTAGATTAGAGAAATTAATCTCTAATCTACAACAACATTACGATTATATTTTAATCGATGCTCCTCCAGTTGGCTTAGTTACCGATGCCCAAATACTCAGTAAATATGCGGATGCTACACTACTATTGGCTCGTTTTAATTATACAAAAAAGCAGAATATTTATATGCTAAATGAATTGTATGTTAAAAAAGCATTTAATAATATGAATATCGTATTCAATTCATTGGAGTCTTCTGCATTTGGATATGGATATGATTATGGCTATTACCAAGAAGAAAAGGGTGATAGTTTAACTTTCTATAATAGAGTGCTACGTAGGCTTTTCAATTAAAATTTAATTGTATCCAGTAGCAATCTTTCTTAATTTCAATAATATGCTTCACCAAACTTATACTAACCCGAAATATGAAAAAATATTTCAATGGGGAAAACTTATAAGTGTTGCTGGATCTGCTCAAATTGTCGTTCAAATCATTGGCTTGGTTAGTGGAATCTTAATCATAAGATTGTTACCTACTCACGAGTATGGGTTATATACAATCGTAAACACGTTATTGGGGACAATGACAGTCTTAGCAGACGGTGGTATAAGTGCTGGTGTTATGGCACAAGGAGGGAAGGTGTGGAAAGACCCCGATAAATTAGGACAAGTTCTAGCAACGGGATTTTTACTGAGAAAACGATTTGCGATAGCAAGTTTAGCTTTTGCAGCACCCATATTAATATTTTTATTACAGCGTCATGGAGCTGGATGGCTTCACGCGGTTCTAATTTTAGCTTGTTTAGTACCTGCGTTTTTAGCTGCTTTATCAGACTCTTTGTTGGAAATTGGTCCTAAGCTGCACCAAGAAATAAGCGCTTTACAGAAGAATCAAATTTGGGTTAACTTTTTACGCTTGTTTTTTGTTTTAGTATTGTTTGTCTCACCTTTCGCCGCTGTGGCTATTATAGCTGCAGGTATTCCCCGACTTTTAGGAAACTTTAGTTTACGTAAAATATCGGGTAAATTTGCTAATTGGAATCAAAGCCCTGATCCTGCAATAAAAAATGAGATATTAAAAGGAGTAAAACGTATTTTACCTGGGACAATTTACTATTGTGTCTCCGGACAAATTACGATATGGATCATTTCCTTATTTGGTTCTACAAATTCGATTGCTCAGATCGGCGCTTTAAGCCGGCTAACAGTTGTACTTACAATTGTCACTACCTTATTTAACACATTGATTCAGCCGCGATATTCAAGATTACCTAGCGTCAAGTCTTTATTAATATCCAAATTTAGATTTATTTTGATGCTTATTGTATCGTTTATGATGGTACTTGTTGGATTAGTATGGCTGTTTCCTCATCTATTTTTAATGATTTTAGGACGAGGGTATGAAGGCCTGCCTAAAGAACTGGTTCTAAGTGTTATTGGAAGTTGTTTGGGGCTTGTAGCTGGAATGATTTACTCTTTATTGACATGTCGGGGTTGGTCAATGAACCCTTTATTTTATATTCCCGTTAACATATTGTCTATAGTAATTGCTGTTATAGCTTTTGACAAAAGCACAATATCTGGAGTTATGATGATAACAATATTTACATCGGCTGTTCAATTGCTTATGATCCTTATTTATTTTTTATATATGTTATTATCAATTGATAAAACTTCTGAGGGTGATGAGAAATTTGTTTATTAAAATAATTTTGAAATTCGAACAAATAATTTCAAGAGAACGTGATTTGAAGATTAAGAAATTGATGAAACGCTGCGGAAAAAATGTTAGGCTTGCATCAGTCTATATAATAGTACCACAAAACTTGGAGATTGGCGATAATTCTTCAATTTCTTGCTATACTACAATTTATGCGACCTTCGGAGTTAGTATTGGCAAGAATTGTTTAATCTCTAGTAATTGCGGAATCTCTTCATATAACCATATTCAATCCTCATTAAATAGGCCTGCTGAAATATCCCAGGATGTAAAGTTTTCAAAAAGCGTCATTATTGGTGACAATGTTTGGATTGGAATGAATGCCTGCATTTTACCTGGAGTTCAAATAGGCGACAATTCAATCATTGGTTCCGGAAGTGTTGTCACCAAAAATGTACCACCAAATCAAATTTGGGTTGGAAATCCTGCTCGCTTTGTCAGAAATATAGGTTAAATCTTTAGTAATAAAATGAAAATTTCTATAATTATTCCTACTTGTAATCGAAATGACTTATTAAGCGAATGTCTTCAACTACTTTGGAAAAGTAGTGAAGCGGCAATTATATCAAATTGCGAGGTTCTTATTTGTGATGACAGTTCAAACAATATTGCCAGGAATTTAATTGAAAGTAAGTTTAGTTGGGCAAAATGGCTTGCCGGACCCAAAAAAGGACCTGCTGCAAACAGAAACTTTGGTGCCTCTAATGCTTTAGGAGAATGGTTATTATTTTTAGATGACGATTGCCTTCCCCAATTAGGATGGTTAGAAACTTATTTGGCAGCTATAGTTGAGAAAAGGAATACTAATGTTTTTGAAGGATTTACTAATGCGGATAGGCCGCAAGGTAGGTTTGATGAAGAAGCTCCGATCAATACTACGGGCGACAAACTATGGTCGTGTAATTTCTTGATAAGAAAGGCTTTCTTCTACGAGGTTGGCACTTTTGACGAGACATTTCCTTACGCAGCGATGGAGGATACTGATTTTCAAATCAGGGTCTTAAAACTAAGCAAAGTCTATTTTTTAATCGAAGCGAAAGTAATTCATCCATGGCGACGAGTTATGCCTTTTAGCACATTTAATAAACATCTAAAATCTCATATTCATTTTTCTCAAAAATACAAGTTGGGTGTTGGCGGGGCGCAGCGGCTAGCAAGGGTAAAGATCTTTGTTGGTAGCATTTTTAGCGATTTTAATAAGTTGGTAGGCTTTTCGATGAAAGGAACTATATTTTATATAGAAAAATGTCTTTTAAATTTCTGTTTAATCTTCATTTAGGAGTAAAATATTAAATCGAATTTATGAGGTATTTCAAAGATCAGATTCTATTTATTTTAAGGTTTCGATACCTGAACAGATTCGTTAGTTTTTTTAGAAAAGGCCTTTATTTGCTTGCTGGAATGAATGTTGGTAAAAAAACACTCTTGCCAAAAATGTATGTAAACTGGCCAAATAGGGTTTCAATTGGTAATAGGTGTCTACTTGAGCCAGGTATTATATTAAAAATCGATGGTATTTGGAGAGCTGAAAAGGCAATTAAAATAGGTGATGATGTTTTCATTGGGTCTAATTGCGAATTTAATGTTCGTGGAAATGTTAAAATAGGAAATGATTGCCTTGTTGCGTCTGGCTGCCGATTTATTGATCACGATCACGGAACATCACTAGATACTATTATGCGTAATCAACACGGCCATGAAATGCCCATTGAGATAGGTTGTGATGTATGGCTGGGATGTAATGTAATTGTATTAAAAGGTGTCATTATCGGCAATGGAGCCATTGTTGCAGCTGGCTCAGTAGTTACTAAAGCTATTCCTGAAAATGAGATTTGGGCTGGTGTTCCTGCAAAGAAAATTAAAGATCGGAGCTGATATGAAAATTGCATTTTTATGCGGCTCCCTTGAGCCTGGTTGCGACGGTGTCGGTGATTATGTATACAAGTTAGGATTGAGGTTATCGCAATATGGACATCAGATATTAGCTATTTCATTAAAGGATCGTTACATTGATCATTATTATAATAATGAAGTTACACGAGATGCTTCAAAAATTCAAATTGTTCGAATTCCTGCTGTCCTTAAAGAAAAGGAAAGATATCAAAGGTTAAAACTTTGCTTTGATAGTTTTGGGCCGCAGTGGGTCAGTTTGCAATATGTATCTTATTCATTTAATAATAGGGGGACGCCATTTCGATTGATATTAGAATTGAACAGATTAAATAAAAATATCAAATTTCATATAATGTTTCATGAAATTTGGCAAGGCGAATCATTAGAAAGTACTGTTAAAGATAGAATTATTGGTTTCTTGCAGAAGCAAGTTGCTCTAAGTCTCATCTCTATTTTGAAACCTTTGTCAGTTTCGACTACAAATAATTTTTATAGAAAGTGCTTTTTGAAAAGCGGAGTTGAAGTCGATGTGATATCTGTTTTTAGTAATATTGAAAAAGGCACGGGGAAAAGTATAAGTGTGATATCAAAACTACCGGCTTTTATTTTCGATAACCGAAATGAATACGTCATCGCTAGTTTTTTTGGCGGTTTTCATTGTCATGGTGAGCTTTCGATTAGATTAAAAGAATTGTCCAACAACGTCCGTAGTTTAATGAACAAAACTTTGGTCATAACTCACATCGGACGGAGTATAGGAATTGAAAGTCAATTAAAACATATAAAAGATGAAATCCAAGTTGAAACGTTTGTTCTGGGGGAATGGGAGGATAGCGATATTGCCGATTACTTATCAAGTATAGATCTAGGTTTATCAAATTACCCTAAGGTTCTTTTCGAAAAAAGTGGTACCGTTTCTGCCTTATTATATAATGGCTGTCCAGTATTATTTTTGAAAAAAAGTTTTGAACGTGATGATAGGAAATTCGATGAATTAGTCGAATGGGATGAGGATTTTGATATAGATGTGTTTTTAAAACAGGTTAAGGGTTTTGAACATAAATATGGGATTGAATTATCATTGAGAAAATATTTAAAAATATTTAATTGAGTTATATGACCACTGGATTACTAACCACTAATTACAATACTTGGCATTTATCTGAGCAATGCATTCAACATTGCCTCGATTTTGCTGATGATAATATTGAGGAGTTTGTTGTTGTTGATGATTGTTCCGACGAGATTTTTTCGAACCAATTTAAAAATGTCAACCTTATATGTAATCCGAAGAATTACGGCCTAGTCAAAAGCTTGAATATAGGACTAACCGCCTTAAATACAGATTTGGTTATTCTATTTGATTCCGACGCGTGGCCATTGGAAAATTATATCAAGAAGACAAAGGATTATTTTCAAAATAATCCTAAAGTTGGAATTGCCGCCTACAGAACTGAGAAAGTACAGGGAGAAATTTCACCGGCTTTTGAAGCTGAGCCAGATTTTTTTAGTGTTTTATTGGGTCAGAAGTTGCACAAATATTATCAACAAATTTTCAATAGAAACCCTAAGAGAATAACTGTATATACATGTGCCATGGTTCTTCGCAACGAAGTTCTTAAGGAAATTGGTGGTTTCGATGAAAAATATGACTGGTTAGAATTAGATCATGATATCTGTATGAGGGCCATGAGAAGCGGATGGGAGGTCGGTGTAATACCAGTAAGAGCTTTTCATAAGGGAAGCGGAACTCCGCAGCTGGTAAGCAAAAGAGTAATAAGATTCTATCAAAATAGAATTAAACTACTGAAAAAATTTAAAAAGTATCCTGCACCATTATTGCTAAATGGATTAATTGTTATGAGACTCTCTTTTGAATATATGTTGATAAATATATTTGGGAGAATTAAATACAGTGATTCAATTCGAAAAGACAAATCTCATTCGAGGTCAACACTAATCTCTTGTTTTCTTAAAGGACAAATATAAATTTATTGTTGTAACAAGATTGTAAGTGGCTTGACACTTTATAGTTACGTTTGAATACAGCCTTAAATATTTTTTATTTATATTTATATTTATTATATGTGTAACTTATTTGCATATAATAAAGATACTTACCAAGTATGAATTCAGTTAAATTATTGCTTTTAACCCATAAATTTTACCCTAATATTGGTGGAACCGAATCTAATGCTGAGTTCATATCCAATGTGTTCCATGATTATGGGTTTAATGTTCATGTTGTTACATGGACTTCTGAATTTGGCAGTAAAAATTTCCCATATACCGTTATTAGAAATCCAAGTATGTTAAAACTAATAAGTGAACATCGATGGGCTGATATCGTTTTTGAAAATAGTCCTGTATTGAGGTTGTCATGGCCTGCTGTATTAATTAAAAGACCGTTAATGGTAGTTATAAATACATGGCTTGATAGCGAAGATGGGCATAATGCTATTATTTCCAAAATAAAAATTGCTTGGTTAAGGAAAGCTAACACTGTAATCGCGGTTAGTGAGGCTATACGGAAGAGGTCTTATCTAAGAGCAGAGGTTATCGAGAATGCTTATAATGATAGGCTATTTATAAATAAAAAAAGAATAGAGGATAGGAAAAAGGCTTTTGTTTTTTTAGGAAGATTAGTATCTGACAAAGGAGTAAACATTGCGATCGAAGCGATTTATAAATTGAGGAATAGGGTGCATCCAAGTGTTAGGGAATATGGATTAACTATTATAGGCGATGGGATTGAGATTGAACAACTGCAAAGATTAACTAATAGTTTACAGCTTGGCGATTTGGTTAATTTTGTTGGAGCATTAAGCGGTACATCTTTAGTTTCTGTTTTGAATGAGCATCGATTTTTATTAGTACCTTCGGTTTGGGACGAACCATTTGGTATAGTGGCTTTAGAAGGCATGGCTTGTGGTTGCATTCCATTTGTATCTGCTAGCGGTGGCCTCCCGGATGCTGTCGGAGATGCTGGCGTAGTGTTCAACAAAGGTGATGTTGGCCATTTAGTTGACAAAATGGTTGCCTTAATTGATAACCCGGAGTTAGAAACAACAATCCGAAACAATTCAAAGATGCACTTAATGGCGCATTCCCCTCAGGAAATTGGTGAAAAGTATCGTAATGCCGTTCTAACAACAATTGATAAGTTTAAATTTAGTGAAAATACTTTACACAGCTCCTAATAGAGGCCATCATTATAAATATGCTTTAGCTTTGAATCAAGCAGGTCTCCTATTCAAATTTGTTAGCGGGTTTTCTAGATTCAGCCCTAAATCCTCTATCGACGAAATAGGTGATAAATTGGTACGAGCCGACTTCATTCAAAATTTATATCTTTTTAGTTTGAAAGTAAAAATGTCAGTGGGCATTAGTAGTGATTTAGCATACTTAGCAAAAAAGGAGCAGGATTTTATTAGTAGTAAGTATGTCGCGGAATCTGATATCTGTATCTTTTATAGTGGAAGTGGCTTAAGTACGATATACAAGGCACGTAAAGAAGGAAAGATCACTATCGTAGAGGCCGTAAACAGTCATGTTGATTATCAGGAGAAACTACTTAGAGAAGAGTTTGAAATAAGTAATTTAAGTTGGCTCCCCTTTAATTCAAAGGAGAAGAGGAGAAGGATCATGGAGTATGAATTGGCCGATTATATTCTTTTACCTTCGGAATTTGTGAAACGCAGTTTTCTTGATTATGGTTTTCCTGAGAAAAAATTAATTAAAGTTCCTTATGGGTTTAATAGCTTTGAAAAATCAAATATTAACGATGACCATGAATCTAAAATATTTAGTGTTCTTTACGTGGGTAGCATATCTGTTCGAAAAGGTTTAAAATATCTTATTGAGGCGTTTAGGCAACTAAATCATCCATTTAAAAAGTTAACTATTGTAGGACCAGAAACCAAAATAACCGGTTTAAATGGGGTTTTAATTCCAGAGGGAGTTGTATTTACTGGCGTTCTGAAAGGGGAGGAATTGGAAAATGTTTATAAGCAGGCCAGCGTATTTTGTTTGCCATCAATTGAGGAGGGCCTTGCATTAGTATTGGGTGAAGCTCTTTCCTTTGGCCTTCCTATTATAGCGACTATTAACTCAGGAGCAGAAGAGATTATAACTGAAGGAGAGGAAGGTTATATCGTTCCAATTAGAGATAGTGATAGTATCTTGCAAAAACTTCAACTTCTTGCTGACGATGAGTTCCTTTACAAAAAGATTCGAGAAAATGCTTCTTGCAAATCTTCAACGTTGAAAGGATGGGAGAATGCAGGACAAGCGCTAAGTGATAATCTCGAGGCTATCTTTAAGAAACATAAATTAAGTCTATGAGTCTAAATCTGATTAAACCCATAGAACCTTTGCAGAGAAAAGCGGCATTAATTATATATACACTCGTCTTTACATTGGTTTTTGAAGGCATTTTACGAAAGTTAGTTCCATCGGCGATTGGCTTAGCAGTGTTTTTTTTAAAGGATGCACTTTGCTTATTAGCATTTTTTTATGTTGCTAAATATGAATTTAATGGACTTGGAATCACGTTAGTTAAAGCTTGGAAATATATTTTTATTGCTTTCCTGCCTTTATTTATCGCAGCTACTTTTCATGACCCGATTCTTGGTTTCTATGGATTAAAACAATATCTGCTATATCCGGTAGTTGGTTTACTATTACCCATCGCATTTATCACAAAAGATAGAATACATTTTAGTAAGATTACGACAGTTTTTATATCTATAATAATCCCAACAACTTTAATAGCAATATTCCAAAATGCCTTACCAGCAACTCACTGGTTAAATAGAAGTGTCGATGGAGGATCTCTCGACGGATTCTCAGCTGCAGGCTATCTGCGAGTTAGTTCAACTTTTTCTTTTACCGGCCAATATTCATGGTTTTTGAATATGATTTCAGGATTTGTTGCTGTGAATTATTTTATTCTTGGGTCTAATAGGACGGTCTTGCAGAATATTATTCTGGCTGTTTCTACCGTTTGCTTAGTTGTTGGCGTATTTATTACGGGCGGTAGAACGGCAGTTGTTGGGACGGGTGTTTGCTTAGGGATTGGTTACATATTTTCTACGCTAAAATGGCCTCAGTATTCATTAAAAAAAGGAATCATAGCAATCTCTATTCTATTTGTTCTAATCACAGGAATCAGAGCTATCAAACCGGAATTCTTCGCGGCATATGACAAGCGATCGAGCGGTTCGGAAGAAAAGTCACATTCAGCTGAAATTGAGGAACGTGTGTTTGGTGACTTGTTTAACTGGACTGATTGGTTGTTCCTGGGCGATTTACACTCTGTACTTATTGGAAATGGAATAAGCGTTATGAGTAATGGTTCTGAAAAAATCAGTCCGTACGCTAAAGAAATGAAGGATAAATGGGGAGGTGGTCTTGAAAGCGATTTGGATACTACAGCTTGGGAGGGTGGCATATATCTTATGTTGGTTTGGTATGGCTTTAGACTTTGGGTAATTATATTTTGTATAAATATCTGGTACCAAATAAAAGACAAATACATGGGAACTTCTGTCTCATTTTTATTGGGTTTTGTAATTAGTTCTGGATGCCTGGGAACAATTGCTAAACAAGCTCCAATAAACATCTGGTGGTGGTTTACTGTAGGCTGTATTGTAACTATTAAGAAATTTTACGACGATCGAAGTGATCAAAAAATAACAGCATAGCCTTAATGTCATTGCAAATACAAAACCAATAAATGAAACAACTAATATTTGTAAATTCTCATCCGATACAATATTTTACACCATTATATAAATATTTAAATGATCATGGTATTGACACTAGTGCTTGGTACTGTACAGATCCGTCTTTGAGAAGAGAGTTAGATAAACAATTCGGCGTCGATGTTAAGTGGGACATACCCCTATTAGACGGATATGAATATAAGTTCTTTAAAAATCAATCTTGGAAGCCTTCCCATTTTAATGGTTTTTTCGGACTAATAAATTTAGAAATGATTTGGCAATTATTCAAAATCCCAAAATCCGTCATTGTTGTACATGGTTGGCATTATTTCACTTTATTAGCTATACTAATACTGGGAAACCTAAAAGGTCATACTATTTGTCTAAGATGTGACGTCCCTTTAAGACAAGAAAACTTAAAACATGGATTCAAAAAGCGGATTAAAGATCTGGTTTTGAAATGTATATTGTTTCCCAGAGTACAATTGTTTCTTTATATAGGGGTTCAAAATCGACTCTTTTATAAGAGTTTGGGTATTGAAGATGAGAGGTTGATATCTTGCCCTTATGCCGTCGATAATCTCAGGTTCAAGTTAGCCAATTTGGATCTAATAGAGAAGAAATTGATTCTTAAAGAGAAACTTAAAATCCAGGATACTGAAAAAGTAATTTTGTTCTCTGCCAAGTATATCGAAAAAAAAAGACCTTTAGACTTATTAAAAGCATTCCGCGATCTTGATATGGATAATGTGTGGCTAATTATGGTTGGAGAAGGCATGTTGAGGGAACAAATGGAAGAGTTTATTGCTTCTAATAAGATTCAAAAAGTTATATTAACTGGATTTGTAAATCAATCGCAAATTTCTGAATACTACTCTATCTGTGACTTATTTGTTATGACATCTTTTTTAGGAGAGAATTGGGGCCTCTCTGTAAACGAAGCCATGAATTTTAATTTACCGTTAGTTATTTCTGATGCAACAGGTTGCGTAGACGACTTAGTGAAAGACGGAGTAAATGGTTTTGTGTATGAAACTGGTAATATTGTCCAATTGGTGGAGAAGATTAGGTTAGCACTATCTGGCACGTCACTTAGCTGGCAAATGCCTTCTTCAAAAATTATAGATGCATATAGTTTTGAGGTTATTTGTAAGAATTTAGCTAAAATATTAACATAAATAGATTAACGCGATTCAAGATTTATTGATGATCACAGCAAAAGAAACGAAAAATATTAGAGAAAGAAGTATTGGATTAGATTTAACCCGTGCCTTAGCAATTACTTTAGTCATCACTTCCCACTTTTCACGAGATAGCAGAAATTTTGGTTTTTGGGGAGTTGAAATTTTTTTTAGTTTAAGCGGCTTTCTTATTGGCCAGATATTATGGCGAAATTATTTAAACTCTTCAAAGTGGACTGTAAAGCAAGTCTTTAACTTTTGGTCACGTAGATGGTGGCGAACTATACCTAATTATTATCTGTTTTTAATTATCAATTTAATTTTAAATGTAATAGTTATAAAACCAATTCCTTCATTTTTTAACTTTGTGAAATTTTTATATTTCGGCCAGTTCTTTACCCAAAGGAGTTGGCATTTTTTTGAGGTTTCATGGAGCCTATGCGTCGAGGAGTGGTTATATATATTGTTCCCACTGCTTATTTTGATCTATTCAAAATTATCTCAAAATAAGAAAATTGTGTTCCTTTCGACTTTTGTCACAATATTACTTATATCTGCTTCCTTTCGTTACCATTTACACTCAACTAACAGCGGCGTTGATATGCGGCTGATCACGTTAGCTCGACTTGATTCAATAGGTTTTGGTATACTCATTGCATTTCTATATAAAACATTTACGTTTAGCAATGCTGTCAGGCTAATTTGCTTCTGTTTTGGATTAATACTCATCTTGACACCCATTTTCGCAACATTTTTATTTCAATTAGAACTTGATTCCTTGATCAATAACCAAATTATTTTAACAATAGTACCATTCGGAGCGTCTCTAACGCTTCCTTACATGTATAATGTTAAAATGTTAAGTAATTTTTCTTTTTTAAGAAAAATTATAACTAAAGTTAGTCTTTGGTCTTATTCTCTCTATTTGTGTCATATGCCGATTTTATATTTGGTTTATGTATCGATTGGTAAGAGCTACAAGATTTTTGTAATAAATTTATGTGCCAAACTGGTTGGTTTTGCACTGTCTTTTTTACTTTCCTGGTTTTTATATTCCAATATCGAAGTGCCATTTACAAAAAGACGTCCAGCTGAAATTTAAGCAGGACAGGTTCAAACTTTCAGTGCAAGTGATTCTGTCCAAATTATTTAATTTTTTTCATGAGTAATATGAAAATTATATTTGTAACGCACCCAAGCTTTTTAAAATCCCAAAGCATGCCCAAATTTGCAAAAATGTTAGTTGATGGGATGGAAAAATTTGGTCATTCAACCGAGGTTTGGAAGCCTAAAGCGATTGCCTATTCCATACCTACTCCCAAAAGGTTAAAAAAGTGGTTGGGATATATAGACCAGTTTTTATTTTTTCCTTTAGAAATGAGATTGCGATTGATAATGTGCAAAGATACCACATTGTTTGTTTTCACAGATCAAGCCCTTGGGCCATGGATTCCGCTATTGGCGAACCGTCCCCATGTAATACATTGTCACGATTTTCTTGCTCAGAAATCGGCATTAGGATTGATTGCTGAAAATTGTGTTAGTAAAACTGGAATAAAATACCAAGAATTCATCCGTAAAGGATACAAGTATGGGCAGAATTTCATTTCGATTTCAAATAAAACTAGGCTCGATTTACATACCTTACTAGGTTATAATCCAGCACGTTCAGAAATGGTTTATAATGGTATTGTGATACCACTAGATCATAAAAGTCCATCCGAATCTAGAAGAGTTTTTACAGATGAAACGGGTATACCCGGACTTAATGGATTTTTAATTCACGTAGGCGGAAATCAATGGTATAAAAATCGCGTCGGAGTCATTGAAATATATAATTCTTGGAGAAAGTCTTCTACCAAGGAGTTACCTTTAGTTCTTATTGGTGCCGCGCCAGACGCGAAATTGCTAACGGTTTTTGATTCATCCCCATACAAGTCAAATATCTTCTTTTTGACAGGGAGATCCGACGATTTTGTGACAAATGCTTATCGAGGAGCCTCTCTATTATTGTTTCCATCACTCGCCGAGGGATTTGGTTGGCCAATTATAGAAGCTATGGCTCAAGGATGCCCTGTAATTACAACTATGGATGCCCCGATGACTGAAGTTGGCGGGGATGCTGCAACTTACATTGATTTACGTCCTAGTGACGAAAAAAATGTAATCAAGTGGTCAATTAATGCAGCTCTTGCAGTTGAAAACATATTAAAGCTTTCCGACACAGAAAAGGGTATGGTGAGTTCTAAAGGTTATTTAAATGTTAGGCGGTTCGATTTGAATGCATCCATGACTGAAATTCACAAAATTTATTGTGAAGTCTTGAATCAATTTTAACAGTTAAAATTTATAATTAATTTCAATTTATGAGGATTTTACATATCGTGCCATCTTATAAGCCTGCGTATATATACGGTGGTCCGATTGAATCTGTTTCGCGTCTTTGTGAAGCTCTTGTTCAACATGGTCATACCGTAGATGTTTTTACTACTACTGCTAATGGGAAAACTGAACTCGATGTGGAACCTAACGAAATTCTAGACGTAGACGGGGTTAAAGTTACATATTTCGCTCGTATCACAAAGGACCCAAGCCATATATCCATTGAGTTATGGACAACATTATGGAAAAGTGCTAATCAATATGATATAATTCACATCCATTCTTGGTGGAACATTTTAGTGATGGTAGCAGCCAAAATCGCTTTACTTAGATGCAGGCAAAAGGTAATTGTCGCTCCAAGAGGGATGTTAAGCAGCTATATTTTTAACTCGGGTAAGGCGATACTAAAGAGGTCAATTCACGCAGTCGTTGGTAAAAATCTACTTTCAAAATGTGAGTTTCATGCTACCGCAGATGCTGAGTATGTTGAATGTAAAAGTTTGATCCCAAGTTGGAAAGGATTCATTGCACCAAATATCCTTTTACTGCCTGATGTACCATTTTCTCGTGAGACAAATAAGGACTTTACTCTGTTATTTATGTCGCGGATACATCCGAAAAAGGGGCTCGAACTATTATTCCAAGCAATTAGTGAACTGCCATTCAGAGTAACACTTAACATTGCTGGTAGTGGCGATGAGTTGTATATTGAACAATTGAAAAACTATGCCTTAGAATTACAAATCAATGAACAGATATGTTGGATTGGTTGGGTGAACCGTGATGAAAAGTTTGGTGAATTATTAAAAGCCGATTTACTTACATTAACGTCTTTTAATGAAAATTTTGCAAATGTTGTTATAGAGGCATTGCACATGGGAACAGCAGTACTTTTGTCGGAAAATGTAGGCTTGGCTAAATTTGTCGATAGAGAGCTTGTAGGATGGGTTTGTTCTTTGCATTATGAAAATATAAAAGAAAAATTAATTGATGCATACAACAGTAAAAACAAACTCGAAAAAATTCGAGAGAATGGGCGTAAAATCATTGAAAAGAATTTTTCTCAAATGATTTTGATGAAGATATATGAGGAAAATTACCTTCGTATCTCAAAAACTGATATATGATTCTGCATATCGCAACCTTCCTAAAAAAAAAAAAATTTAATTATTCTCATAGATTATTCAAATCCTCAACAAATGGAAATTAACTTGCTCGAAGTACTAATATTGACGAAAAATGAGGAGCCTAATATATCACGAGTTCTTGATCAGTTGACTTGGGTTGACAGAGTAGTAGTATTAGATAGCTTTAGTACTGATCGAACAATTGACATCATAAAGAGCTATCCCAATGTGGAAATTTTTTATCGAAGTTTTGATTCATTCGCGGTGCAGTGCAATTATGGTCTGTCACTTTTAAAAAGTACTTGGGCACTGAGTTTGGATGCCGATTACGTTTTGACAGACGACTTTATCACCGAAACTAGGTCAATATTAAATTTATCAAATAAAGA
>Ga0265780_10003757_pt1 | contig 19816 bp, 40 predicted proteins | sample P1T30metagenome_FD_192432 | JGI IMG/M metagenome (GOLD analysis project Ga0265780, IMG submission 192432) | Plant litter microbial communities from East Loma Ridge, Irvine, California - P1 T30 | ecosystem: Environmental > Terrestrial > Plant litter > Unclassified | place: USA: California...
AACGACTGCACATGGAACCCGGCAGCTACGAGACCACCGAAACCACCTTGAACAACACCCTCGTGCGTGTCATCGACTACAGGAGAACCGAATGAAACCACGCAGACACGTACCCCTCTGGGCCAGGAAGACACTCGTCGTCCTGGCCCTTTCACTTGCCGGCGTGTGGTTCATCAACGGGCTGCTCGAGTACCAGCCGCTCGCATGGCTGATCCTCGGTGCCGTATTCATGCCCACCATCATCCAGCCCGCATGGCGGTGGTGGTACACGCCATCGAGGTATGACACATGACCGACATGACGCCTGACATGAATATGGCCCACGACGTGGCTCTCTATGTCGCCGAGAACGAAGTTGGTTGGACGTTCGCAGGGGCGGATGCATCGAGGCTAGGAAGCGAAGCCTACGAACGAGGGTGGTCCGATTGTTTAGCAGCAGCACCACACGCAGATGACTGCCGCTGCCTCGAGCCTTACGTCGACCTCCGCGGATTTCCTCCCTGCAATTGCTGGAAGTCGGGCCGATGACCACCCGCTCCGGTCAGCACGCATACCTCAGCGACCTAACCGTCACCTGCCTCGCCTGCGACTGGTGGGGACAAGTCGAAGCCGCAGTGGACGAAGGGCGCAATGACTGTGCGTGGGTATGCCCCGAATGCTGCACCACCACAACCGAAGAATGGAGAAGTCAATGACTGCACTCAGTGAATCCGTACGTCGGCTGTCTGGCTGGATCGACGAAAGCTACCCCGTCGGCATCGACCCCGAACTACACCTGCGCAGACGCATCGGGAAGCTCATGGAGGAGGCAGGCGAAGTAGCTAAAGCGCTGGGCGGGTACACGGGCGAGAACCCTCGCAAGGGTTTCACCCACACCCGCGAGGACGTAATGAAAGAACTGCTCGACGTAGCAGTGACTGCACTCGGAGCCTGGGAACACATGGACGGTAACCGAGGCAACGCGCCCCTCGCCGTCACCGTGCACCTTGATTTCCTACTCAATCGGGCAGGGCTTGGTGCTGAACCCGCACACATGATGCGCGGATACCAGCTTGAAGCAGACATGGCCAAGGCGATCTCGTGACCACCCAGTCAACCCTCTGCCCCAAATGCGACAAACCCTCCACCGACCTCTGGATGCGCCTCTACACCGGCGAATACAGCGGACGTGTTTGGGGTGGCAGATGCGCAAAAGACGGGCTATGGGCCAACTCGACCGCCTGCACGCCACGACCTAAGGAAGCAAGCGCATGACCTGTGAAACACACGACGGGATCACGATCGGCAAGCACGAGGGCGGCATTGGATGCCCCGAAACGGATGGCGGACCCCACTACTTCGCCTGGATCGCAGACGACCGTGACAACCGTGTCTGCATCGACTGCGGGGCCGACGAATGACCCCCTACGCACAACGCGACCCCGCGCTCCAATGCATCGACTGCACGTTCGCCACCTACTCCGAGACCAACGCGCTAACCCACGAACTCGACACAGGGCACAGCACCCAAGAAGGTCAGCCATGAGCAAAGCATCAGAGCAGATGGAAGGCGACTATCTGACTACCGTTCGCTGGCTGCACGAAGCAGACGCGAAATTGGCACGTATCAAGGCGCTGGTTGACGACCCCGGCATGTGGTCTGCATACAGTGTGCGGCGGTCTGAGCTGGCGTCGATCCTGAACAACCCCGCATGAAACGAGTTGTCAGAGCAGCCGCCATCGTCACCGTACTTTTGCCCTCTGCGCTGTCACCTACGTGGCCGCTGCTGCCGGGCATCCACTCATCGTTTTCAACGCTTACGAACTGGACGAACTATGACAACCCCCGAACGCAACGAATTCATCGAGCAGTTCGTCATCGAGCTGACCGGATGCCAACGCACATACGCCACAGTCCACCACAACGATCAGACGAACTGGACAGCCGCCGAACTTGGCTCACTTGCCCATGACGTCCTGTGGGAGATGAGCAACCGTGACTGACGCCGCTTACGAGGAGCAAGTCTTCGAGCACGCACAAGAACTCATGGACTGCTGGCCCGGACTGACCTACGAACACGCACTCTCACGGGCGCGCATCGAACTTGGGAGGAGAGAGAAATGAGCCTTACCATCTACCGCGATCTCGAACAAGGATCGCAAGACTGGCTCGACGCACGCTGCGGACTACTGACAGCTTCGAACGTCGGCAAGCTCGTCACCCCCACGCTCAGACAGTCCGACAGTGAGACAGCACGCGGACTCATCGAGACACTGGTAGCCGAGCGGATCACGGGGCATGTCGAGTACGTGCACCCATCGTTCGACATGCAGCGGGGGACGCTCGACGAGCCTTACGCGAGGGAAATGTACGCCGAACACCACGCGCCCGTCGACGAGATTGGTTTCGCCGTTCTCGAGATCGAGGGCACGAAGATAGGTGCTTCTCCGGATGGTCTCGTCGGTGAGTCGGGCGGCATCGAGATCAAGTCTCGCAAGCCACGAACACAGCTCACCACCATTCTCAGCGGCAAAATTCCCACCGCCAACCTCGCGCAAATCCACACCTGCATGCTCGTACTCGACCGCGACTGGTGGGACTACGCCTCTTACGCCGGCGGATGGCCTCTCTACGTCCAACGCGTCCACCGAGACCCGCTCTGGGACGCCGCAATCCTCGAAGCCGCCACCGCGTTCGAGATCAAAGCGGCGGCACTCATCGACACGTACACGCAGCGCACAGCAGGACAGCCACTTGCCGAACGCCGCGACCACTTCGCAGAAATTGAGATCGGACTATGACCATCGACCTAACCGAAAGCATCGCCCCCAAGTCAGACCAGCTCGACGCCATCGACCTGATCTCGGGGCCGCGCACGTTCACCATCGAGTCAGTCAGCAAGCACAACACCGAGCAGCCGTTCAACTTCCACCTCGCAGAGTTCCCCCGCGTGTGGAGGCCCGGCAAGTCGATGAGGAGAGTCATCGTCGCCGCATGGGGAGCATCCGCCGACAACTACATCGGCCAGCGCGTCACCCTCTACTGCGACCAGACCGTCAGCTTCGGCAACGACGTCGTCGGCGGGACGCGCATTTCGCACATGAGCGGCATCGACAAGAAGCTGTCCGTACCGCTGCTCATCAAGCGAGGCAAAAGCGCCGTGTTCACCGTTCAGCCGCTGCCCGTTATCGTCCAGCGCGACTGGCTCGCAGAACTCGCCCTCGCAGCCAACAACCCCGACGCGATCGGCGCACTCGGCAAAGCAGCATCCGACGCAAGCGCACCCGCAGCAACCATCAGCGCTATTCGGGATGCGTGGAACAAGGCCAAGGAGGGGCAGGCATGAGCGACGACCGCTGGTTCACCATCGTGTCGGCCATCGAACGAGCCGTCGACGAACACGCCTACGACGACGAGGACGGCAACGGATGGATGCCACTCGAGCCACTACAGGCAGCCTTATGGCCCGGACGACAGGACGGACCCGCATGACCTGGGCGCTCACCTTCGACTACCCATCCCCCCCGATCACAGCTAACCAACGCCACCACTGGCGCAAGAAAGCGGCCCTCACCAAACAGGTGAGGGCCGCTTCTAAGTTGCTCGCTACCAGTGCTGGCATTCCTGCTATGGCGCGATGCGAGGTCAGCCTGATCTGGTTCGTCAGCACCAAGCATCGACGCGATGCCGACAACGTCGTACCGACACTTAAGGCCATGTGCGACGGCCTCGTAGACGCCGGCATCGTCCCCGACGACACCCCCGCCGAGATGGTCAAACACATGCCCGAAGTCGTCTACATGGGGCCAGGAAAGAAGCCATACATGCAGTTGGCAATCGAGGACATCTCGTGACAAGAGAGGAGGAACCACATGGCCAGAGATCACGCGTCAATCCGCATTGACATCTGGAACGACGACGACTTCCGATCGCTGACCATCCACGCGCAGTTCCTGTACCTGCAGCTTCTCTCATCGGCCACCCTCAACTACTCGGGGGTGGCCGATTGGCGTCCGGTGCGAATCGCTGCGTTGTCTGACGACGCGAGCAAGACGGCAGTCGAGCTAGCGGCCAACGAGCTGGCCGGTAAGTCGTTCGTAGTGATCGACGACGAGACGGAGGAGGTTCTGATTCGCTCCTTTCTCAAGCACGACGGCCTCCTGCACAAGCCGAACGTCACCAAGGCGATGGTCTCGTCGTTCAGCAAGATCGCCTCACCAACGCTTCGAGGAGTGATCGTGTGGGAGCTGTCAAAGCTCTACGAACGGCACCCCGAATGGAAAGGGTTCGACGTCGAAGGGGTTCACGGGATTCTCTCGAGGACACCGGTTGACCCTTTCGAATTGGTTTCGAACGGTGCTGGGAAGGGTTTGCCGAAGGGTTCCGTAAAGGGTTTCGAAAACAACCCCTCACTCCTTACTACTAACTCCTTACTACTAGCTACTGACTCCACACACCTAGCTACGTCGGAACCTGCGGTCCGCGACGACGTCAAAGCCATCTGTGATCACCTCATCGCCTTGATGGAAAGCAACGGCGACAAAGCACCCGCCGTGGGCAGCAAGTGGCACGACCAGGCCCGTCTGATGTTTGACAAGGACGGCAGGCGGCTCGAGTCGGCAATGCGCCTCCTGTCGTGGGCTCTCAACGATTCGTTCTGGAAGGCGAACATCAGATCCATCCCGACGTTCCGCGAGAAGTACGACCAACTCCGGCATCAGGCCAATGCCAAGCAGCAACCAGCACAGGGCAGCCGCGGCAATCAGCGTGACGCCGAACTCGTCGCCTTTATGACAGGGGCCGACAACAACTACACACAGGAGATCGAACGATGAACTACTACGCCTTGCAAGTCTCAACTCCCGGTCGTCGTGAGCCGTGGTGGGGGGAAGCCGAAACGATCCACGACGCCATAGTGCTAGCCGAAGCAGCCCTACCCGGTCGCGTTGTCTACGGCACTGCAGTAACCGCTGACCAGTACGAGCGCAGAGCGACGTTCGCATGAACGAACCGGAAACGAGACGCCTCCTCGGATACATCAGCGCCGGCTACGACAACCGGGCCTTGTCCGAGGCGACCGCGCAGGTGTGGGCTGAGGAGTTGGGGCACGTCGACTTCGAGACCGCCAAGGAAGCGGTCAGGTCGCACTTCCAGAAACCGAAGCCCCGCGAATACCTGTCCCTGGACGTGCTGCTCGACCAGATCAAGGTCAACACCAGGCAGACGCCCCAGGCCATCGAGGAAGACGTCCGCTCAGCCAAGGCACGCGGCCTCATCGACCAGGACTGGCCCCGACGTGCTCCACTCCCCGCAGACGTCGCCACACGGCTATTCGAGGCGCGCCAAGGGTTCGCGGAACAGGTACGCGCCATCGAAGGACGACCCGTCCACGAACTCCGCGCCATCGACTTCGGCGGGATCGGGAAACGGGTGCCGCATGAGTGAGCGATGGCAGACCGTGATGGTCGAGTGCCACTGGTGCGACGAGAAGGGGCACTACCCCGGTTCCAATGTCGTCTGCCAATTCTGCTGGGGCCAACGTTCTATTGAGCATGTCCTGGACTGTGATCACCTCGACGCACTCTGGGAAAGCTACGGCACGGAAGGCGACCCCCAGTGGGACGGTGCCAATGTGTGCGGCATTTGCGATGCGCTGTTCGCCATCTGGCCGAGGGAGAGCTGGTGACTGACGACGCCTGGGACACCTTCATAGCCAGCCTCAACCCGGCCACCCTCGAGTACGAACGGATGCGCCCACCCAGCGACACCGAACTAGAGCGCCCAGGAAGCGCGGAAGACAACCGGATGCGGTCACGACACAACGAGGTCGTGGCCGCTTACTACATGCAGCAGGCCGGGATCCTGACCGGCCCGTTCGCACCACTGGAAGCACTCGAACACCGGCTCCAACGAGACCGGGAAGCACAGATCAAGGCGTACAAGATGCGCCACAAACGAAAGGCAGCCTGACTATGGCAATCGTCAACCTCAAGGACGCAACCGTCCAGCGCATCTTCTTCGACGGCAAGGGAATCGCGCTCTACGAAACGTTCAAGGCGCAGGGGCAGGACCGCAAGAGCTACTACACGGCCTGGTTCGATCAGGCACCCGGCTTCACGGAAGGGCAGGTGGTGTCCGTCAGTGGGCTCCTGTCCGTGAAGCTGCGCGAGTACGAGAAAGACGGCCAGACGCGCCAGTCCATTGACGTGTCGCTCAACAAGGCCAGAGAAACCACCGGGCAGGGCGGGCAACAGGCCCCCGCGCAGACACCCCCTGCATCCGCACAGCCCGCCGCACCCGACGCATGGGCCACGGGGGTGGATGATGCGTCAACACCGTTCTGAGGTCAGGACCCCGACACTTCTGTTCGAGCGTGATGGCTACCAGATCTTCACGATCTTGGTCGGCAAATGGAACACCTACACAGCTTGGACCCTGGTTCGCCGCGATGAGTTCGGCGGGCTGTTCGAAGTGGCTACCGGGTGGACAAAGAATTACGACCAGGCTCGGCCAGATGCATACGAGGCGTACATGAAACACCGCGCCTACTGCCGATTCGTTGGTGCGCCCGTTGACTAAGCCGCAGCCGTGTTCCGACCCCACCTGCGCTTGCTGGCGTCGTCTAGCGGACTACCTGACCACTGACCTCACCCGGCACGAACACTGCCTCGAACAAGGTTGGGAACACCCAAGCAAGGAGACGACATGAGCAACCCAACTGAGGGCGAGATCCTTACCCGGATGCTGAGCCGGGGCAATGGTGCACTGCGACGAATCGCGGACACTGCTGAACTGATCATCGAGGAGCGCAACAACGACGGGGTGACTTCATGAATGCAGCAGGGACGATCCAGGCGGCGATTGACAAGCTGACACGGCTGCGGACGTTCAGCACACGGGGGCCATGGAAGAAAGCTGGTTCCTACATCGAAGAGGCCGAACCGCCTAACCCTGACGACCGGTTCGACGTTCTGCCTCTGAACGTGTTCAAAATTGAGGAATCGGATACGGACGCGGAACTGGTGCTCGCTCTGCACGCCACCATCGACGCGCAGCTCGCCATCCTCCGGCACGTCCTCGAGTACTACCGCGGCGACATCGGCATCGGCACGAACAGGCACGTCGTCAACCTTGCCCGCGCGATCCTCGGGGAGCAGGAGGACACATGACTGACCCCCGCACGGAAGCCGCCCGCATCGGATTCTGGGATGAGGGGATCGGCGCATGGCGTGACGAACGAGAGGACGCGAACTATGACGAATGCGACTGACGAACAACTGCCCGCCTGGTCATTCGACGAGTCGATACAGATGGGCTACCTGAAAGTTTCCACCAACGAGATTGTCAAAACCATCCAGTACAGCCGCATCCAAGTCGACTTCGACGCTGAAGATGCTGTAGTCGGAATTGAGGTATTCCATTGACCGAAGACGACCCCCTACTCGAAGTCCTCGACCGACTCACGCAAGACCACCAAGTGCGTGTCCCCGTCGAGGATGCACCGGACTACATCGCCACCCACAAGGGCCTCATCGTGCAGTTGCGGGAAGCCGTTGCATCGGATCTTGGCGGCGGTGGTGGTGCTGGCGCACCACCGAACGAGAGAGTCCCACTCGACGCAGACGCGCTGACCAAGTACCAGCAAATCGAGGAAGCCATATCGGCCCGCCACCAATCATTGGTCGGCGGGCCTTCTGGCCTCTACCCCGAGAACGACCTGCGCTGGTGGTACGCCGCGTTCACCAGAGCGTTGCAGTCAGGGCAGAAGCTCGAGCATGACTACCAGTACGAACTGCGGACATTGCAGGGGTGGGAGCGCCTGATTCTCGACAAGTTCGACCCGCCCCGGAAACGCGAACTAGCCGGCGACGCATGCCCGGAGTGCGGCTTCAACTGGTACGTAGACGCGACCGACAAGCACGACAAGCAACGCAAAGTCGCACTCACCATCACCTACCGGGAAGGCGACCTCGACGCATCCGAAGCACAGTGTGGGTGCTGCAAGAAGCAGTGGACCGGGATCATGGGGTTGCGGGAACTGTCCTATGCAATCGAGGAATCCGACACGCCGAAATCCGATGTTGCGCAACCAACCAGTTAACCGGTAGTATTCCCCTTGTGCGGGAGTGGTGTCGAAAGATGCAGATACCCCGCGCATCTTGTTCCCCGTCGTGATCCGTCACTGGCGGGGCTTTTTGTTTGCGCAGACGAGCGCAACAGGTGGCCCACCCGGAATGCCGCGAAAGCTAGCACCGGCACTGGGCCACCACACACACTTGGCACGGTGGAGACCACAGACCGGTACAAGAGCATGTTCCAAATGCGCGGTCAAACTCGGATATTGGCCAGGGGTAGCGCGGCAGCGTCCTGTGGGTCGAGATCCGGACTGTGGCCTAAGAACGAGGCGTCGCTACACGCCTACTCCATCACACGCAGCACTCCGCAAGGACTGCCGCACCCGCCGAAAGCGGGCGTTCCCGATGTGACGGCGTCGGGCTTGAACAGTCAGCCGCGTTGCGCCCGCTTTCGTGTACTTCGATCATGATCAATCTCCGAGTGATCATGATCGTCACCGATCCGGCAGGTCGCGATACCTGCCGTCGAGGGGCAAGGGTTGGTCCCCTTCTTGAAACGCGCTGCACGTCGAGACCCCGAACGCAGCCGCCTGGTCCCCGTCACGGACCCTCACACTTCCCGGCGTGACGCTGGGCAGTCCGCGTGAAGCGGATAAGCGGAAGGGGCAAACATGCCCAAGGAAACGTTTTGGAATCCAGAAGCCACCACAAGTGACGACCCTAGGCAGTTCGATGTCCGTTGGGGTAGCGACGACCTGTCCGTCACTGTCGCAGCCATTCCATTCGACAGGTCAGGCCTTAACCGCCTCATCCGCAGCCTTCGCAAAGCCCGTGACCACACCTACGGCGTCGACGAGTAAATACCACACCAGAGCCTGACTGGCACAACAGGCACACACTTCGGAGGCGCGCATGCAGGAATGGTGCGCATGCGGTGCCGCATACAAAACACGCAACTACCGCCGCCTCCTCAACTGGCGCGAACACCACCGCCTCGAACCACAACAGGCACCCGAACCCGAAATGCAAGGCTCATTCGCACAAGCCGAACTCAGCCACCAAGACGACTACGCCGACTACGACACGCGCCTCGGGTTCCAAGCCAACCCCTAACACTTCCGATCACGTCACACCAACCCATCACGCGCGCCCCCGTTCAAACTCAGACACACGCCACGAGACAACGGGCGAGGCGCGACCACAACAACACTGCGGCGATGAATCGGAACACCCTCAACAAGATGGAGACCGTAATGGATCACAACGTTAGCGACCAGCCACTGCGATTCGCCCCCGACATCGACGCAGCCCTCGCAAAGATCGTTGCCGCCGCAGAGTCCATCGAGCGTTCCGCGCAGCAGCTCGTCGACGAAACGCCCAAACGAGTCACAATCACAGCAGATGCCTCCGGGCTTACCCAAAGGCAAATCATGCTGGCCGCACTTGACGCGATTCAGCCTCAACCGCGATGAACAAGCCAGATGGGGCGGTCATCAACAACCGCATGCTGACCGTGCCAGCGACCGAGCATGAGCGCGACGTACTCAACGCGGCACTCGAGTCTTGTCATGAGCAGATCACCCGATACGCCGCACTACACGGTGTCAACGCATATGACTTCCTCGACGTGACACCCAACTACGAACGTGTACTTACAGCCGATGAGATCCGGCTACTCGCACAAGGACTGGATGGTGCAGCGCGTGGATGATGACCCCAAGATCATCCTCACCGCAGATGTGACTGGATACGTCGAAGGCATGGAACGGGCTAAGGAAGCCTGGGCACGCAAGGGCGACTGGGACTAGCACATGCCCATCGTCACGATCCCCATGTACGTCAGCGAACCAAAGCGACTCGACAACTGGTGCCCCGACTGCAACAAGTCAACGCTGACCGAAGTCACATACCGCATGCTCATGCGCACTGGCGTCACCGAACGCACGCTCCGATCATGCAGGGAATGCAAGCGGCGATGGGATGCATGGCCTTGGATACCGACCTACTGCGACTGAACAACTGGCGGTGCCGACTCTGCGGGACTGCATTCCCGGTTGCGTCAATGCTTGGCGATCATGTGGCTCAACACGAGCTATACGGGGCCAATGTCAGTGCCGACAACTACAATTAGAGAAAGAAAGACCCCCGCGTTGCGTCAACAACCGGGGGCATGACCGACTTTTGAGGAGTCGATATGAGCAAGACTACCTGTTCCGTCACTGACTGCACCAGCCCGGTTCGCAGCCGCATGCTTTGCGGTAAGCACTACGACCGCGTGAGGCGCACAGGATCGACCGATCTCATGGTCATCGCCCAGCAGGAATGCGCGGCACCTGGATGTGAGCGCTCGGTGATTGCCACTGGGTTGTGCAATATGCATTACCTACGTCGAGCCAAGCACGGCGACGTGCGGGCGGACATGCCGCCCAAGCGAATGCCGCGAGCAGTCGAACGTGATGACATTGCAACCCGAATTCTTGAGCAGTGCAAGCAGGTAGGCGACTGCATCGAATGGTTCGGTTACGTCATGCCTTCCGGATACGGCACCATCAGCTGGAACTCGAAGTCCTGGGTAGTGCACCGTGCGATGTGGACCGCCAAGCGTGGCCCCATACCGGACGATGACGACTGGACATTGGACCACTTGTGCGTAAATCGCCGCTGTGTGAACGTGAAGCACCTTGAGGTTGTCACCCGCACGGAGAACAGCCTTAGGGGTGGCGGCTTAGCTCGCGCACACGGACGAGCAAGGCAGAGAAGCGCCATATCCTGCCGCAACGGACACGAGCGAAACGAAGTAAACAGCTACATAAACGTCCATGGCGGTCGGGTTTGTCGAGTATGCAAGAACCAAGTCCGTAAACGCAGCCGACAGCGCAAAGAAGGCAAGGCGCAAGACAGCGCCTCCAAATCGCGTAAGGCGAACTGAACGCCAGCAACACGGATTAACCAACCGGGGGAACACAGTATGGCCGAGATAACTATTGCCTCATCCGAAGTCGGAGCCTACGAAATCACACTGCCGGCAGGACAGGCCGTCTCGGTCCAGGTGCAAGCCAACGGCAACGCGCTCCTCTCCTCAGTTGTGCTCACCGCACACGCAGGCGCAGCGCCCATCTACTTCACGGTAGACGGGACCACGCCTGCGCCCAAGGCAGCAAACGCGCTCATGATCCCGGTCGGCATGTACCGAGAAGTACCCACCCGCGTTGATGAGAAGACGCCACTTAAGATGGTGTCCACCTCAGACGCCGTAGTCAGCATCGCGAGAAGCTGATGCGCATTGGTTTCATCGGCAACGTAGTTGCTATCCCCAAGGCCGTCCTCGAGAGCATTGCGAAAGCACAGGCCACCGCAGACGGTGCAGCCACCGCAGCAGCAGGTGCCGACGATGCAGCGCAGAACGCAAGACAGATGGTCCTCAATCGAGACCCACGCCTGACATCACTCGATGCAGCAGTCGCAGCCGGAGACACGGCGCATGCTGACCTCGGACGTCGCATCGACAACGTGCAGACGAAGCCCGGCCCGGCCAACACGCTGAGCATTGGATCGATCACAACAGGGCTACCTGGCACACAAGCCACAGCAACGATCACAGGCACGGCCCCCAATCAGACCCTCAACCTCACGCTCCCCCAAGGCGCAACAGGAACAGGGCTGCAGCGCATTGCAACCGGTATTGCCAAGATGCCCGCGCTGCTGGCCCTCGGCACTATCGACGTAACCGTAACCCTTACTCGAGCTATGGCCAACACGAGCTACACCGTTGACCTAATGCCCTCATCCGCACTGCTCGGGTCAGCCACATACACAGTGCAGGCCAAGACCACAACGACGGTCACAGTGCGCGTCGTTGCAACTCTTGCAGTCAGTCTCGGCTCAACCATCTCCGTCATGGCTTACGCCTAAGAGGAGGCACCATGCGCGTCTGCTCAACACCTGGATGCCCAGAGCTAGTACCAACAGCCGGTAAGTGCTCAGAGCACCAGCGAGAAGCAGACAAGCGACGAGGCACACGGCAAGCACGAGGGTACGACGCTAACCACGACCGCCTCCGCAAGACATGGGCAGCAACAGTCAAGACCGGACAGGTCAACTGCTGGCGCTGCGGTGAGCCCATCAAGCGTGACGAAGCATGGGATCTCGGTCACGACGACGATGATCGCAGCAGATACCGCGGACCCGAGCATGCCAACCGGTGCAACAGGGCAGCGGCAGGGCGAAAGAGTCACGCATAAGTGAGAAAAGTGCGCGCAATTGTGCAGAACACATCCATGCAAGGCATCAAAGAGGCATATATGGCCTCAATGACCTGATATATCGACTAAAGGGTGGCATATCACCCCCTCCCCCACCCCCTGACGCCGGACCGCCGGGGAGGTGGCTGTCACGTCTGCCAGGTTCAAGAACTCGGGTTCACACCACGGAAGGAGTCGCCCAGTGGCTATCTACGAGCACAGGAAGCTCCTCATTGCGTATACCTGGTGCGGAACGAAGATCCTCACGCCTGCCTGGTTTGACAACAACTTCGGCCTTAGGCGTCAGCCGATAATCGAGTGGGTCTGGGGTATGTGCCGGATGCATCGGCTCATAAGGATGAGGTATTGGGGTAGGGCTGATGCCTAGCGGTGGTGCGCGAGCTAGGTCTGGCCCTGCCCCTGACCCGAATGCTTTGAGGCGTGATCGTAAGGATGATGCGGGTTGGGTGACTTTGCCGGCGGAGGGTTTCGCTGGCGGGACGCCTGAGTTTCCGTTACCCGGTGGATTGTCGACTGAGACCGAGTTGTGGGAGACGTTGTGGCGTAAGCCGCAGGCTCACATGTGGTCGAAGTTGGGACTCGAGTACGAGGTGGCGGCGTACGTCCGGGCGTTCATGGAGTCGGTTGAGCCGGAAGCGGTGAGCGGTCTGAAAACTGCTGTGCTGCGGATGGCGGCTGAGATTGGCTTGTCTCTGCCCGGTATGCACTCGTTGCGGTGGAAGTTCGCGGAGGACGAGTTGCAGAAGAAGCGTTCTGCTCCGGCAACTAAGGCCCCCTCTGCTCGAGACCGATTGAAGGCACTAAATTGCTGAGATGACGGCGGAGCAGAAAGCTTTCTTTGAGAGGGCGACACGAATCTTCGGGCAGCAGAGCGACGTAGTTGCCGCCGCAAAGGAATGGCTCTTGAGCCGCTAGCCACATGGGGGCGCTGAATGGCTGACCGCGCCATGTACATCGTCCCGTCTTGGATTGAGGCTCACTGCGTCATTCCTGACCAGGACAATCGGGGCGACCCATTCATGCTTGGCATTGAGCAGCTTCAGTTTGTGGCCAATCACTACACGGTGAAGACGACTGCTGAGATTGGTCATAAGGCTGAAGCTTTCGTTTTCCGGCGTTCACAGCTTGTCAGGTCTCAGAAGTGGGGCAAGTCGCCTCTCATTGCCGCGTTTGTGTGCGCTGAGGGCGTCGGACCGGTCCTGTTCGCGGGTTGGGCTGAGGCGGGCGAGCTGTACGAGTGCATCGATCACGGTTGCGGCTGTGGTTGGGAGTACGAGTACGAAGAGGGCGAGCCCAAAGGGCGTCTTTGGTCGACTCCCCTTATCCAGATCACCGCTACGAGCGAGGATCAGACAGACAACACGTATGGCGCTCTCCGCCCAATGATTGAGCTTGGCCCGCTAGCGGATTTGATCCCTAAGACGGGTGAAGAGTTCATCCGGTTGCCTGGGGATGGTCGGATCGACGTGGTCACTTCCAAGGCAACGTCTCGACTTGGTCAGCGTGTGACTTTCGCGCCGCAGGATGAGACAGGTCTGTGGGTGAAGTCGAACGGTGGCCACAAGCTGGCGACTACGCAGCGGCGTGGTCTTGCAGGTATGGGTGGTCGTGCGATTGAGACGACCAACGCTTGGGACCCGTCGATGGATTCGGTGGCTCAGCGAACGTACGAGTCGCAGTCGAAGGACGTCAATAAGGACTTCCGGCAGCCCCCTGCGAACCTGTCGTTTGGTGACAAGCGTGACCGGCACAAGATCTTCCAGTTCAACTACAAGGGTGCCCCTTGGGTGAGCATCGCCGCGGTTGAGGCTGAGGCTGCCGAGCTGATGCAAAAGGACCGGGCTGAGGCGGAAAGGTTCTTCGGGAACCGAATTGTTGCTGGCCAGGGTGCATGGCTCGATCCGAAACTGTGGGAGAAGGCCTATGCCGGAAATGCTGTGGTTGCCCAACCCGCCTGACGGCACCCAGATTTGCCTTGGCTTTGACGGCAGCAAAAACAACGACTTCACGGCGATCCAGGCCGAGACAATCGACGGTCTGTCGTTTACCCCTCGGTGGGGCGATGACGAGCGGGCGACCGTTTGGGACCCAGCCGAAACAAATGGCCGCATTCCGCACAGCCAAGTGGCTGTTGCTGTCGAGGAGTTGTTTCGCCGGTACAAGGTCAAGCGTTTCTACTGCGACCCGCAGGACTGGGAAACGGACATTGAGGACTGGGGCCTTGCCTACGGGATGGAAACGGTCATCGTTTGGCCGACCAACGTCGTTTCGCGGATGCATCCCGAGCTGGTCCGTTTCGAGGAAGACCTAATCGAGGGCCGCGTCACGCATGACGGCTGCCCCATCTCGGCAACCCACGCGACGAATGCGCGGAAGAAGGCTCAGCCGGGTCAGAAGTTCACGCTCGAGAAACCAAATGAGCACCAGAAAATCGACCTGATCATGGCGACGGTTCTTGCGCATACTGCTGCGCGGGATTCGTTGAAGTCGGGTTGGTCTGCCGAGAAGACGAGATCTAAAGCCCGCGTTTGGCGGTGAGAGGTGGTACTGATGTCGGATATTGAGGACGTCCGAGATCGACTACTGAAGTCGCTGCGACGTGAGACCCCGCAGTTGACGAAGAACGACAACTACTTTGAGGGCGAGCAGCCACTTAAGTTCGTTGCGCCGGCTCTTGAGCAGCAGCTTGGCACCCGAATTGCTGATCTCGTGATCAACCTGCCTCGCTTTTCGGTTGATGCTTATGAGCAGCGGCTGGACATTGAGGGGTTCCGCTTCTCTGGTGCGGAATCTTCCGACAAGGATCTGTGGTCGATCTGGCAGCACAACGACGGGGATCTGCTATCACAGCAGGCGCACCGCGAGTCCTTGGCTCTAGCGCGGGCTTACGCCATCGTTGGTGAGGGCGATGACGACATTCCGCTGATTACCGCCGAGAGTCCTTTCGAGGCAATCCATGAGGACGATGCTCGCACTCATGAGGTGAAGTACGGCCTGAAGCAGTGGCAGGACGAGGACAAGACACGATGGGTGGACCTCTACTACCCCAACGGTCGTACCACCTGGTTTAAGCCTCCGAAGACGACCTCTTGGACAATTGACAGCACCGAGACGAACAACTTCAACCTGTGCCGCATGGTTCCTCTGGTGAACGACCCGCGCGTTCTTGGCAGATACCGTCCGGGCAAGTTCGATCAGCGTCTTGGTCGTGCCGTCTTCCACGACATCATTGGCCCGACTGACGCTCTGAACAAGATCGTCACGGACATGATGATTTCGGCTGAGTTCCACGCAATGCCGCGCCGTTGGGCGACGGGGTTGAAGGAAGACGATTTTGTTGACGAGGCCACAGGCCAGGCCATGGATACGTTCTCCATGATTGCTGGACGCATGTGGGGCACTGAGGCCGAGAAGGCGAAGTTTGGTCAGTTCGCTGAGGCGGATCTGACGAACTTCCACAACACGGCGAAGCTGATTACGCAGTTCGCGACGATGCTGCTTGGTCTCCCGTCTGATTACCTTCCGTTCGTTGGGGATAACCCGGCTTCGGCTGACGCGATCCGGGCGGCTGAGACGCAGCTTGTGAAGCGTGCTGAGCGTAAGCAGTCGACGTTGGCTACTCGGTGGGAGCGGGTTCAGCGTCTGGTTTTGCTGACTCAGGGCAAGCAGGACACGCCTGATATGCGTCAGATCGAGACGCTGTGGCGTGACCCGTCGACGCCTACTCAGGCGCAGAAGACGGAAGCGATTGTGAAGCTCGTCACGGCTAAGGATGCGTCGGGCAACTCGATCATCACGGTTGGGCAGGCTCGGGAAGATCTCGGGTACACGCAGGAGCAGCAGCGGCGCATGAATGGTGCCGATTCTGCTTCTTCGGATGCTGCTCTTGTTGCTGCTGTCCAGGCGGCTTCTGAGGCTGAACGAGCTGCTACGGGAGATCTGAATGCCGTCTCCATTGGAAGTAGCTCTTAACCACCAGAACGCGATGATCAGGTTGGGGCAGTCCACTACTGAGCGGGCTGTCTCGACCTGGCGTTTGGGCGATGTGGATGCTTTGGATGCGTCGTGGGATGTGTTGGCTCCTGTTTTGGTGGATGCAGTGTCTGAGGCGCAGATCGTCGCCGCTCGGCAGTCGTCTACTTTCAACCGGGATGCGATGGCTTCTTACGGTTCGTCCGTTAGCACTAGCGAGGTAGTTCCGGAAGCGCTTTCTGGCGTCATGATTGATGGTCGCGAGGTCGGGCCGGCGATGTTCGGTGCCGTTACGACGACGAAGACGCTCATTGGTCGCGGTGTTCCTCGAGCGCGTGCGTTTGAGTCTGGCGCGTCTTTCCTGGCGGCCATTGTCCGTTCTGCTGTTTCTGACAGTGGGCGTCAGGCCGACCGTGTAGACGCCACAGGTAAAGGGCTGACTCGGTACGTTCGTGTTGTCTCTCCTGGGGCTTGCTCAAGGTGTGCCGTTCAAGCTGGCAAAGGCGAATACCGGGTTGCGTTTAAGAGGCACCCTTCATGCAAGTGCACGTCAATGCCACTGCCGGATGACGGCTTCGGGCCTCCGCCTAAAGGGTTCTACTCGTCGCCAGATGACTACTTCGAATCGTTGGACGCTGCAGAGCAAAACCGGGTCTTCACGAATGCGGGCGCTCAGGCTATCCGTGACGGTGCCGACCCGACTGCAGTAGTCAACGCACGTCGTGGGGCGAACCTGACCTCTGGTGGCCTTGTTGAGCGCCGATCAGGCCTTACTGCGCCCCTTGGCTATGACTCAGCAGGCCGGCGCATTCAGGTGTTCACCACGGGTGAGGGCACGTCGATTCGTGGCGCTTATGGACGGGCTGAGTACCGGCGCACCCAGGAAGCGACCAAGGCTGCGGGTGACCGCTACCGGCGGACGACGAGCCAGCGCCTGATGCCCGAAACGATCTACCAGATCGCGGATGGAAATCAGGAACGCGCCGTGAGCTTGCTCCGGCAATACGGCTACATCACGTAGCCCCCAAAGCTCCGCCCGCACGGGCGCAGAACAGATAGATGCCGCACGGCAATCGAGATCCCGCACGGGAAAGGACGACCAGATGCCTACCGAAGACCCCCAGCCGAACAATCCCACCCCCGAGAACACTCCTGCACCGCCCGCCCCATCAGGGACGGATTGGCAGGCCGAAGCTCGTAAGTGGGAAGCGCGTGCAAAAGAGAACTTCGAGAAAGCCCAGAAGTTCGATTTGCTCCCGACAACCCCGAACCCTGCCCCGCAGGACGACGGCGTCAACGCACGGCTGACCGAGTTTGAAACCCGCGTGACGACCGCTGAGCGTGTCGCCAACGAGACAGGGATTGAACTTACTCGCCTTCAGGTAGCAACCGACAAGGGAATCGCCAAGGATCACCTGCCCCTGCTTACCGCCACGTCGCGGGAAGCGCTCGAGGTGCAGGCCGACGCAATCCTCAAACTCAGCTCCGGCTCGGGTCGCGTGCCCGGGCAGGGAGGCCGAGATGCAACCGCCACCGGCGGAACCGTCTCCTCTGGTCGAGAAATCTTCGAATCCACGCGAAACAAGACCAAATCCTAGAAAGGACAACCCATGCCTCGTCTCAAGCTTGAGACCCTCGGCGCGGGCGACCAGTCTTGGCTCGGCTCGACCCACGGCATCGCGAATGCACGTACCGAGTCTGTCAACCTGAGCGCCTTCACCGCTGGTACGCACTACCCGAACGGCTACATCCCCTCGGGTTTCCCCGTGGCTAAGGTCAGCGGACTCCTCGTCCCCTACGACCCCACCGCGGGCACGACCACCGGTGCCGGAATTCTCGCCGGCCATGTTCTGACTGACCAGTCGGTAGTCGGTACGGGCAACTTCCCCGTCCCGGTCCTCGACCACGGTCGTGTCAAGACCGCCAAGGTCACTCCCCTTCTCGCGAACTTCACAGCGCCCAGCACTGCGAAGAACGCCACGACCATCGTCTACATCTAAGGAGGATGACCAATGGCTCTTTGGACTGACGTTATCGATCCGGCGACTCTGACGGGTTACGCCCGCGAGTCCCTTTCCAGCTACGAGTCGCGCCGTGGCACCCTCGCACAGTACCTCCCCAACCGCGAGGTTGCAGATGTTGTTGTGCGTTTCGTTGCCGGACAGAGCGGCCTCGTCGAGGCAGCCAAGTTCCGCGCTTTCGACGCCGAGCCTGAGGTTGGCAAGCAGGTTACCAGCAAGCGCATCACGCTGGACCTTCCCGCCCTGGGCCAGAACATCCCCGTCAGCGAGTACCAGCAGCTTCGGCTGCGGAACTCGTCCGACGAGGCTGTCCTGCAGTCGGTTCTGAACACGACCGACACGGTTGTTCGCGCTGTGGCTGATGCCATTGAGCGACTTCGTGGCATCGTGCTCACCACAGGTAAGGCGACCATCGCTCAGGACAACTTTGTGTCTGAGGATGACTTCGGTCGTCGCGCAGGCCACACGGTGACCGCGGCCAACGCCTGGTCCTCGCCGACCGTCTCGCGACTTGCCGACCTGACCACTTGGGCCGACACCTATCGGGACAGCACTGGCGAAGACCCCGGCTCGCTGCTCATGTCGACTCGTGTGTTCCGCGCTCTTGCGTCGGGCACCGAGTTCGCCACGCAGCTCGCCAATGGTGGTTCGCGTCCGGCGACCGAGAGTGACATTCAGGCGATCATCGCTGGCGCTGGGCTTCCCCCCATCGTCCGCTACGACCGCCGCGTGAATGTCAACGGCACCTCGACGAAGGTCATCCCCGACGACCGGCTGCTCATGCTGCCGGCCCCGGTCGACCCGAATGCCGGTGAAGGCAGCGCCCTTGGCGCGACCTTCTGGGGCCAGACGCTCACCTCGAGCGAACTGTCGTGGGGCATTGAGGATGCGGAGCAGCCCGGCCTTGTCGCCGGTGTCTACCGCAACGAGAAGCCGCCGGTCATCGCTGAGGTCATTTCGGACGCCATCGCGCTTCCGGTTCTGGCCAACGCTGACCTGTCCTTCAGCGCGGACGTCCTCTAGTGGCCCGCCTCACGACGTTCGTGCACGTGCACGGCGATGACGGGGTGACCCACGTGTTCGGCCCAGATTCGACGGTGCCGGCATGGGTGCGTGAGGCGGTCACAAACCCAAATGCGTGGGACGGCGCGGTGGCTCCTTCGGAGGCTGCCGCCGTCCCGCCGCGTGCGGGTAAAGGATCTGGGCTAACTGTCTGGTCTGCCTACGCCGATTCGATCGGCATCACGGTTCCTGAGGATGCCACGCGCGAAGACATAATCGCGCTTGTGGACAAACAGTAACAACGAGAGGGGAACGGCGTGACGAATCCGGCAAGTATCGAGGACTTGGAACGCCGTTCCCTTCGTCCCCTCTCGGACGATGAAAAGCGTGTTGGTGCGAGTTGGCTTGACGACGCCTGGGTGATACTCACCATCCAGCGCCCATACCTTGCAGCAGCGGTCAACATCGACGAGGGGATCAAGCTAGCCGTGGTGCAGGTTCTCA
>Ga0265780_10003758_pt1 | contig 19811 bp, 18 predicted proteins | sample P1T30metagenome_FD_192432 | JGI IMG/M metagenome (GOLD analysis project Ga0265780, IMG submission 192432) | Plant litter microbial communities from East Loma Ridge, Irvine, California - P1 T30 | ecosystem: Environmental > Terrestrial > Plant litter > Unclassified | place: USA: California...
TCCGCAGCCTACATTAACATGGAAACATGCAAAGTAGGTAACTTAATGTCGATGTAGGTTCCAGATCTGTTCAGGTTCTTCCTAGGTTGATCTGTACCCATGGTACCAGGGCTGGTTCTGACGGCTGCTGGGGGTACCTGACATTCAGTGCCCGCTGTCCTGGTGCTGCCAGGGGTCGAAGACGTTCCCACCTACAACATCATTCACGGTGAACGAGGGCAAAAGCTCCATATCGGCAAGGCAAACACCCATCTCGGGATGTTGCGCGAAGAGGTTGGCGTTGCTCGACGCGTCGTCTGGCGGGAACGGTTCCACACCATGCTGCCAGTCCTCAACTCCTGGAAAATCCGAGCTGCCAGCTGGATCTAAGTGTGCGAACACGTCATGAGAGGATGCGTCTGACCGAATTGCATGTCCCCAAGGACTGGAGAACGGGTCTGTGTTCCTGTTCGGTGGCTTAACGTCGTCGGGGCTAGCTGAAGCTGAGAATCTGCTCCGTGGCATTGGCGGAGGTGGGAAGGGCGAATGCTGAGTAGGTGAGATTGAGGTAATCGGTGAAAGAGGCTGGCCCTGTGGAGTCTGCGCTTGTGTGAATGATGGCTGCATAGGAGGCGACGATGCGGATATGTGGCATTGGTCGAAGGAGGTATGGTACGATCGAGGTGGAGGACGCATGGCCGGAGCCTGAGGTGCTAGGAATCTAGACGGAGGGCTGAAGGCCGTCATTCGCTGGGCCACTGGTGTAGTGAAGTACGGTGAGCCTATCGGTCCCGAAGACTCCTGTGGTATGTTTCCACGCGACAACGGCAGCTCGGAAGCCGGTGAAGAGTGACCACGCGCCTGCCCGGTCCGTGAAGCAGCGCTGGTACGAGCCCTCTTCGATGCGCGCGGATTGTCATCAGGTATACTGTGACCTTTCGCGTTTGGCCTCTTGCTATTACCCACTCGGTTCTGATCCTTACGCTTAGAGTACGCCTTAGGTGCGTTGACAAACATGCGGATCTGCCACGCCGAGCACATGACGTTCTCGCAAATGCACTTCTCTTGTGCGAGGGCGGTGACGATGTTATCTAGCCGGCCGGCACAGTCGGTGTCCTTGTCCTCGTCCTCGCCCTTGCGCTCGTCGTTGACATAGTCGTTCTGTTGCCAACCGCGGAATCCTTTCCTGACCTGCTCGAGCAGGCAGTCAAACACCTTGTGCGCGTATGCTTCCACCAAGTCGGACTGGTAATGCGGCTCTTCGATCCATCTCTTCCGCGCGGTTGATTTGGGGTTATCTCTAGCATGATCGCCGCTGACCATCGCGTTGTAGATGCGCTCTACGTTGCGGTCGCGATCACGTTCAACCATCTCGATGGTTGGGTCAGTGGCAGGATCCCTCCATGGCTCACGGTTGAATCGCATCTTGTTCTGTCGGTATTCCTTCGCGTGCCCGGAGTCGTTGAAAAGACCTCGGAACGGTTCGTAAAGCTGATGTGCCGCCTGCGGTGCCATGCTAGAACGTTCTGTCGACGGCATAGGCGCGAGCGAAGGGCCTTCCCTGGAGATAGACCGCTGATGTATCGAGTATGCATGCGCGGGACCTTTGCTCATGAGTTCGCTGTCCCGACAGCTCGGGCTGGTCAGATCAACGTAGCTATTGACGCCACGCAAATGGTTGTTGTCGCTGTGGGGAACGAATCGAGATGTCTGCATGGCAATACGTGGATCGTGCGATACGGTAGCGGCCGCATCGAATCCGGTATCCGACATATAAGATTGGCTGAAGTCGTTTGCATGACCGTAGCGTTGGCCGGAAGGCCCGCGGGATCCATGCGAGGATCCCGGGTTCTGGGGACTGTGTGTGGCCTCTCTCAAGTAGCTGCGATTGCCTTCGACGTCAAGCGGGGTATAGACATGCCGTTCGAGAAAGGTATCGCCAGGTTCGTGTTCGCTTTGGCGGAGTGACTTCTCCGCCTGGCGCGGAGATTCCTTCATGTAAGTGCTGATGCTGCTCGCAGGTACGGAGTGTTGAGTGTGATGTAGGGTTTGAAGAGAAGAAAATCAGGAGGGGTATCGGTGCTGATATGTAAAGATATGTGATCGGGAATAATGTGAAGAAGGACTGGGAATGTAAAGCTCCAGTATCAATGTACCTTCATATATCGTGAAGAGCCGGGCTTTATACATTGAACGAACGCTCACCGCAACCGCTGTGTCGGTCCGTCGCTCAAAATACCCATTGATACTCATGGCCTTTCGCGATGCCCTTGTGATCAGGTTGTGCGTTGGGAGCTCGTGGGGTTGCTGAGGCTGTGGAATGCGTTCGTGACGGGGGCCTCAAACCCCCACACGTTTGTTGCGTGTGCCATGTGCAGCTCAGGTACGTGTTTGAACATCAGCTCGTTCCGGTGCCGCGCTGCTCACGTGTCGCGGGCCGCGCATCGGAGCGGTGATGCCATTGTCCAGACTTAGCAACGAGGCTCTTGTGATTCGCTGTGATTGTCTCCGGTCGTCTTCTCCGTCTCTTTGACTCCTCGTCAGTTGCGTGGGGATATTCAGCTAAGATGTTCACATTTGCATAGCCTCGATGCGACATTGAACTACCTTTGGGGCCATGTCAGCGTGGAATTAGTCGTGTGTGACTACCTAAGTATTCATTCGCAGCTCATATGTCGCCATACTTGCTGCGCTGGCCATCACACACTGCCTGTATGAATCTCCACGCAGGCATGCCGCTAAAAGCCACTGTTCCTCCAAGGGGATGACCTGGATCTGGCGACCGTTCTAAAGCGCTTGCGTTAACAATACTTCTCTTCTCGAGAGGCCCTGATTGGATGGGTACATATGGATCTTGGAAGTTGTGAGTCGCTCGTTGCAGTGGAGCGACCGTCCGAGAGAGACATTCAGTGACTTAGGTAGTCCACCGTGCGGTACACACTATTCATGATGTGATACACGTCATCAATCATTTTCCCTTTTGCAAAATGATACCTCTTCGTTGTAGTGCCTTCAAATTCGTAGAAATGTCTCGCTTCTTTCTTGGAAAGGACCTATAGTCTAATACGAAGCAGTGCTAGTAGCAAAATATCATCCTATTTCAGGTGTTGCTAGTACACTAGAGAGTAATGCTTGCATGTTAAGATTTGACGGAGCATAACGCCATCGGATCCAGAATTCAGTAAGGCATTCAAGCACCAGAGGAAGCAGATATGGCAATTTCGGCTGCACTCCATGACATGAGAACAGTGTATACATTAATGTACATTTGTATCAGCAGAGCGACTGTGTTGAACAGTACGCTAAAACATGGAAAGAAACGCCCACTGAAGTAAAGCCCATCGAGACGCCCGCTCAATCTCAGGTTTGCGTTTGCTGTTTTGCCTCCTGAACCTTGCGTTGGTGAGCAAAGTAAGTGGTGATATTGAAAGTCTCCTCGTTTTTCTCCGGTTTTGGGAACTTGTGCTCCAATTTCAGTCTCTGTAATTCCTGCTGGACTGTTATGCGTAAGTGGATGTCGTATGTGATCGTAGACTACTGGCTTACCGTTGTCGCTGCGCATGAATAGAATGAGGTTTGCCTCAGGGTCTCGAGGCCATATCCATATGTATTCCGTCCTCCCAAACCAATGCGTATTGACATAGATTGGATCCATCAAATTATATCCGAAACTAGACCAATCCTCTATACGAAATGCACGCTTTTTCATCGTGAAGATCGCATCGGCAATTTCTCGTTCTGTGGTGACCCCTTTACCGCTTCTCTTGCGACGTGTCGACTCGTCCCAGAACTCTGGACTATACTGTCCGATCCAGAAATGAGCCGTCTCTGGATGCTTTGTTACGTCCACGGCCATCCCCGATTTCAACGCAGCCTTGATCTTGCGGTCGCGCTGTTCGGATTCGATTTCACCTCCTAACAAATCGTGTACTTCACCTCGGTTAGTCCAGGATATCGGGTCAACCTAGGCATGGGCCAACATGAGAGATACTCATAGTGATTGGACATCTTGTGTTCTTCCTCCCATACTCCAAGAGCGCCGTGAAATCTGGGCTCCTTGCATTTTCTCATCATCTTTTGGTAGTCGCTCCCAGAACCTTCGATTTCAGGAATTTCAGGAATTTGATACGCCTCAATATTAACGACGTGTGTAAAGTCTGAACTGCAACAACGTTCAGCCGCCCCTTGGTCGATGGTATATGCTTTGTAGGGGTGGGGGAGGGCTATGTCCGTGTCTTTATAAAAGATCAAGAAGAAGTTCGCTTCCCTGGGCATTCTCCCATCAACGGGCTTGCTACGGCAGCTGAATTCTCCTTTGAGCCAGTCTTTCTTCAATTCAAATTTGACAGAGTTCCATTCGATTGTTGGATCCATGTTGAGGTGAGGATCGTAGCTGTGTAAAATCGGTAACATGTGTATTAAAGCGCTGGTTGCTAGCTTTTTATACCGCTGAATGTGTGATTATGACACTTCAACGTCTTGCAGTCATACTCGACATTGTACAAGACTCAAGTCATGCCCGAGGAGTCACAGATTGGTGTTGTATATGGGGCTAAACACAAACTTGGTCGATTTGCGCGATCTGTATTACCACACAGACCAGCAAATTCTGGGTAGACATCCATCTTGGGCATCACTACAAATGACTCTCTCTCTCTCTCTTGGATGAGGTCGGGTTGCTGCCTACTCCCAAGAGTGTGCGATACGTTGGGTGATAAATTCGAGTTGCCAGAGTCATATGCGGGAGTTAGGAGTTATAAGGGTGTTGGATTGCCATGTTGGTGAGTCCGTGAAGCCCCTGCGACGACCATATTGAGTAATAGACAGCAGGGGCATTGTCGCGCACTGACCTTGAGGCGTGTGAGCCGTCAAAGCGACCCGGCCACGTCAAACAATGAGTCGAGTAATTCATGACGGCGGCTTGCTTTGAAACAGTTGCTCGAAAATGACTATGAGGCTGTCATGGGTGTGATGCGACCACGAGAGGCAGAGATGTGGGAAGTGGTACTTGGGCGAAGATTGAGTGCAGACAGCGGTGACGTAGACCAACACGAGCGTGTCGAGTGCTCGAAAACATAACCTCCGTTCTGGATCGCGAAAGCGACAAGTTCAACCTGTCCTCGAAAATGTTGAGAACAACCCACAATGGCGTGGTAGCGCCCTCGCGCACTAGTTCCGCACTCCCCATCGCCCAATTCCGCGGCCCCAACAGCGGACCTTCTTCCCCGCATTAGCCGGCCTCACCCACATCAAGCCCGGGGAAGCCGCCATAATCGAAGAACGGTAGATATATAGAATGACCGGCTCTTGCTAGTAAAAGGCCACTATCGCGTCGTGGTCCATCATCAACCCTTGACCGTCTTGTTGTTTCCGGCAAGCGCTCCAAGGAGCCACTAGCGAACACCATGATCTCCACTGTCCTCCCGCTGCTATCATCGCAGTTTGCAGATCATCCAGTTCGCACTCTGTTCGTCTTGTTGATACTTTTTCCGATATCTTATCTTGTCGGAAACGAATATGTGCGATACTCGCGGCGCATCAAGGGTTTTACTGGGCCGACGAACTGGCCTTTGGTTGGCAATATCCCGGATATCAAGTACAGCGCGGCGGAGAAGTACCGGGAATGGAGCAAGACGTTTGGCGCTGTGTACCAGATACAGCTGGGGAACGAGCCGGTGATCGTGGTGAACAGCGCTGAGGCTGCAAGGAAGATCTTTGGTGGGAATAGCCAGGCGCTGAGTTCAAGGCCGGTCTTTTGGACGTTCCATAAGGTGAGTGGAGAGAAACGGGAATGTTGACATGTCTCTGATAGATGTCAGGTTCTTTCAAACACTGCTGGTACGACCATCGGAACTTCACCCTTCAACGATTCGCTCAAGCGAAGGAGAAAGGGCGCTGCTGCCGCGCTTAACAAGCCGTCGATTGCGACGTACATCGACCACCTAGATCTTGAAACGAAAGAGTTTGTAAAGGACGGATTCGAGTCAGGACAGGCCGGTACCGTTGGTGTCAACCCAATGCCCATGATCGAGCGCCTCTCTCTTTCTCTTGCGCTGACTCTCAACTGGGGAACGCGGATGAGCAGCCGTCACGACCCTATGTTCCATGAGATATGCGAGGTCGAAGCAGCCATCTCGAAGTTCCGTAGTACGACTGGAAACTTGCAGGACTACATTCCACTGCTGAGACTCAACCCCTTCAGCTCTGGCACAAAGTCTGCGAAAGAGCATCGTCGCCGAAGGGATGTGTATCTGACCAAGTTGAATCGCGAGCTAGACGAACGCATGGAAAAAGGCACCCACAAGACATGTATCCAGGCGAATATCATCCAGGACAAAGAAGCCGCGCTGAACAAGGAGGAGTTGACGTCCATCAGTCTGACAATGTTGTCTGGCGGTCTAGACACAATCACGACCCTTGTGCAGTGGAGTGTCGCGTTGCTGGCTCAAAGACCGGATATCCAAGAAAAAGCCATCAGGGAGATCCGCAAGTTTTACTCGGAGGACGAGCCGCTCGCGGATGCGTATGACGACCAGAAGTGCGGATATATCGTCGCACTGGTCAGAGAGTGTCTGCGCTACTATACTGTACTACGACTGGCGCTGCCTCGTGCGACCATCAAGGATGTCATGTATGAGGGTAAGCTTATCCCAGCTGGTAGTACGATATATCTGAACGCATGGGCGTGCAACATGGGTAAGCCATTCTCAGTCTTCACCATCTACACTAGGAACAGCGATACTGACTACAACGTAGATCCCGAGGTCTGGAGCGACCCCGACGAGTTCCGCCCCGAGCGCTGGCTCGAGCAGCCGGATGCACCTTTGCACACATACGGGCTGGGTTACAGGATGTGCGCAGGCTCATTGTTGGCCAATCGCGAGCTGTATCTCGTTTTCCTGCGCATGCTGAACAGCTTTGAGCTTGTATCGGAGTCGGAGGTGGACGTGCATCCTGTCCGTGGCAGCTCAGACCCTACCAGTCTGGTGACTATGTGCCGGCCTTATCAGATTCTTTTCAAGCCGCGGAATGAGCAGGTACTGCGTGCGGCTCTGAAGGCGGCAGATGAGCGATTGGCTGAGCATGAGAAGGTGTGAGTAGTAGATGGATAGATTGGTCCGGCGTGGGCGTATTGATTAATTTAAATGGCTTTTGGCGTCCGTAAAGCTCCACAGCTGTGTTGCAATTTGGCGTGATGATCGTAAACAGCGCATTGATACGGACACTCGAAGAAGCGATGATGTGGCAGCTCACGCGTGATTTTGGGACGAGATGGCAGTTGTGAGGGAAGCAGGAGAGGGTTCGCAGTAGCGTAGACGGCACGTGGCGGCAGCTGCAAGCGAGCGGGATGATGCGTTGCAGGGATGTGCTTTCCGGAGGACAATGAATCGAGGTTATCGCAACTCCAGATGTCCTCTTCCATTGCCTCCGACACGCCTTTGAAGGGACCTCACACCACCCGTTATGTTGTTTTCATGATCTCAGGATACGCGCATCCGTTTCTCTCGACTTGGGACCCCCCGTGTTACACCCATAGCTGAGGTCAGCAACCCGTCGCATGCTCATACAGCTTCCGCCGCCCGCACGCAGAACCGCACGCGACATTTACTCCGATATCGCCATGGATGAATGCTAGCGGAGAGATAGGCCTTGTACAACGCGTGATTACAGCGAAGCTCCATTCGCGGCGTCATGTATCGAAAGACGACGCTCCCAGGCGATGAAGAGCTGGGCAAGAAAGACGATGACCACCGATACAAACCCGCGCGACAGTCTAGCTGGTCAATGTGGAATCACACATTCCGCTGGCGACGGAGAAGAATACTGCTTGCGATAGTAGCCTTATGCCTCTTGTACTACACCTTCCACGGCAGCTCGGACGACCTCGAAGACCCGGTGGTCGAACAGCGATATCGCGGACGGCCCATCTCATCGACGTATCAGAAGCCGGGTGCGACCGGCAACGACGACGAACCTACGGGAGCGCCCCCGGGCATACAAAAACCCAGACGCGGGGATCCAATCCCACATACATACGATGGGCAGATACGCTTCTTCCGTCTCGCTAGCTCGCTGCGCTCGTCTGCTTCGGCAACGGGGGGCTACGAAAAGAAGAATAGGAATATACTGTTTGCCATGTCGAATCTGAAGAGCGTTTCGACGCTTTTGCCGATGGTGTGCGACATGTCGCAATGGAACAGGAACCACGTACACGCGGCTTTCATGGGGAGGGAGGATATACCAATAGAAGATTTGTTAGAGATAAATGGGATAGACAAGGTCAACTGTCCTGCGGTGTGGCATGATGCGCGGCCAGATTATACAGAGTATGTACACCCGCGCGACTGTTCGTCTTGAGTATTCAAGAAATGTCGTGCAGACTCTTTAAGAATAGACAGGGCTGATCAAAGGCTGCTTATAGGTACAGTACCGATGTACGCGCTGAGACGGCGGTGACAGGAGCCATGTCGCACATCAACAGTTTCCTGCACCCACAAGCAGTCGTTATCGACGACTCCTTATCTGAAGATGCATTCTTCGTGCGAGGCATGCGAAGTAAAACTAGTGCGCTGAAGATGCCTCTTGTCGAAGTACCAAAGGATAGATTGGAGGACTTTGCTTGGGTCTCGCGACTTGACGCCGGCTCGCTCAAGCACTGGCACGATCCCACTGTAGACATTCTGATCCAAGTCCCGTCGGGCTCATCCAGTGTTCTCAGGCTGCTGGAGTCGATCAAAGATGCTGATTATAGCGGTCTGACATTGCCCCGCATCACAATCGAGCTACCAGCCGAGCTCGATGTATCAGTCAAAGAGCACATTGAAAAGTTCAGATGGCCCCCGAAGAGTGACAACCCAACGACAGGAATCGGTCTCAGCATCAGACGCCGCATCTCAACCCACCGCCATGATCAAGAGGAATCGGCAATACGTTTCTTGGAGTTGTTCTACCCTGCAAGCACAGTCAACTCGCACGTGCTGCTGCTCTCGCCGCAGGCTCAGCTATCGCCACAATACTTCCACTTCGTCAAGTATGCGTTGTTGGAATACAAGTACTCTACTTACGGTGCGGAGGATAACGAAAAGCTCATGGGCATGAGCCTGGAGTTACCACCAACGCTCCTAGATGGCAAGACAAAGCTGGAGGCTCCTTCGACTAGCGACATGCACACGGATCGATACAAGAAGTTGTATCCTGACGCTGGAAGCGTGCCTTACATGTGGCAGGCTCCGAACAGCCATGCGGTGTTGTTGTTGGGGGACAAATGGGCAGAGTGGCATTCATTCCTCAGCAACCGTGTTGTGAAACATCAGCAGTCGGCCAAGTCAACATCTCGGGGGAAGCTGGTTTCTGAGACCCTTCCGGCATGGACAGAGTACATGCTAGAGTTTATGCGGGCGCGAGGTTATTCGCTCCTGTATCCTGCAGCGATGGATAATGCACTGGTCACCATCCACACCGAGTTGTATCACATCCCCGAGGAATTCTCCGCGACGCCATCTGAGGACGGAAAAGAAGGTTCAACTGTACCAAAGGAGACAGATGCACCGTTCCTGCGCGCCGATACACCGCCCAAGCCACCGCAAAACCCCGAACCGCCAGTCATCCCAGGCTCAGTGCCCCTCCACCAAGCGCTGCCTTTTAAAGGCGACCTACCCGAGATACCTCACCTGCCCCACCTTCTCTATGACGGGAAACATATTGCTCCCGCAAACACATCTACCGTTGCGAAAGAGTACGCCGACTTGTTCCGCACGGAAGTTGGAGGCTGCAAGATACCCAAAGGCAAGCATAAGAAGGTTGTTGCTGGTGAAGCTGGTGATTTGTTCTGCTTCGGAGACGAGGATGGTAGTGACTGGGTGGATGACGAGACGAGAGAGGTGGAGATGTTTGATGCGCCCATTGATGATGAGCTGGAGAAGCTGATTGAGGATGCGCTACCCATAGCGACGTCGACGAGGGAGAGGACGATCACGAGACCTACAGCTGAAAGTGTAGAACCATGATGGGTCGAGCTCGAAATGTAGCTTGTATAATACCACTTTCACTTGATGCTGATGCGAATGATCGATGTGTTCTGTAATCATCTCGTGCTAGAGGCGCAGGGCCGTGGCTAGTGGCTCGGGTGGCGAGGAAGGTGCCAAGGTGGGGCGATGCCGTTTCGGTGATGACGCGGGCATGGATCTGATGGTCGGCCAAAATTTCCATGAGAGAGAAACTTCAACTGCGAGGCAACTCGACGTCCAGTTGATACCCCCGATTTACTGCATCGTCCCTTCCACTTGTCTTCCGGCGTTGAGCAGTCTGGTCTTTCTTTCTTTCTTATCTGTTTAATACCCCATAGACTTGCACGCGCCACGCTCCTTCCCACGACATGCTCTCACGAGCGTTAGGGCGGAACATCCGCAGAAATGCCTACACGACGCCCTCGACGCTGTCGCAGCAATTGACGCTGCCGTGGCTCTGCCCAGCGCTCTCCCGCAAGACTTCACACACACCACATGATGCGAGCCAACGGCAACGGCAGCGGCAACGACCGACCTCACTGTCGTCACGGCACGAGACACGCTCCCTCGCCACGTCTGCGCAGATGCAACCCCCACCGCCCTCGGCCCTCCCCTTCGATCCCTTTGCGCTGTCGCTAGGACGCCAGTTCCAATCGCCTGAGTTGTCGCGGCTCCAGCCATGGGACGCTTCAAATCCTCTCGTCGTGCGTGACACGTTAGCGGCATCCCCTCCGATGCGTTCTGTCTACGGCCTCGGTGCCGACCCAATCGAGCTACACCAGAATCTCTACGCCTGCCTGCGGGTTGGCCGCCTGGACCGAGCTGCCAGCATCATCGCCCGCCTCGCCTCCGTCTTCAATCCCGAAGCTGCAGAGCTCTTGGACGCCAACAATGTCTATCTGCAGACGCTGCTCGAGAGTAACCAGATGGACCCAAGTGCCGAGGGCATGCAGAAAGTCCAAGACTGGTACAAGAACAACATGGTCGCAAAGGGCATCCAGCCCAATGCGCAGACTTTTGTTACCCTAATCCGGGCGGCTATGAGCTTCCTAGACGAGGGCACGCAGGAAAACGCAGTACGGGAATACATTGCAACCGCACGCAGACACGGCGACCATGTTCTTGACCAGATCAACGCCTCTCCCGAATTCTCCGACGAGGAGTGGGACTTATTGATCCGTCTGCAACCGGAGTCCTTCAACGAACCCCCCTCGGTCGAGGAGGTCCAGGATCTCCACGTCGCCACTCCCTCTGGTCGCAAGAACCTTATAGACCACGGTCTGGTGTCCAATCCAGCACAGCCCATCAAACCCGTGAGGCAGAAGGGCATGGGTCTCGACTCGCTGAAGCAAGCCCTCACCATGTTCGACGATGGGTCAAGCGTTCCCTACCCACATGATATGCCTGGGACTCAAGAAGACAAGGACAGGGCTTACGCATACGCACGACAACTGAAGATTGAACAGGATGGAGTAGAAGCTGCTGTTGAGAGATGGAAACAAGAAGATGAGAAGATGCAAGAAATTGGTATCTATGGCGTTATGAACTCCAAGCCTATACAGGCCATCATGTACGGCTGGTACTCTGCCCTCGTACCGCTGTTCAAGCAGCGTATTGCAAACGTAAAGGACACCTTGTCCGACCCCGAAAAGGTCAAGACGCGTGATGAAGCCCTTTCCTACGGTGTTTGGCTGGAGAGATGCAGGCCTGAAAAGTTGGCCGCAATCACAGTTGCACGCGCTACTCAGGCTGCAGTAAAGGGTAAAGACGAAGACAACTCCGCCTACAAAGTCGCCGCGCTGTCTGTTTCCATCGGTACCGACGTCCAAGACTACCTCAACGCCGAGTCACAGACGAGACGTGATGCTTTCCTCCGCAAGCAGCGCAAGCAGACCCGGATGAATCTGGTCGAGAAACTTTCCAAAGAGACTAAAGATACCCAAGAGGCTTCTTCTACACCAGCACCTCCGAAAATGAGCTATCAAATCGAAAAGGCCGACATACCACTATCCGTACGAACCCGGATTGGAGCTCTCTGTTTAGAGCTTTTGCTTCAAAGCGCAACCCTCACCGTGACCGCAAACGACCCCAGAACTGGCAAGACGCTGTCCCGTAATATGGCCGCCTTCCATCATGCAGTCGGATATCATCAAGGCAAAAAGCTGGGCTTACTCGTGCCTCACCATGAGCTCATTTCCAAGTTACGAACCGATTCTGTGCATAGCATCCATTCAGTCAGGCTACCAATGGTAGTTGAACCGAAACCATGGTCCAGTTTTGAGGATGGAGGGTACTACACCATCCCGCAGAAGGTAGTTCGCCAAAAGGCAGGTGATAGCGCACAGCGTGCTTATGCCAAGTCAGCCATCGAAAACGGTGACATGAACAAAGTCATGGCTGGTCTGGACGTGCTCGGTCGTGTACCTTGGCAGATCAATACTCCCGTCTTCGAGGTCATGGCTCAGGCGTGGAACTCTGGCGAGAGTATTGGGTCTCTTGTAGGAGAAGACTCTGTTAATGGCCTCAAACGTCCCAAAGAACCTTCTGGAGATGCCACATTACAGGAACGGGCGAAGTGGGGCAGGGCTCTAAAGGAATATGAGAACAGCGTGGGTGGTCTGCATTCGCAGCGGTGTTTCCAAAACTTCCAGCTAGAGACGGCACGAGCATACGTGAACGAAAAGCAGATATTCTTCCCGCACAGCGTCGACTTCCGAGGTCGTGCCTATCCAATCCCGCCTATCCTCAATCACATCGGATCCGATATTTCGAGAGGACTCCTCAAGTTTGCGAACGGCAAAGAGCTCGGTACTGTCGGTTTACAGTGGCTCAAGATCCATCTTGCCAACCTTTACGGCTACGATAAGGCTAGTCTGCGAGAACGTGAACAGTTCACCATGGATAATCTGGAAGAGATCTACGACTCTGCGACAAATCCTTTGGGCGGCAGACGGTGGTGGACTCAGGCGGAAGACCCATGGCAATGCTTGTCTTGCTGCATGGAGCTGAAGAACGCCCATGATCTGCCTGATCCGACCCGTTTTGTTTCACAATTACCTGTTCATCAGGATGGAACATGTAACGGACTCCAACATTACGCAGCGCTCGGTGGTGACTACGCCGGTGCTCGTCAGGTCAATCTTGAGCCTTCCGACAGACCACAGGATATTTACACTGGTGTTGCTGAACTTGTCAAAGAGATGGTCGCAAAAGACGCCGAGAAAGGTCTAGCACAAGCTTGCTTCATCAACGGCCACATTACACGCAAAGTTGTGAAGCGAACAGTCATGACTAATGTTTATGGAGTTACCTTCATGGGTGCGAAGCAGCAGGTGCAAGACGAGCTACGCAACTTGTTCCCTAACTTCGAGCCCACAAAACAGGTTTCTTCGCTCGGAAGCGTCGCGTTGTACATTGCCTACAAAATCTTTGACGCTTTGGGTAAGATCTTCAACGGTGCTCAGGAAATCCAATACTGGCTTGGCGAATGTGGCGAGCGCATAACGACATCAATCACTGCTGAGCAGATCAAACGGATCAAAGACCGCTTCGATGGCGCAGACCCTTCTGGAGCACTCTACGATCCGAAATTTAAGGCGCCACAAAAGGTCTCTGCAGGTCAACTAAAGCAACTCAACAAGGCTATGGAGAGTTTTACGACTAGCATTATCTGGACTACCCCACTGAAGATGCCCATTGTGCAGCCCTACAGGAAAGATGGATTTCAAAAGATCAAGACCAAGATTCAAGACATTACAGTCGCCAAGAAGTCTCAGCAGGATGAAGTCGACAAACGCAAACAGCTTCAGGCGTTTCCGCCCAACTTCATCCACTCTCTCGATGCGAGCCACATGCTGCTTTCGGCATTGAAGGCTAGCGAGATGGGTCTTGACTTCGCCGCCGTACACGACAGTTTCTGGACACACGCTTCCGACATCCCCAACCTCAACGTCATTCTTCGCGATGCCTTCGTACGAATGCACACCGAAGACATCGTCGACCGTCTCGCCGCAGAGTTCACTGCGCGTTATGCAGGGGCTATGTACCGTGCCACCCTTCATATCGGCGCGGACGTTAGTCGGAAGATTACCCTGTGGAGACATGAGCGCCGTCAAGCTAAGGGCATTCTTTCGAAAGCTAATGGCTCACGGCACGGAGATGCTTCATTCGAGGAAGTTGCGCTCGAGGCCAAGCGGCAAGAGCTTCTAAATAGTCAAGATCCCGAGAAGAGGAAGCAAGGTGAAGAGATGGTCACACCTACCAGCATCTGGCTTGAGAATCAGGATCCCAAGGCACTCCACTCGTACAGGCTTAGTCTTCTTGGGGAGACCAAAGATAAGAAGTCAGCCGACAGGGAAACACAGGTTAAGGACGAGGCCTTGGGCGAAGAAGAGGACGCCGTCACCACCACCGAATCCACGATGGACATTGTAGAAGAAGACGCCGAAGATCTTGCAAAAGACCCCCAAGGCGGTCGCTACGCGACAAAGAAGAAATCGGCATCCCGTGTCGCTTACGATCAGGGTACGATTCAAGTCTGGATCCCACTCAGCTTCCCGCCCGTTCCGCAAAAGGGCGGCTGGGACGTATCTCGTCTCCGCGAATCCAAGTACTTCTTCTCATGACTAAGTCCCGCGCTTCGGGGCGACGCCGAACGCGACTTCTTCGCACCAGGACATTACATGCCCCTCGTAGCCACGGAACAGATCCGCAACATCGTTTCAAAACAGAGAATCGAATCGGTGGAGGAATGCGGTTGGCATGTCAAGATTAAACCCCTGACGTGGTGGAGGGCGAGCCAGCCTGGCAGCGGGACCAGGTTGGGGCGCATGAGAAAGGAGGGTGAGAAGAGAGGGAGGAAGAAGGCGCACGTTTGAACCGATGTTTCTGATCTCGCCTCCGTGGGTGGAGTTATGTCTCGTCTTTTTGTATTGAGTATTTGCATCGCATGGTGTTTTTGGCATTGTTGGGCATGGGGAAAATCTTTGTTGTATATACCTGCTGTACCAAGGGAAACGATACCCTATTTATGTATTATGAGCATGATGAGCACCACGCTTACGAAGCTTATCTTATCGAATACCTTACGTCATTGATATACATTTCTCGACCTGCGCGATGCCCACTGTGTCCGAGAATTGAGAAGTGACTGCAACCATTCTTAGGACGCTCATAATCGGCACGTGATGTGTGGTGTGTGCACCTGGGCAGGCGCGCTTTGCCGGGCGCGGTTGCCGCCGCGAAATCACGAACGCGTCGTTGCGAGGATAACCCGCCCCCACCCCACCATCCCATCGTGTCTTCATCTCAGCGTTATCTCTATTGCCTGTACGCCTTCTTTGCGCCACCGTCATCCCATGGTACTGTGATGACCTAGATGAGGCCCGGAGACCCCGAGGCAATAGAACTTCCGCTTTCCATACGGCCCATCCGCAATGACGAACGAGAGAAGTATCGCACCCGTACAGACACATATCCATAATGGTCTTTACGCGCGCGCCAACCATCGCGATGTCAATAGCATACTACATTCTACAAATTAACGTGCGCTTACCTACCTCGGCTCTAGAAATTTGTTGCATTACACCCGCTGCCCGTGTAGTCTCATCCTTATGCCACAAAATCAACGGACGTCTCAACGTCCTACCACCAAGAACCTCTGCGCCATCGCCAGTACATCGATGGTATGCCATATCAAGCTGTTCAAACCCGGGAGAAAGCTGTTGCCCACTCGCCTGAAGTAGCTACCACGTCGCATTCTCCATGCGTGGCTGACACGGGTTGGGCTAAATTTAAGCCACCTGAACGGTAGGTGAGGTGATACAAGAGCTGACTTCTGTACCCAAACGTTCACCGGTTCATAATGAGGCTCGATATCCGTACCATTTTACTGGATATCTTGTTATTGATAGGCAATCACTTTGGGGGCCATAGGGTGGCGTTGCAGCCTAGCAACCGCACTGGGCGATGAAGGCGATATGTACCCGCCATGTCAACTCCACGGTGAGTCCTGCCACCAGGACCAGACCGCATTCTGAGTCAAAGGCCCATTCTATTGTTCCGATAAAGGACATGCCCACCCGCCATGTAAGCTCCACAGCGAGTTCTGCCTTGCGGGCCTTCCAGTCGATATGACCAATTTCACGGAATGCGAAGCGCGCTTCACAGCCAACACCCCCGATGGAAAGTTACTTCGCAGCCAATGGGGATGGAACGGTACCATCTTTGGCATTGTGTACAACAACATGACCCAGATATCCACAGAAGGGTGCATACACGTGTGTGGCTCAGGACCGGATATATACGCATGGAGGGATATTTCTGGAGTAATAACCACATGGGTACTACCGACCATCGGTATACTCCTGCAAGCACCCTTTGAGAGCAACGCAGCTCGAAGAACAGTGCTGGCCATCACGCGATGGGTGGGCTCGCCTATCGCATCGCTGTCCTACGTACTTTGGAACATCAAGGTTTCCGCCAAAGCTGCCTTGATGGTCGACATGGCTGTTAAATATAACGATACACCCGAATGCACGACCGACTTTGGCAGCATGCGAGACTCGATGTACCTCTTGCTGGTCCTGAACCAGTACACACTGAATCCAAAAGTCATGTCGAAGGATCATCATAAAGAGGCGGAGTGCTTGTTGCGCATCATGCTCTTCAGCAAAGAACTCATATTAACAGATGCTGATAAGACGCTTCATGAGATGAGACGTATACTGGCGCAAGAGGTGCGTGAAACGAGAAGAAGAGGCACTGTACCAGGTAATCACTCTTATCCGATATGATCGCACGCGCTCACTAGTATTATAGTCTTTATTTCCATCTTGTGGTTCTTGTTTGCTTTCGCACTTTCCATCCAGGATGCTTTTAGTGAACTAGGAGCCAATACCACTGCTCACGATCTAGCGTTGGGCTGTCTGCTGGCTTGGTTCCCCGTCCTCATCATGAGCTCCATCGTGGACCGCAACCCCATCGCAGCAGAAGCGATCCGCAAGAAACTGAACACCTTGGTCGACCACGTTCGCATTTCTTTACGTGACCCGCCGAATCGTAGGGAGTACCTTAAACTCTACCAAGGAGAGAAAAACTACCCTGATTTGGAAGACAGGATCGAGAATGTAGCGAAGAAAGAACGGTGCATGGACGATTTTTTTGTGGATTTCGCTGGTCAAGCACGCGTTAGGTGGCATTATGGTGCCGCACATGCCATTTTGTGTGACATCGAGGATTGCTATATTCAAAAGAAGGGCCGTGACTGGCTGGCAATCGAACACGAAGCACGAGCCTATCTAGTGTTGGGTGCCGTCAACGACGAGGGTTTGGTTTGGTTCGATTTCCGAGAGTTCTGGCAAATCATCAGTGCTATCGTCATCGTCGGTGGAAGTTGCGGAGGCGCATTTATCTTGAGCTACTTCACGCCCACTATCGGTCTCGGTTGTCGTAGCGGAGGGTACACCATATTCTTCACCGTCGCAACAGGCCTGCTTATCGTCGAAATGGCCGTCTGGATGTACTTTTCGCCATATGAGATTACTCCGCGTTGGCTAACCCGCCTTAAGGGTTACCTGCATAAACATGGCATTTTCAATTATTGGACGAGGCATGCACAGCCAACATGGGAAAGACTAGGACAAGGCTTTTCCAATGTGTGCGAAACCATGGGAGACCTGCTAGTTTGTTGTATAGTCTCTATTTGTCTCAAATGGCCATGGGGACACAGGGAAGGTAGGAGAGAGAGAGTCGAAAAATCCCTAGAGAAGACGCAGGCAAAGTGGGACCTCGTCTTCTTCCGACCCATAGAGTTATTCAACACCATATGGCTAGTGAGTTACCCCTGTGTTCTCTGAGTAAGAAGTACATTACTAACTACTTGCTCACAGATGTATATCGTTATGGCGCAGGTTACTGGGCTGTACAGAACCTGTAACTGCATAACCAGTAACTGGGCGGGTGGTGGTGGCTACCTTGATTTCAGTCAACAATTCACGTCGAACGGCTACGGTATTACCTTGACCTGGGTATCGGGTACCTCATTGACCGCGTCAGTCATGGGTCTATCTATGTTCTATATCACGGTAGAATGGTGTCAGCAGTCTCACCTCTCAACCGAAGACTACGACGACGCCATGGAAGGTTTACGATTGACCCGCAAATATCGATTGCGGACAATGCACGCCCGCCGCATATCCCGTGCCACACTGACTCAACTAGGAAAACTCGCTTTTGCTATCGGTAAACTGATTAACGTGGTCGGTACAGATAAAAAGCCACGGAAAACGCTTATGTGGACCAGGGATATCACAAAGGAACCAGTCCTCTCTCGCGCAGATTCTGCATATGCAAGAAACGATAGCCATAGGCACCCCACATTCTCGTTCGAGCGGACACGCAACAACGCTGGAACGCATAATGCTGTGCTCGATACATCCGCTACAGCACACTCCTCATCCTCGCCAGCAATCACACCACGTGGAATACACAACAAAAGCGACGCCCCAGTCGTACCACTCAGCGTGCCCAGTGGTTCGCGTATAAGTGATGACTCTTCGACACCTTTTATCCCGACGGAATTGCAAGAGCACCAGCAACATGAAGTAGAGGACCCAATGAGCAACGAGGAGCATAGCAATGAGGAGCATAGCAACGAGGAGACTCCTTTCTTTGAGCAAGGACGAATGCCCACCAGTACACGAACTTGGCCGAATACGCAGGATCCGCTGCAAAACCGACGAGGGTATCGTCGCGCAAGATCAGATCCAGAGCTTTCGCACGATGGTGGAAATATTGGAAATGTTGGATTAGTAGTGTCACAAGAACCACCAACCGGAGATAGTTGTAAATGAGACTTTCTTTACACAAAGCCTTGCAGGTGCGCACGCGCCAGAGGTGATCTCACGTCTGAATGTCGCGCCTACAACAGCTCGTTTGCGATGTCAACGAGGCTCCACGAAAGAACGTCGACGCAGGAAGAGCGCATGTGGCAGAGTAGGAAAGCGAAATTGCGTAAGTATATACTGAACGTAGAGCTGATGAGCCACTCACAACGTCTGCAATTCATATCCTACCCATGCAAAGTTACTTCGTTCAATGAAAAGACTCGTCAACATTCTGAATACACAGCTGACAGTACCCATACTTCCATCACTAGCTATGTCTATAGAATCTCTCATGCCAGCACAGAGCCCCACGAGTGATTGAAGTACGTCTTCGACGGTTTGGTGCGCTGGATTCAAACACCGTAGTTAGATACGTAAGCTACCGGGCTTCAAGAGTGCAAACTTCAAGAGAGTTGAATGTCACATATAGTAGGTATATAAGTCCTCTCTTCCTCTACTAATCTACCACATCCACTAAGCCCTCACATCATCAAAACACCAGCAACTTAACAAGAGCACTTTTTATCAGGTACATCTCACTATCAACTTTCCAAAACATGCCTTCCTTCCTACGTACTAGCGATAGGCGCTGCGCCGAGTTCATCATGCATCCCAATGCGCACTGTGTGCGTCTTCCAAGCGGCTCCGAACTCTTCTTCACATTCCCCATCCACTTGGACACCCGGCAACCCATGCCGCCCCAGGACCTAGAAGCACTTGCTGCATACCTAGAGCGAACTCAACCACCTCCTGTAGAAGGACCCGACGATCCCATTTACCAGAATAGCCTCGCTGTGCGAAGTCTCATCAGCGACTGGCTCCAAGGCTCCCAGGACCTCGACGACATGGAGATGTATGCGTGGGAGTCTGGTCATGGCTTTCCGACATTCGATGATGAATTCGGCCTTCCGGTCGATTTCGAGTGGCTGTGGGATATGAT
>Ga0265780_10003759_pt1 | contig 19805 bp, 16 predicted proteins | sample P1T30metagenome_FD_192432 | JGI IMG/M metagenome (GOLD analysis project Ga0265780, IMG submission 192432) | Plant litter microbial communities from East Loma Ridge, Irvine, California - P1 T30 | ecosystem: Environmental > Terrestrial > Plant litter > Unclassified | place: USA: California...
GAGAAAGTCATCGTGCGCAACTTCACCGGCACCATCCTGCGTGGCGATAAGGTCGGCCTGATCGGTGCGAACGGCGCTGGCAAGACCACCCTGCTGAAAATCATCCTGGGCGACGAGACCGCCGACAATGGCAGCGTCAAGCTCGGCACCAAGCTGAACGTGGCTTACTTCGACCAGATGCGCACCCAGCTCAACGAAGAGGCGAGCCTGGCCGACACGATCGCACCGGGCAGCGACTGGGTCGAGATCAACGGCCAGAAGAAGCACGTGATGACTTACCTGAACGACTTCCTGTTCGCGCCGGAACGCGCGCGTTCGCCGGTGAAGTCCTTGTCCGGCGGCGAGCGCAACCGCCTGCTGCTGGCGCGCCTGTTCGCCAAGCCGGCCAACTGCCTGGTGCTGGACGAGCCGACCAATGACCTCGACATCGAGACCCTGGAACTGCTGGAAGAGCTGCTCGAAGAGTACACCGGCACCGTGTTCCTCGTCAGCCACGACCGTACCTTCCTCGACAATGTCGTGACCCAGGTGATCGTGGCGGAAGGCAATGGCGCCTGGCGCGAATACGTCGGTGGCTATAGCGACTGGGAGCGGGTCAAGGCGATCGAACCGGCCCAGGCCAAGGCGGCGCCGGCGGCCGCAGCGGCCAAGAACAATGACAGCGCCCCCGCTGCACCGGCCGCGGCGGCCAAAAAGGTCAAGCTGAGCTACAAGGAGCAGCGCGAGCTGGAGGAATTGCCCCAGCTGATCGCTAGCTTGGAAGATGAGCAGTCGGCCATCACGGCCCAGCTGAACGCGCTGGACTTCTACAAGCAGAGTCCCTCCGACGCCAAGCGCATGACCGCACGCCACGCCGAGATCGACGAGCTGCTGCTCGACGCCCTCGACCGCTGGGAGCGCATCGAAGCACGCGCTCGCGGCGAGTAATATTTCATGACGACCCGAGCGGCGGGCCAGGCGCCTGCGAGCGTATGACCGGGCCCGACGACGCCCCGCTGTTCAGCCGCGCCGCCTGGGCGCGGATCCTGCCGTTCGCCGCCTACATCTTCTTCATCGTCCTCGGCGACCTGCTCGAGCGCACCGGCCTGTCGCGCGCCGAGCTGCGCTGGCTCTACCCGGTGCAGGTGGGCGTCGTGGCGGTGCTGCTGGCCGTGTTCTGGCGCCGCTATCATGAGCTGCACGTGCCCTTGCCCAGGCCGGCGCAGCTCCTCGGCGCCGTTGCGGTCGGCGCCGTCGTGCTGGTGCTCTGGATTCATCTCGACGCCTCCTGGATGACGGTCGGCTCCGCGCCTGGCTACGATCCCCGCACCGATGGCGGCCTGAACTGGCCGCTGGTCGTGGTCCGCATCCTCGGCGCCGCCCTGGTCGTGCCCGTGATGGAAGAATTGTTCTGGCGTTCGCTCGTCATGCGCTGGGTCGAGGCGGCCGACTTCGAAGCGCTCGAGCCGGCCAGGGTCGGCCTCAAGGGTTTCGTGATTTCAAGCGTGCTGTTCGGCTTCGAACACAACCTCTGGCTCGCCGGAATCGTCGCCGGCGTCGCTTATGCACTGCTTTATATGCGTCATCGCAACCTGTGGTCCCCGGTGCTCGCCCACGCTGTCACCAATGGCATGCTGGGTGTCTGGGTAGTTATTACCGGCAACTGGCAATTCTGGTGATCTTCCACAGCGACATCGATCGAGGTGAACGAGATGGTGCATTCACGCCCGTGCTTTTGCATGTGCCTGGTCGCGGCCCTGACCCCGGCCCCCGGCATGGCCGCCGAGCCCGAGGAAGGCCTGCGCTTGTATGGGGGCATCGGCTGGGGCTACGACGATAACCTGTTGCGCGTGCCCGACAACCGGCCCGCCTTCGACGGCCAGAAAAGCGACCGCTGGCGCCAGCTCGACGCCGGTGTGCTCTACAACAAACGCATCGGCCGCCAGCGCGTGGCGCTAGTCGCCAAGGCGTCCAGCGTCGACTTCGACCACTTCCGGCAGCTCGACTACGACGGGCGCGACCTGCAGGGCACCTGGTTCTGGGAAGCCGGCAACCGGTTCGAAGGGCAGGCGGGAGCGCTCTACAACCGTACCCTTGCCCCCTACACCGACTTGTTCAGCGACGAGCGCAATGTGCGCGAGCAGCGCCGTCAGTGGGTCGACGCCGGCGTCAAGCTGCACCCGAGCTGGAAGCTGCGCGCCGGCTTCACGCGTGACCGCTACGATTACGAGCTGCTGCGCCAGCGCTGGAACAACCGCACCGAGCGGGCCAGCGAAGCCGAGCTGCTGTACACGGCCCGCAGCGGCAACTCGGTCGGCCTGGTGGCGCGCCGCCTGAAAGGCGTGTATCCGTTCCGGCGGCCGGCGACGACTGGCGTGCTGGTCGACGACTTCACCCAGGACGAGCTGAAGCTGCGGGTGAACTGGGCCGCCACCGGCACGACTTCGCTGCAAGCCCTGGCCGGCTATGTGCGGCGCGAGCAGCTATCCTTTGGCGAGGGCAGGACGAGCGGCTTCAACGGCCGCCTGAACGGCGCCTGGACCCCGAAAGGCAAGATCAGCTACAACGCCTCGCTGTGGCGCGAATTTGCACCGATCGAGAGCACGATCGTCAGCTATACGCTCAACCGCGGCGCCAGCATCGGCGCCGCCTGGCTTGCCACCGGCAAGATCAAGATCGAGGGCAGCGCCGCTTACGAGGAACGCGCCTACAATGCGCGCGCCGCCTTTACTGGCCAGGGCAAATTGACCGACTCATTGCGCAGCGCCAGCCTGAAGGCGACCTGGCAAGTCAGGCGCAAGGTCGCGCTGTCGGCCGGCTGGCAACACCAGGCCCGCAGCGGATCACAAAACCTGGGCCTCGGTAAATTTGACGCCAACACCGTGATGGTGAACGCGACCGTGCTGTTCTGAGCAGTGGCTGACGAGCGAAGCGCGACATGACGGTCAACGATATCCCGATCATCTCCTTCTTCCAGCGCGTGCTCGACCCCCTGATCGTGATGGGCACCTTGTACCTGGCCACGGTGTACTACGGGGAACCGTTCTCGGGCTATTGCCTGGTGCTGATGATCCTGGCCTTCTTCATTTCCTCGGCGGTGTACCAGCACGTCGATCCCTACCGCACCTGGCGCAGCGGCCGCATGCTGGCCTATGCGCGCGACACGGTGTTCGGCTGGTGCCTGACGGTGGCGGTGCTCTATTTCCTCGGCTCGGCCAGCGGCCTGAAATATTTTTACGACGAACGCGTGCTGCTGGCCTGGCTGATTGCGACCCCGGTCGTCATCCTGGCCAGCCACCTCGCGGTGCGCAAGGCCACCGGCAGCCGCGACGGCTCGCGCGAGCTGCGTTCGATCGTGGTGGTCGGCTGCAACGAGGTCGGCATCAAGTTCGCCGCGGTGTGCGAGCGCCATCCGAACCTGTTCATGGAAGTCGAGGGTTTTTTTGACGACCGCGCCGACGAGCGCCGTCCCGCCAGCATGAAGGTCCCGGTGCTGGGCGGCATGGCCGACGTCTTTAAGTACGTGCGCCAGCACAATATCAAGATGATCTTCGTCAGCCAGCCGATCTCGGCCCAGCCGCGCATCCGCAAGCTGGTCGACGAGCTGAAGGACACCACCGCTTCGGTGTATTTCCTGCCCGACGTCTACGTGTTCGACCTGATGCAGGCGCGCTTCGATACCGTGGGCGGCATGCCGGTGATCGCCATCAGCGAGACCCCCTTCATGGGTTTCAACAGCGTGCTCAAGCGCGGCAGCGACATGCTGATCGGTAGCCTGATCCTGCTGCTGGTCGCGCCGCTGATGCTGGTGATCGCGCTCGCCGTAAAGCTCAGCTCGCCCGGCCCGGTCATCTTCCGCCAGCGCCGCTACGGGCTGTATGGGGAAGAGATCTACGTCTACAAGTTCCGTTCGATGCTGGTGCTGGAAGACGGCGCGCAGGTGGTGCAGGCGCAGAAGGGCGACCGCCGCATGACCCGCATCGGCGCCTTCCTGCGCCGCACCTCGCTCGACGAGCTGCCGCAATTCATCAACGTGCTGCAGGGACGCATGAGCCTGGTCGGCCCGCGGCCGCATGCGGTCGCCCACAACGAGCAGTACCGGAAGCTGATCAAGGGCTACATGCTGCGGCACAAGGTGCGCCCGGGGATCACCGGCTGGGCCCAGGTCAATGGCCTGCGCGGCGAGACGGCCACGCTCGACAAGATGGAAGCGCGGATCCAGCACGACCTCGATTACCTGCGCAACTGGTCGCTGTGGCTGGATCTATGGATCATCCTGAAGACGGTCAAGGTGGTGTTGTCGCGACAGAACGCACATTAACGCGCAGTTTGATATGCGACAGGAACCGAACCGTGATCGCATCATCCAATACGGTTTCGAGGTATGGTCGTGTTTTGCGAAAAGTCATCTATTGTCTTCATCGTGACGACATTTATTGACGGAACAGGCAGATGAAAAAAGCGCTGATCACCGGCGTCACCGGCCAGGATGGTTCCTACCTGGCCGAACTCCTGCTGGCCAAAGGCTACGAGGTGCATGGCATCAAGCGCCGTGCCTCGCTGTTCAACACCGGCCGCATCGACCACATCTACCAGGACCCGCACGCCGACAACCCGCGCTTCTTCCTGCACTATGGCGACCTCACCGACAGCTCCAACCTGACCCGCATCCTGCAACAGGTCCAGCCCGACGAAGTCTACAACCTCGGCGCCATGAGCCACGTGGCGGTGTCCTTCGAGTCGCCCGAATACACGGCCGACGTCGACGCCCTCGGCGCCCTGCGCCTGCTGGAAGCGATCCGCTTCCTCGGCCTGGAGAACAAGACCCGCTTCTACCAGGCTTCCACCTCCGAGCTCTACGGCCTGGTGCGGGAAAGCCCGCAGCGCGAAACCACACCCTTCTATCCGCGCAGCCCCTATGCGGTGGCCAAGCTGTATGCCTACTGGATCACGGTGAACTACCGCGAGGCTTACGGCATGTATGCCTGCAACGGCATCCTGTTCAACCACGAATCGCCGCGCCGCGGCGAGACCTTCGTCACCCGCAAGATCACGCGGGCGTTGGCGCATATCGCCCAGGGCCTGGAGGAGCAACTATTCCTCGGCAACCTGGACGCGCTGCGCGACTGGGGCCATGCGCGCGACTATGTCCACATGCAGTGGCTGATGCTGCAGCAGGACCGGCCCGAGGATTTCGTGATCGCCACCGGCCGTCAGCACTCGGTGCGCCAGTTCGTCGAAACCGCGGCGCGCGAGCTCGGCATCGAAGTCGCCTGGCAAGGGCAGGGCGTCGACGAGCGTGGCATGGTGGCGGCGCTGGAGGGCGACAAGGCGCCCGGCGTCGTGGTTGGCCAGGCCATCGTCGCCGTCGACCCGCAATATTTCCGGCCGACCGAGGTCGAGACCCTGCTGGGCGACCCGGGCCGTGCGCGCGAGCGTCTCGGCTGGGAGCCGGCAACGAGCTTCGAAGCGATGGTGCGGGAAATGGTGGCGCACGACCTCGACACGGCGCACCGCCACAAGCTGCTGGCATCGCATGGCTACAAGCTTGCACTTTCACTGGAGTAAACGTGTTGAACATTCAGCAGAAGCAGCAGACCCAGGACCCGCCGCGCATCTATGTGGCCGGCCACCGCGGCCTGGTCGGCTCCGCCATCGTGCGCACCCTGCGCGCGCAGGGCCACGCCGACATCGTCACCCGCAGCCACAACGAGCTGGAACTCACCGACCAGGCGCAGGTGCGCGAATTTTTCCGCATCGAGGCCATCGACCAGGTCTATCTTGCCGCGGCCAGGGTCGGCGGCATCCATGCCAACAACAGCTATCCGGCCGAGTTCATCTACGACAACATAATGGTGCAGGCGAATGTCGTCCACGAAGCCTGGCGCGCTGGTGTACGCAAGCTATTGTTCCTCGGCTCGTCCTGCATCTATCCGCGCCTGGCGGCCCAGCCGATTCGCGAGGAATACCTGATGAACGGCAGCCTCGAGCCGACCAACGAACCCTATGCGATGGCGAAGATTGCCGGCATCAAGCTGTGCGAGAGCTATAACCGCCAGTACGGAACCGACTTCCGCAGCGTCATGCCGACCAACCTCTACGGGCCGGGCGACAACTACCACCCCGAGAACAGCCACGTGATCCCGGCCCTGCTGCGCCGCTTCCACGAGGCGAAGACGGGCGGAGCGCAGGAAGTCGTGATCTGGGGCAGCGGCAAGCCGATGCGCGAATTCCTCTACGTCGACGACATGGCCGCTGCCAGCGTCCACGTGATGAACCTGCCGCCGCAGGTGTACGCCGCCGCGACCTGCCCGATGCACTCGCACATCAACGTCGGCACCGGCGAGGACGTCACCATCGCGCAGCTGGCGCGGCTGGTGGGCGATACCGTCGGCTACGACGGGCGCATCGTGTTCGATGCGAGCAAACCCGACGGCACGCCGCGCAAGCTGCTGGACGTGTCCAAGCTGGCCGCGCTCGGCTGGCGCGCCAGCACCCCGCTGGCCGAGGGCCTGCAGCGGACCTACGACGCCTTCCTCGACAGCCATGCCGGGGAGCGCGAGGCGAGTGCGCCGGAACCGGAGCCGGAGCGGGCGGCGGTGGCGGCCTGAAACATCGATCGAGGGCGAACACGGCCGGTTCGCAAGTGCCGGGAAACGCTCCGCAGGCAAGGCAGCAGCGATGCGCGGAACGACATGACAAGCGGGGCGCAAGCCCGAGGACAACGTCGAGGACACTATCTTGAACACTTTCCATTTTGCGGCCGAACGCAACTCCCTCCCGACCTTGGCGCGCCTGCTGGGCATGACCGCGCTGGTGCTGGCCGCCGGCCTCGCGGGCTGCGGCAACAGGGACAAGGCTGCCGACGCCAGGCCCGGCCAGGCGCTGGCCAGCGTGAACGGCGAGGAAATCACGGTGCTGCAGCTGAACGAGGAGATGCAGCGCGCCGGCGTGCCGGCCGCGCGCCAGGGCGAAGCCGGCAAGCAGATCCTGCAGGCGCTGATCGACCGCGAGTTGCTGGAAAGTGAAGCCGCTAAAGAAAAACTCGACCGCGATCCCAAGGTGATGCAGGCGATCGAGCGCGCGCGTTCCCTGATCATTGCCCAGGCCTATGTGCAGAAACGCATCGGCGAGCAGGGGCGCCCCACGCCCGCCGAAGTGGAGGACTATTTCAACAAAAACCCGCAGTTCTTCGCCAACCGCAAGCAGTTCGCGATGAACGAACTGATCCTTTCGGCGAACGACCTGAGCCCGGAAGTGCGGGCCGCCGCCGACGGCGCCCGGTCGCTGGAAGAGGTCGCCGTCTTCCTCGATGCGCGCAACATCAAGTACGGCCGCGCCCAGGTCACCCGCAGCACCGCCGACCTCAATCCCCAGCTGTCCGCCAGGCTGCTGGGCATGCCCAAGGGCCAGCTGTTCGTGGTCAAGGAGGGCGACAAGGCCATGCTGATCTCGATCGCCGAGGTGCGCGATGCGCCGGTCATCCTCGAGATCGCCGCGCCGCAGATCAGCCAGTACCTGGCCGGCAAGAAGCACAAGGAGCTGGCGGCCGCCGAGATCCAGCGCCTGCGCAGCACCGCCAAGGTCAACTACCTGAACAAGGACTATGCGCCGAGCGCGATCGCGCCCGCCAGCGCCACGCAGTCGGCGGGGGCGGGCGGGCCCGGCCAGGCGTCGGTGGCGCCCGCAGCTGACGCTGGCGTGTCGGACACGGCCCTTGGCAATGCACCGGCCGTCGTCCCCGACGTGCCGGCAGCCGACAAGGCCGCCATCGACCGCGGGGTGATGGGCCTGAAGTAAACGGACAGGAAACCTGTATTCCATTCACGGAAGGAGGGAAGGCTCATGCAACGATTTGTCAAGTGGGTGATGGCCGCCGCATTGGTGCTGATCGGCGGCGTCGCGGGCGCCGCCGAAGTCCTGCTCGGGCCGGGCGACGTGGTCAAGCTGTCGGTCTACGGCAGCCCCGATCTCGCGCTCGAGACCCGGGTCAGTGAAGGCGGCAACATCACCTTCCCGCTGCTCGGCCAGGTCGCCGTCGGCGGCCTGCCGGTGGCGGCCGCCGAGAAGAAGATCGGCGACCTGCTGGAGAAGGGCGGCTACCTCAAGAAGGCCCAGGTCAACATGCTGGTGACCACGCTCGCCAGCCAGCAGGTGTCGGTGCTGGGCTACGTCAACCGCCCCGGGCGATACGCGGTGGAAGGGCGGCGCAAGGTGCTCGACCTGCTGGCCATGGCCGGCGGCATCCACGGCGAGGGCGGCGACACCATCAGCCTGGTGCGCACCCGCAACGGCGCCACCACCCGCGAGAGCATCGACGTGGTCGAGATGGTGCGCAATGGCGAACTCAACAAGGACTATGAGGTGGCCGGCGGCGACGTCATCTACGTCGAACGCGCCCCGCGCGCCTATGTGAGCGGCGAAGTCACCCGCCCCGGCGCCTTCCGCCTCGAGCGCGGCATGACGGTGCAGCAGGCGGTCGCCGCCGGCGGCGGCCTGAACCAGCGCGGCAGCAACAACGGCATGAAGATCACGCGCAGAGATGCCGGCGGCAACGCGGTAACGATTGATGTCAAGGCGAATGACCCGGTACAGGTCGACGATGTGATCGTGGTCCGCGAATCCTGGTTTTAGGTAGTCCTGGTTCTAGGTAGGGTGGGCGGTCCTCCGCCCACGCGGTGATAGTTAGACGACGAAATACCGCACAGGCTGCAGCACCGTGATTTGAACGCGTGGGCGGAGGACCGCGGGGCCGCCCAGGTCCACCCTACAAAAGCACGTCAGGCGCAAAGGCAAGACCATGAACGTCCACCAATTCCTGCTCATCCTGCTCGCGCGCAAGAAGATCATCCTCGCCGCCCTGCTGGCCACGGTCCTGCTGGCCCTGGGCTGGAGCCTGGTGCAGCCGAAGACCTACAAGGCCACCGCCTCGGTGCTGCTGAACTACAAGGGCGTGGATCCGGTCAGCGGCCTGACCATGCCCGGCAACCTGATGCCCGGCTATATGGCGACCCAGATGGACATCATCACCAGCAAGACCGTGGCCCTGCGCGTGGTCGATTCGCTGCGCCTGGCGGCGAGCCCGGCGGTGCAGGCCCAGTGGCGCGCGGTGAGCGAGGGCAAGGGCTCGGCGCGCGACTGGCTGGCCGACCTGCTGCTGAAGAAACTCGACATCATGCCCTCGCGCGAATCGAGCGTGGTGGGGATCAGCTTCAGCGGCGCCGACCCGGCCTTCGCCGCCGCGGTCGCCAATGCTTTCGCCGACGAGTACCAGAAGATCAGCGTCCAGCTCAAGACCGAGCCGGCCAAGAAGGCCTCCGCCTATTTCAACGAACAGACCAGGCAGCTGCGCGACAATCTGGAAGCGGCCCAGGCGCGCCTGTCCAAGTACCAGCAGGAAAAAGGCATCGTCAGCCTCGACAACAACCGGGTCGACGTCGAGCTGTCGCGCCTGAACGACCTGGCGAGCCAGCTGGTGGCGGCCCAGACCCAGGCCATGGAAGCCAGTTCGCGCGCCGGCATGGCCACCGGCGTGGCCTCGCCCGACGTCGCCAACAACGCCCTGGTGCAGAGCCTGCGCGTGAGCCTGGCGGGCGGCGAAGCCAAGCTGGCCGAGGCGGCCTCGCGCTACGGCCGCAACCATCCGGCCTGGCAGTCGGCCCAGGCCGAGGTCGGCAAGATGCGCGCTGAACTGAACGCGGCGCTGGGCAGCGTCTCGAAGAGCGTGGGCGCCAACGCCCAGGTCTACCGCCAGCGCGAAGCCGAGTTGCGCGCCGAACTGGCGGCGCAGAAGACCCGCGTGCTGGAGCTGAACCGTACTCGCGACGAACTCGGCGTCATGCTGAAAGACCTCGACAGCGCCCAGCGCGCCTTCGACGCCGCCAGCCAGCGCTTCTCGCAGACCCGCATCGAGTCGCAGTCCGAGCAGTCCGACATCTCGATCCTGAACCCGGCGGTGGCGCCGACTGCGCCCGCCGGCCCGCGCGTGCTGCTCAACACCCTGGTGTCGATCGTGCTGGGCACCATCCTCGGCGTCGGCCTGGCCTTGCTGCTCGAACTGCTGAATCGCCCGGTGCGCTCCAGCGGCGACCTCAAGGACATGCTGGGCATCCCGGTGCTGGGCACGGTCGAGTGGGGCGTCAAGCGGCGCGGGACGGGCGGCATCCGCGCCCTGTTGATGCCGCGCCGCCCCCTGCGGCTAAACTGACGCAGGCTATCCCACAGGACCCACCATGAATTCATCCGTGCTCTCCGCCTTGCCGCTCGACCCGGCCGCCGACTCCAGCATGGGCGCGCTGCTGCTCGATGCCGGCAAGCTGACGCCTGACGACGCCGAGCGGGTGCTGCGCATGCAGAAGGACCTCGGGATCCGCTTCGGCGAAGCCGCGGTGCGCCTGGGGCTGGTGAGCGAGGACGACATCCAGCAGGTGCTGGCTCGCCAGTTCTCCTACCCCTACTTGCAGAAAGGGCAGGCCAAGCTCTCGCCCACGCTGGTGGCGGCCTACGACCCGTTCTCGCCCCAGGTCGAGGCGCTGCGCGCGATCCGCAGCCAGTTGATGCTGCGCTGGTTCGCACGCGGCCGCCGCGCCCTCGCCATCGCCGGCGTGACGCAAGATGATGGCGCCAGCCTGTTCGCGGCCAATCTCGCCGTGGTGTTTTCCCAGCTCGGCGAGCAGACCCTGCTGGTGGACGCCAACCTGCGCAGTCCGCGCCAGCATGAGATGTTCGGGATCAAGCCGCGCCAGGGCCTGTCCGACCTGCTGGCCGGCCGCGCCGACCTCGACGTCATCAGCCGGGTGCCGGCCTTCGTCGACCTGTCCCTGATGCCGGCCGGGACCCTGCCGCCGAATCCCCAGGAACTGCTGGCGCGCGAGGGCTTCCGCAATCTCAATACCCAGCTCGCAGCGCGCTACGACGTGGTGCTGTACGACCTGCCGCCGTTCGCCTTGGGCGCCGACGCCCTGGCCGTGGCCGGGCGCGCCGGCGGGGTGCTGCTGGTGGCCTGCAAGCACCGCACCCGCATCGCCAGCGTCAGCCACATGGCCGAGCAGATGGCCGAGTCGGGGGCCGAGGTGGTCGGCTCCGTGCTGGTGGAGTTCTGAGATGGACGGCGCCGGCTCCGTCGACCGCGCCGCAAGCCCGCCCGGCCTGCGCCTCGGGCTGGGCGTCCGGCGCGCGCTGCCGGAATGGTGGCCGATCCTGGCGGGGCTGGCCGTCCTGTTCGGGCCCACCTTCCACGACCTGTTCACCGGCGCCTGGATCGGCGAGGAGCAGGGGCATGGCCCCATCATCTTCTTCCTGGCGATGTGGCTGATCTGGCGCAAGTGGCCGCAGATGCTGGCGGCGGCGCGGCCCGCAGTGACTGCCTGGGCCGGCTGGCCGGTGCTGGCGCTTGGCCTGGCGGCGCACCTGCTGGGCCGCTCGCAGAAGATCCTGATGTTCGAGGTGTCCGCGATCCTGCTGGTGCTGGGCGCCACCGTGCTGCTCAAATTCGGTGCGCGCGCGCTGCGCGTGCTGTGGTTCCCTTTCTTCTTCATGCTGTTCATGGTGCCGCTGCCGAGCGAACTGGTGGCGGCGGTGACGATGCCGATGAAAATGGCGGTGTCCTGGGTGACCGAGCACATCCTGTTCGCCGCCGGCTACCCGATCTCGCGCTCCGGCGTGGTGCTGCAGATGGGCCAGTACCAGCTGCTGGTGGCCGACGCCTGCGCCGGCCTGCAGACCCTGCTCACGCTGGAAGCGCTGGGCCTGTTCTACCTGAACCTGATGCGCCACCCGTCGGCGTTTCGCAACATCACGCTGGCGATCCTGATCGTGCCGATCTCCTTCACCGCCAACGTGATCCGGGTGATCGCGCTGACCCTGATCACCTATCATTTCGGCGACGCCGCCGGTCAGGGCTTCCTGCACGGCTTCGCGGGCATGGTGCTGTTCGTCACCGCATTGCTGCTGATCCTGGCGGTCGACAACGGCCTGCAATGGTGGATCAAGCGCCGCGCAGGGGAGGGCGGCAAAAGCACGCCACCCTTGAGGGAAGCGACATGAACCGCCGCTTCGCGCTCAGCCTGGTGCTGGGACTGGCGATGGCCGGCGCCTCGGCCCTCACCGGCGCCTTGACGCCGAGCGCGCGCCTGCCCCAGGCCCATGAGCGGTTTTCGCTGGAGCAGATGATCCCGCAACGCTTCGGCGCCTGGCGCATCGACCCGCACGTGACGCCGCTGCAACCCGACCCCGAACAGCAGAGCGTGCTGCAGAAGATCTACGACCAGACCCTGTCGCGCACCTACGTCGATGGCCAGGGCCGGCGCGTGATGCTGTCGATCGCCTATGGCGCCGACCAGAGCAAGGCGCTGCAGCTGCACCTGCCCGAAGTCTGCTACGTGGCGCAGGGCTTCCAGATGCTGGAGGACCGGGACGGCGCGCTGCCGACCCGCTACGGCGAACTGCCGGTCAAGCGCCTGGTCGCGCGCCTGCACGAGCGCAACGAGCCGATCACCTACTGGGTCACGATCGGCGAGCACGCCACCAAGTCCGGCATCCAGCAGAAGCTGCGCCGCCTGGCCTACGGCCTGTCGGGCGAGATCCCGGACGGCATGCTGGTGCGGGTCTCGACGATCGGCGCCAACGACGCCCAGGGCTGGCAGGTCCAGGCCCGCTTCGTCAACGACATGCTGGCGACCATGGCGCCGCGCGACCGCAGCCGCCTGCTCGGCGCCAGGCTGGCGCCGGCCTCCGGGCGAGACGGGGCCCAGGCCGGCGCGGGCCACTCGGCCCGTGCGCCCGCGCGCGGCTGACAAGGACTCGGGACCCGCGGCCGATGAATGAGCTCCTGCCCTATGTCTATTATTCGCTGCCCTGGGTCTTCATCGTCGGGGTCTCGCTGGCCGCCGTGGCCGGCATCGGCGTCGGCCTGGTGTGGCCGCGCCTGCTGGTCTACCCCTGGCTGGCCATCTATTTCTGCATGAACTCGACCAGCTACGGGAACATGGCGATCTTCGCCTCCCGCAGCATCTACAGCCGCGGTTCCGGCATCCTGTTCTTCGGCCTGCTGCTGTGGTACGTGCTGGGCGCCTGGGCCTGCGCGCGGGTGGCGGCGGCGTTTCGAGGCCAGGGCGCACCTGACTGCAATCTGCGGCCCTGGTTCCTCGGCTGGTGCGTGCTGCTGCTCGGGCACGTGAGCGTCGGCGCCGTGCTGGACGTGCCGCTCACCGATTCGCTCTCGCCCCAGGGTTTCTCGAACATCGTCTGGATGGCGCCGCTGGTGTCGCTGATGCTGCTGTCCTTCCGCACCCGCGAGCACGTGCGCGAGCTGACCCACGTCATCCTGCTGCTGGGCCTGGGCCGCGCCCTGTTCGGCCTGGGGCGCTGGGCGGCCTTTGGCGGCGACCCGAACAATGTCTACGCGAACATGAACGCGATCAAGATCCGATTGACCTTCTTCGACATCAACGACAGCCTGGTGTGCACGGTCGCCTTCGCGATCGCCGCCGTGCACCTGTTCCAGGCTGCCCGGACGGACCGCCCCAGGTTCTGGCGTGGCGTCGAATGGGCGACGCTGGTTGCCACCAGCCTGTGCATCGTGCTGTCCTACCGCCGCAGCGCCTGGATCGGCTTCCTGCTCGCCTTTTTGGTGGTCATGATGCGCTTCCCGCTCAAGCGCCGTTTCCAGCTCATGACGGCCGGACTGCCGCTGGTCGGCGCCGCGCTGGCCTATGTCGCGGTGCAGCGCATGGCCCAGACCAGGGGCGCGGGCGGCGGCCTGTCGAGCCTGGTCTACGACATGCAGTCGCGCCGCTTCGGCCCCGAAAGCGAACGGGTGCTGGAACTCAAGTTCGCGTTCGGCGACATCGTGGCCCACCCGATTGCCGGCATCGGCTCCTGGGGCAGGTACACGGGCTACCAATACATCTCCTGGCAAAACAATGCGGATGGCGGCCTGTTCGTGCACAGCGGGGCGCTGCACGTGGCGCTCAAGAGCGGCCTGCTCGGCACTTTCCTGCTGTGCGGCGCCATCGCCGCCTTCGTGCTGTTCGCGCGGCGCGCCCTCGCCACCTTGCCGCCCGAGCTGCTCGGCCTGGCCACCGCAGGCGTGGCCGGCATCGCCTTCATGCTTCCCGACTTCCTGATCGGCACGCCGTTCCCGCAGGTGCGCACCACGCAGATGCTGGCCTTCTGCCTGGCCTTGCCCTATGTCGCCGTCACCGTGGCCAGGACCGTGCCGGCCGCCAGGCCGCTCGCGACATCCCATGCGCCGCGTCCGCATCTGGCGCCTGCCTGATGAGCCTGAACCTGCGCCTGGCCAGCAACGCCTGGTCCAACCTGCTCGGGGCCGCGGTTCCCGCGCTGGTGATGCTGGCCACGGTGCCGCTGGTGGTGAACGGCTTGGGCGAGGCCGGCTATGGCCTGTATTCGCTGGTGACGGCCATCGTCGGCTACTTCGCCGTGATCGACATCAACCTCACCGCCGGCTCCGTCAAATACATCGCCGAGCACAATGCGCGCAAGGATGCGGACGGCATCCATGCGACCCTGTCCTTCGGCATCGCCAGCTACGCCCTTATCGGCGTGCTGGGCGCCCTCGGCCTGCTGCTGGGAGCGCACTGGTTCGTGACAAGCCTGTTCACGGTGCCGGCGGCGCTCGTGCCGGAAGCGACCGCGACCCTGCGCCTGGCGAGCCTGGGTTACCTGGTAGGCCAGCTCCAGAGCTACCTGAACAGCGTGCCGCAGTCGCTGATGCGCTACGACATCTCGGCGCGCGTGGAAATGGTGCTCGGGACCCTGGTGCCGCTTGCCACCGTGGGGGTCTTGATGCTCGGCCATGGCCTGTTCGAGGTGGTGCTGCTACGCGTGCTGGCGAGCGGCATCCACTGCGCCATCCTGTGGCGCGCAATCCGGCGCCTGCTGCCCGGCCTGCGCTGGCGCTGGCCAGCAAAACGGGCGCGCGACGCGCTGCTCGGCTTCTCGGCCTATTCCTTCCTGTCGCGCTTCGCCACCTTGTCCTATGCCCACGCGGATAAACTGATCATCGGGGCCCTGGTCGGGGTCACCGGCCTGGCGTATTTCACGGTGGCGGCGACACTCGCCAACCGGGTGCTGGGCCTGACCTTCCGCCTGTCCAGTGTGTTCTTCCCGGCCGCCAGCGCGCTGGCGGCCCAGGGCGAACTGGCGCGTCTGGACCGCGCCTACCTGAAGGCGACCCGTTACGTGGTGTTCCTGAATGCCGCGATCCTGGTGCTGGTCGCGGTGTTTTCCCAGCAGATCCTGCGCTACTGGATGAACGAGGACTTCGCCCGCAACGGCGCCCTGGTCCTGAGCGTGATGGCGCTGGCCCAGTTTGTCGATTCGCTGACCAGCCTGCCGTCCCTGGTGAACGACGGCATGGGCCACCCGCGCGTCTCCGGCCTGTTCGCCGTCACCCGCGCGCTCGCCGGCCTGGGCATCGTCTACCTGGGCGTGGCCGGCTGGGGCATCATTGGTGCGGCCTGGGGCCACCTGGCGGGCTCCTTGCTGTCTACCTGCGCCTTCCTGGCCTACGTGCACGGGCGCACGGTGCCGACCGGGCTCCGGCGCCTGCTGGCGCAGGGCTATGCCCCTGGACTGGGCGGGGTGGCGCTGGTGGCGATGATGGCCACCGCCGCCGAGACCCTGTTCGACCGCGGCGTCGCCGAATTCCTGTTCATCCTCGGCGCGACCCTGCTGCTGCTGGCCGTACACGGGCTGCTGTTCGTGGTGGAGCGCGACGACCGCCTGCTGGCCTGGGCGCGCGTGAAGGCGCGCCTGCAGCCTGCCGGGTGAACCCGGCCGGATTTGCCGGTCAAAGGAGAGAGGAACGGTGAAGAGGAAGTGGAGGACGGCATGCGCATCCTGATGGTATCGGAAGACTTGCCCGGCGCGCAGGTAGGGGGCCTGGGCAAGCACGTGGTCACGCTGGCCAACCGCCTGCTGCATGAGGGCCATCATGTCGAGATCCTGGGCCGAAACGACCGCGGGGTGGAAGACTGCGCCGCGCAAATCGGCTTTCGCGGCCATTTCCGTCCCGGCTTCGATTATGCGCACCCGGGCTGGAAGGAGTTGCAGCTTGGCGTCTTCAACCCCCTCAAGCGCCCCTATTTTGCACGCAAGATCGCGGCCGCCATCGACCTGCACGCGCCGGACTTCGACGTGGTCCACTACCATGGCCACCTGCCGATGGTGGGCCTGCACGTGGAGGAGGGCGTCAACTACGTGCAGACGCGCCACGACCAGGGCAGCGAATGCCTGACCCACCTGCGCTTTCGCGACGATACGGTATGCGACAACCTGGTGCCGGGCGATTGCTCTGCCTGCATCACGAAGCATGCGGGGACGATGCGCAAGTCGGTCACCGCGATTGCTGTCACCGGCTACCGTTCCCAGAGCGCGCAAGCCTTTGCCCGCCACAAGACGGTGTTCGTCTCGGACTTCCTGCGCCGCCAGTTCCTGCGCGCTGTGCCGGACGCCGACCTGTCGCGCTGCCGCGTGATCCACAACTTCGTCGACTATCCGCGCCTGCTGCAGGTCGCCCGGGCCGCCCTGCCGCCCGACCCAGGCGAGATAGTGCTGGTCGGGCGGCTCGATGCCGGCAAGGGCTTCGGCGAATTCCTGGCGGCCAGCGCAGGCCGCCTGCCGCCGCATGCGCGCGTCACCATCGTCGGCGACGGCCCCGGGCGCGCCGCTCTCGAGGCGCGCTACGCCGCACCCGGCGTGCGCTTCCTCGGCTGGCAGGACTACGGCCAGGCGCTGACGCTCACCGCACGCGCCCACCTGGCGGTGGTGCCCTCGCTGTGCGAAGAAGCCTGCAGCACCACGGTGCTGGAAGCCTTGGCGCTGGGCCGCCCCTGCGTCGCGCTGGCGCGCGGCGGCACTCCAGAGCTGGCCGCCTACCAGCAATACGCGGGCCAGTTGCAGCTGGCCGACGGCATGGACGGTCTGGTCGAGCACGTGCGCGCCCAGCTGGCCTCGCCTCCGCTCCAGCCTGTACCCGCGCCCACCTTCGGGGCCGACGCCGGCCGCCTATTACCCCAGTTACTGGAGCTGTATGCAGAGCAAACCAACCTTTTCGATCGTTACGTGCACCTGGAACAGCGCCGGCACGCTGGCTGACACCCTGGCCTCGGTCGCACGCCAGACCTGCCAGGACTTCGAGCACATCTTCGTCGACGGCGGCTCCATTGACGCCACCCTCGACATGATCGCCGGCTACCAGGGCGAGCGGCCGGGCAAGGTGCGTCTCCTGCGCGATGTCGGCGGCGGCATCAGCCGCGCCATGAACGTTGGTCTCGCGGCGGCCCGCGGCGAGGTCGTGGCCCATCTCCATTCCGACGACTACTATTACGGCGCCGACGTGCTGGCGCTGGTCCGGCGCGCCTTCGAAGAGGGCCGAGATGGTGCCCCGGTGGACTGGGTATATGGGAATATCCAGATCCTGAGGGATGGCAGGATGGCGCCGCCCCATGCCATGCCGCCTTTTTCCTACCGCGCCTTTGTTTCCGGCCGCGCCTCGATCCCGCACCCCGCGGTGTTCATCCGCAGGTCGGTCTTCGAGCGGGTCGGCATGTTCGACGAGGCACTGAAGTACGCGATGGACATCGACCTGTGGCTACGCCTCGGCCAGCGCTCAACGCCGCGCATGATCGACCGGCCGCTGACGGTGTTTCGCGACCATGCGGGCAGCGTGTCATCGAGTAACCGGATCAAAGCGCGCCGTGAAGAATTCGCCGTGCGCCGGCGCCACATGGACAAGGCGCCGTTCGCGTTCGCAGTCTATTGCCTGCGCTACCTGAAGCGCATGCGCGGCTTGCGGGCGGCAGTGGCCACCCCGGCGGCGTAACCGCTCCATGCCGCGATTGGGTAGCGATCTGCCACGATTGCATGTTTGTCTTTGCAGGCAAGTTAATCCCATTACATGCCTGCAAAGAAAATTCGGAAAGAGTTAATGTTTTGTCGTGGGATTTCCGCAAAGCAAGCGGAGAAGCGTGATTTCTTTGGGGAATTTGCCTTTGTTCAATATTTCTTTGGGGTAGCATCAACCCTATCGAGTACCGGTAACAAGGTACGGCAACGACGGCCAGGTCGCTTTCTGCGACCGGCAAGACGGGGCAAACCATTCCCGCGCCCGCCATTCCGGCGGCGCAAGACATCACGATTTTGTCGGAGTACCCACACATGCAATTTTCTCGGAACAGCCTTGTCATGGCTGCTGCCTTCGCCTCGCTGTTCGCGAGTTTTGGCGCGCGCGCGGACTGGGTCCAGTCGAACGATCCGCTGGTCGTGCAGGCCAAGCCTGAGATGAACCAGATGCAGGCGCAGAACCCGCCCGGCTTTACCTGGGCCCGTCACGCGACCGGTCCGGCCAAATACGAACTCGAGATCACCCCGGCCGGCGGCGCGGCGACCCGCGTCACCGTCGAGCGCAACTGGTACCTGCCGACCAAGGCCCTGGCCCTGGGCAATTACAGCTGGCGCGTGCGCCCGGTGGGCAGCAACGACTGGTCGAGCGCGCGCACCTTCTCGATCACCAGCCGCTCCAATGTGTTCGAAGTGCCGGACAACGCCACCTTGAAGAGCCGCATCCTGGCCAAGGCGCGTCCGCGCTCGCTGCCGCCCTCGGTGACGCCGTTCTCGACCTGGAACTACGGCAAGCGCACCACCCTCGAGCCCTACCTGAGCCGTCTCGGCAACGAAGTCAAGGCCCAGGTCACGACGGTGCCGGCGCTGTCGGATACGCGCTGGTCGATCGTCATCAGCGCGCCGCTCACCGCCGCCATGGCCAGCCAGCAGACCGACGTGCGCCAGCGCATCAACGAAGCGACACGCCAGATGGAAGCGGCGGCGCTGATGTGGCGCCTGAAGGGCGAGCAGGTCTACCTGACCGAAGCCCTCAAGCGCGGCGACGAACTGGCGGCCCTGAACCCGGCCGGCCCGACCAGCTACACCAACCAGGACCAGGCCACGCGCCAGATCGCCTGGGCCCTGGCCAAGTCGGTCGACATCCTGGCCGGTTCGCTCGACGCCGCCCGCAAGCAGCGCTGGCTGGCCGCGGTCAAGACCCGGACTAGCGAGATCTACAACAACCTGGCCGGCGACAACGGCCGCCTCGACCAGTATCCCTTCGACTCGCACGGCAACACCAGCCTGGTGTTCCTGGTCTTGATCTCGACCCTGACCCTGGGCGACATCCCGGAAGCGCAGACCTGGTTCGACTTCTCGTTCCGTGCCTACGCGCTCAGCCCGAACCCGTGGAGCGGCCCGGAAGGCGGCTACGCCAACGGCACCGCCTACGCCGAGTACGCGGCCGGCTACCTGCTGGCGCTGTGGGACCCGCTCACCCATGCCACCGGCGTGAACTTCTTCGGCAAGCCCTGGACCCTCGGCTTCCTCGACTTTGCGATGGAATTCATCCCGCCAGGCGCGCGCACCCACGCCTTCGGCGACGCCTCCGAGACCAAGCCCGACCCGCGCGTGTTCCGCGCCTTTGCCTCGCGCATGTGGTCGCCGCGCGCCGCCTGGTTCGTGAAGAACACCACCGGCATGGAAGACGCGATGTCGCTGCTGCAAGCCCAGTATCCGCTGCCGGTCAGCGACACCAAGGTCTATGAAGCGCCGTCGAACTCGGCCTATTACCCGAGCACCGGCTGGGTCGCGATGCACAGCAACCTGGCGGCCACCGCGCGCAGCTCGACCTTCTTCAAGTCCAGCCCCTACGGCTCGTTCAACCACAGCCACGGCGACCAGAACGGCCTGCTGCTGTCGATCGCCGGCCAGCCGCTGCTGGTGAAGGCCGGCTGGTACGACTGGTACGGCTCGCC
>Ga0265780_10003760_pt1 | contig 19802 bp, 15 predicted proteins | sample P1T30metagenome_FD_192432 | JGI IMG/M metagenome (GOLD analysis project Ga0265780, IMG submission 192432) | Plant litter microbial communities from East Loma Ridge, Irvine, California - P1 T30 | ecosystem: Environmental > Terrestrial > Plant litter > Unclassified | place: USA: California...
GCAAGCTCGCTCACCCGGATCCGCTCGCCGCCCCAGGCATAGCCGCCGTAGGGCGCCGGCGCGATGTCGTGGCGCGTATTCCAGCGCGCCAGCGGCGTACCGATGAGCGGGAAGTAGCGCGGCTCGGCCACCAGGTCGAGCCGCAGGCGCGTCGCGGCCGCCCCGATCACCGCACGCGAGCGCAGCAGTTCGGCTTCGGCCATCGCGCGCTTGTACGCCATGCCCGGTGTGGTATAGCCGAGCAGCGTGCGCGGTTCGGACGAGCGCATGTCGGTCACGTGGATGAGCAGGTTGGCCGTAAAGGACGGTGGGCGCGCCAGGGCATAGAGGGTGCCCAGCGCCGCCACCGACAGGGTCACCAGCACGATGAACAGCCGGTGGCGCACCATTACCCCGACATGTTCCGTCAGCCTGAACGGCGCCAGGGCGGGGCCCGGATCGAACCTGTCCAATGGCGTCGATTCGGGTGTCAGGATCTCGTTCTTGCCCATGCTGCTCCCTCGGTTGGACCGGCACAGCGCACTGCTGTGCGACTATTTAAAAGCCTATCCCGATAGGCCTTGACTGACGTGGCGCGTGTAGGCAAGCATGCTACCTCTACCCTATCCCGATAAACACATTACTTGCTGAGCTAAATCAAGGCGATCGGTACCTCAGCAAGCAGTATTTGTGCTCGAAGCGCCCCCAGCCGACGCTGAAGTGGGTTCAGGGTTCATCGGCCCTCCGGGAACGCCGACCGGCGCGCGCAGGCGGCGCAGCTCTCCCAGGCCGCCACACACGGCAAACAGCGCCAGCGCCGCGGTGGCGTACACGCCCAGCTTGCCCCCCAGGGCGCGCCACGGATCGGCGCCGAACGCCGGCGCGCACCATTCGGCCAGCAGGACTCCCGCCACGCAGGCGCCCAGCACCAGCCGCGCCAGCCGCAGCGGAAACATCGCGCGCCACGGCCGGCCCAGCACGTTCCCCACGGCGCGCGCATTGGCCAGTTCGCACAGCAGGAAGGCGACCACGCTGCCAAGCGCCGCCCCGGCCAGGCCGAACCAGTGCACGCCAACCAGGCTCAGGGTGACCGACAGCGCCAGCCCCGCAAGATTGATCCGCAACGCCAGCCGGCCCATGTCGAGCGCCGGCATCGCGAAGCCCACCGCCACCGACTGCAACACGACCAGCAGCAAGTACAGGCGCATCACCGGGACCGCCGCCAGATAACGTTCGGTGTACACCAGCGCCACGATCTCGGGGGCCAGCAGGAATAGCGCGCAGGCCAGCGGCGCCAGCAGCAGCGTCGCCGCCCCGCTCCCCTTGAGCAGCAGCGCATGCACTTCGGCGCGCGCGCCACCGGCGAAGGCGCGGTTCAGGTGCGGCAGCATGGCGCTGTTGATCGGCTGGCGGATCAGCGTGGCGACCGGCAGCACCACGGCGCCGATCGTGAACGCGGCAAAGACGTGCTGGGGCAGGATCGACGCGGCGATCCAGCCGTCGGCCTGGGCCCGCATCGCGAACAGGCTGCCGCCCGCGGCGAACGGCAGCGCGTAGCGCAATTGCGCCAGCAAGCTCGCCGGCTCGCAGCGCAGGCGCGCGCCGCCAGGCCGCGTCAGAAAATAGGCCGCCAGCACCGCCAGGCGCAGCGTGGCATCGAGCACCAGCGCGGCCACCACCCAGGAGATATCGTGCGACAGGACCGCGGCCATGGCCACCAGCGCGGTGCGCAGCAGGGCGAGCGCCAGCTCGGTGCTGCAATGCCACAGGATGCGCCCCTCGGCGATCGCCAGCGTGGTCATGATCGTCAGCAGCACCGACAGGCCCAGGTACAGCGCCGACAGGCCGTGGGTGGCCCGGTGCAGCGCGTGCGACAGGTCGCCCGCGAGGGGACTGACCGGACTCACGAGGAAGGCCACGACCAGGCCCATGCAGGCCAGCCAGGCGGCGGCGTTGCCGATCACCGTCAGTTGCCGGCCGCCGGCGCGCGGGAGGAAGTAGTACAGCGCCTGCGGCATGAAGGCCGGCGCCAGCGCCAGCACGGTGCCCAGCACCAGGGTCAGGTAGCGGTACTGGCCGAAGGTGTCAATGTCGAGCTGGCGCACCAGGATCACGGGCAGCAGGAACTGCAGGGCGAATTCGACCATGCCGCCGGCGGTCAGGAACGCCGCCGACCGGCTCACTCCCATGGCGGGACGGGCGCGTCGCATGTCAGTGGCGCACCAGGTCACTGAGTTCGCGTACGTAGGCGTCCACCATCCGCGTCAGCGAGAATTCGCTGATCACCTTGCGCAGGCTGGCGGCGCCGAATGCGCTCCGGCAGCCGGGATCGGCCATGCGCAGGATGCGGTCGGACAGCGCCGCCACGTCGGCCTTGGGATACAGGTAGCCATTGCCCGAGTGCTCCACCTGCTCCGAGGCGCCGCCCACGTCGGCCATGATCAGGGGCTTGCCCAGAGCCATCGCCTCGAGCGCCGCGATCGAGAACGTCTCGTTATGCGAGGGCACCACGATCACGTCGCACGAGGCGATGGCGAGCCGCACGTCGGCCAGCACGCCCGTGATTGCCACGTCGCCAGTCAGGCGCAGGTGCTCGATGGTGGATTCGATCGCCGGCCGCATCGGCCCGTCCCCGATCATCAGGCACTTGGCGCAGGTGCCGGCCGCGCGCGCCATGTGGAGCGCGCGCAGCAGGTCTTGATGTCCCTTCTCCTGGCGCAGGATCCCGCAGATGCCGACCACGTAGTCATGGCCCGCGAAGCCGTTCAGGCGGCGGAAAGCGCCGATCTGCGCCGGTCCGAAGTCGTTCCTGAAGCGCCCCAGGTCCACGCCGTTGTGGACGACCTGCGAGCTGCGCGCCCGCACCCGCTGGGTTTCCCAGTACGAGCGCTGGTTCTTGCAGACAAACACCAGCAGGTCGGACATCCACATCAAGGGCCGGTACATATACATCTGCAGCCACGCGCGCCGGGTGAACGGCTCGGTCGAGTGCAGTATCTCGACCACGCGCAGGCGCCGCCGCGACAGCAGCCGCACCGCCCATGCATAGATCAGCGGATACGGGTTGGCGCAGACGATGATGTCGACCTCGCGCTCTGCCGCGTAGTCGGCCAGCCGGCGCGCCGCGCCCAGGTCGAGCTTGTTGCGGGCGTTCAGGCAGAACGCCGACACCCGGCAATGTTCATCGTCGAAGGCCCCGGGGATCTCGGCCTCGTCCTTGAGGTAGACCAGCGACACCGAGAAGCGGCGCCGGTCGAGCGCCTGCGCCAGTGTCACCGCATGGGTCTCGGCCCCGCCGACGCTGGCGGACACGACCAGGAACATCACGTGCCGCGGCCGTTCAGTTGCTTGTTCCATGGCACACCTCCTCGAGTCCATCCAGATAGGGACCGAGCACGTCCTGCTCGGCATAATGCCGCTCCATATAGGCACGGCAGCGCGCGCTGCGCGCGTGCCATTCGGCGCCGCCCGCGGCCAGCGCGGCGACCTGCGCCGCCATGTCATCCAGCGTCGTGGCCGCATGGCCCAGTCCTTCGCGGGCAATCACGCCGTCGGGGTCGAAGAAGGCGACCGTGGGCGTGCCGTGGATCCAGGCCTGCAGGTAGGAGTTGGGGAAGCCTTCGCTGTCCGAGGTATTGACGAACACCCGCGCCGCCGCGTAGCGCGCGGCCATCCGGTGATAGGGCACGCGGCCGCTGAAGGACAGGTTCGGCAGCTGCGCGGCCTGGGCCGCGATGCCGGCATACAGGTCGGCGGCGCCGGGCTGCTCTCCGCCGATCATGCAAAAACGCAGGCTCGGCAGGCGGCGCGCCAGCTCGAGCAGCAGGTCGGGACGCTTGAACTGGCGCAGGTTGTTCACCCACAGAACATCGATATCGCGTTCCACCGGCCCCGCCGCCGCCTGCACCAGCATGCGCGCGACCGTGCTGTGGCGCCGGTAGTTCTGCAGCATGGCGTCGCGCTGGCGCTGCGTCTGGACCAGCACGAGGTGCGTGCGCCGCAATCCGTATTCGTACAGCTTGCGGTCGCGCCGGTACTTGATCAGGAGCGCATCGGGCACGCAGTCGCTATCGTGCGCGACCCGGAACACCAGCTTGCGGCCATGAATGCGGCAGAACAGCGCCACCAGCCCCAGCTGCATGCCGGCGCAGCTCAGGTAGTACACGTCGGCGTCGGCGCGCCGCAGCGCGCGCCAGGTCTTGATCCAGCGTGGATACACGAAGCGCAGCACCGGCAGTCCGGCCGCCTGGCGGAACGCGCGGTGGGTGACGATGCCCGACCAGCTGCGGCGGTCGGCCTGGCCGTAGTCGAACACCACCATGCTGACCTCGAAGCCGCGCCGCACCAGTGCGCCGGCCAGCAGCGTCTGCTGGACCTGCTCGCCGCCGATCCCGTGCATATTGAATTCCTCGGCCAGCACCGGCAGGTTGTCCATGCCGACGAAACAGACTTTCATGACGCCTCCCCCGCTGCGGGCCGGCCACGCGCCGGGACCCTGGCCGGTGCGGACTGCGCATGGGCCAGGGTCCCGGCCGCCGCGCCGTAGCACAGCCAGAAATACACATGCGTGAAAGCCGGCATGAAGCTGTCGTCGGTCAGGCCCTGGACCAGCAGCAGCAGGATGCAGGCCGTGCCGCCACCGAAGAACCCGGCCAGCGCGCCCTGGGCGAGCCGGGCGGCCTGGCGCGCCGCGCGCCGCAACAGTCGCCACGCATGGGCGAAGAACAGCGCGGTCAGCACGCTGCCGGCGATGCCGACGTCGAGCAGCGAGGCCAGGTAGGCGCTGTGCGGATGGCTCACCGGCAGGATCGTGCGCGCCTGCGCCGCCTGCGACCACAGGATCGATGCATGGCCGGCGCCCAGGATCGGGTGGTCGAGTATTTCGGGCGCGAGCGGCAGCCAGATGGCGTCGATCCGGCCCGAGCTGAGAAAATCGAGGTCGCCGCCGCCGATGCCGTGCAGCGCCCGCTGCGCCAGGGAATCGGACGACAGGGCCACGGCCAGCGCCAGCGCGACCAGCACCCAGAGCGGCCAGCCGCGGCCGCGCGCGGTCGCCAGCGCATACAGGATGACTACCGCCAGCCCGAGGAAGGCGCCGCGCGAGAAAGTCATCAGGACGCCCGCCATCAGCGCCAGGCAGGCCAGCGCCAGCGCGGCCCGGGCCGTTGCCCGCCGCGCCGTCCCGAGGGCGCAGATCGCCAGCGCGAGCGCCATGTTCAGCAGCAGGCCGAGTTCGTTCGCATGCAGGCCCAGCACCGACAGCGAGCGGCGCGATTCCTGCTGCGCCAGGTCGGCGCCGGCGCTGGCGCCGTGCAGCGCGAACAGGCAGACCAGCACCGCCAGCAGCACCGCCGACGACAGCACCGGCAGCAGCAGCCAGCGCGGGTCGCGCACGTTCGCCGCCAGCAGGCCCACGATCGCACAGCCGGCGATGATCAGCGCGGGCGCGAACAGGCTCACCCGCAGGTAACCCAGCGGTGTCGTGTCGCGCACCACCTCGAGCACCCTGAAATACTCGGGAATGGCGCTCGCCGACCGGGCGCCGTTGAGGGCGGCGAACACGAACACGGCGACATAGGCCAGGAAGGCGGGCCGCCAGCGGGGATAACGGATACGCCAGGGATCGAGCGCATGGCCGCAGGCGACCGACACCAGGGCGAGCAGCATCACCAGGCCGACGATGCGCTGGCCGGACATGCCGGCCACGCCTTCGGACAGGAACCAGGTCGGCACATAGGGCAGCAGGAAGGCCACCGCCACGGCCAGAACCCGGAAATCGCGCATGCCGAGCAGCGCCACCACGCCGGCGCCGAGGATGGCGGCGGCGCGCACGCCGCCGAGGAGCTCGCACGCCAGGCCCACCGCCAGCGCCGCACCCAGGCAGGCCAGGTACACGGGCGCCGATCCGGCGGGCCGCGCCGCGGCGGGCGCCGACAGCGCTGGCGACAGCGTTGGCGACAGCGGCGGGGACAGCGGTGGTGACAGCGGTGGCAAGGTCGGATCGTTCATCGGGTCCTCGTCGGGTCGGGCCCTCAGGGAGCGAAGCAATGGGTCTTGAAATCGACCACGGTCACGTTGCCGTCCGACGAGATATGGTGGCTGCCGAGCGAGCGCTGCAGGTAATCGTGCCGGATGTCGGTGACCTTGCGCTCCGAATACCTGGTCTCGTCGAGTTCGGTGATCTCGTACAGGGCCAGGCCTTCGCCGTACTGGTCGAATCCCTGGCGCTGGGCGGCGCGGTAGATGCGGCCTTCGTCCACGATCAGGCCGGCATTGCGCCCCATGTCGGTATCGATGTAGAGCGGGTTCATGGGGTGCGGCGCCCATGCTCCGCCGAGCGGATCGGGCGCATGGAACAGGCACAGCTCGGAACAATGGTCGTTCAGGCCCGAGCGGTCGATGCTGGTGAGCAACCACCAGCGTCCGCGGTGCTCGAAGAACATCGAGTCGGCGGCCGAAATGCCGTCGATGGCGACCGAATCGAGCGACCAGCGCAGCGGGAACTCGTCGCATTTGTAGATGCGGATCTGGTTGCTCTCGGAAGTCTCGGGGCACATATAGAGATGGCCCCCGTATTCGAACAGGAAGGGAAACGACAGGTGGAAGCCTTCCTGCAGCGCCACGCCGAGGCATTTGACGTCGGCCTTGGTGATCTCGAGCACCGAAATATGTGCGCGGTTGGTGGCATACACATAATCTTCGACAAAGCAGTAGACCCTTTCGCCATGGACCCGCAGGAAGGGATCGGCCCAGAAATGCCCGTCTGGCGCCGTCACCGGCACGCCGCGCCACAAGGCGGCGTTGCGCCACCCGGAACGGGTCACCGACAGCGTCCATTTGTGACGGATGCCGAGCATGCGCCGCGCGCCGCGCAAGCCGAGCCGCCCGGCCAGCTTGAACGTGTACAGCAGCGCGTGCAGGCTGTCCGGCGGCGCCAGGCAGCAGCCCGAATAGGGGACCGGATCGCGCGCGGCCGGCAGCTTGCGCGTCGCGGCCACGTCGCCCAGCAGCCTGCGCAGCTGGGCATGCGCCTTGCAGAACAGGTGCGCCTGGTTGAGCAGGAAGGAGTACTTGGTGCGGAACGCCCCCTCGACCAGGACCTGGCCCGCCTCCCCTGCCCGTCCCAGCCGGACGATGGCGAATCCGGTCTTGCGTGCGCGGTGGTAGGTCTCCCAGAAGCCGATGGGCGCGCCGCCGGTGATCTGGTCGCGCCGGTAGTCGATGCCGATGGCGCCGAGGCGCGCGGCGCGTCCCAGGCGCTCGTCGCAGGTGACGCCATCGCAGCACACCAGCAGGTCGAGTTCCAGGCCGGCCAGCTCCATGTGCGAGATCGGCGCGAGCGCAGTTTCGGGCGCCGCGGCGAACCCTGCAGCGGGCGGCGCCACGCTGCGCACCGGCACCCCGCGCGCAGCGGCCAGGGCGCCCATGTCGACCACGGCCAGGTGGGCGCGGTGCGCCTCGTAGTGGCGCAGCAATTGACGCTCGATGGCCATCACGCCGGCGAATAGCAGCGGTGTCCGCGGCGCCGTCTGCCCCTGGGCCACGGGGCGGCGCTTGCGTGCGGCCCGGCCTGGCGGCGCCGCGTCGGTCACCAGCACCAGCGCCAGCTCGAGGTCACGGCTTTCCGCCAGCCAGTCGCACAGGGCGGCCACATAGCCGTCGCTCGCGCGCGCCTCGAGCAACAGGCCGACGCGCAACGGCTTCATTGCACCCGCACGCTGCATGACTCGTCCCTTCCCAGCGCCGTGTAGTGGTCGATCAGGTACTTGGTATGGCGCACCTTGCCCAGGCTGGAGGCGCCGAACACGATCGATTCGATGCGCGGCTGGCCGCAGACGTACTCGATCGCTTCGGCGGCAGGGATCGCACCGGAAGCGAACACCGACATCGCCACCGCGCGGAACTTGCGCGTAGCAACGGTTTCCTCGTAGGCCGGCAAGCCGCCGCACATCCGGAAGCCGATCTTGTTGACGTTGGCGCAGACGATCGGGTTGTCGATGCCCACGGTGTCGAGTGCCTCGAGCAGCCGGGGCAGGTTCATGGTGATGAAGCCCGGTTCGGCCCCGTAGCGTTCGCGCACATGGTCGTGGAAGGTGCGCAGCGCGTCGTGGAAGCCCAGTCCCAGCGCCAGGTCGGTGACCACGTTCTGCAGGAAGATGACCGGTGTCGGGATCGCCACGAACATCTTCATCTCGGCGTCGATGAGGCGCCGGATCAGGGCGTCGACGTCGCGCCGCGCCACCGCAATGCCGCTCCTGACCGCCGCCGTCAGCGGCGATTCATCCGGCAGGAACTTGCGGACCGCCTCGATGATGCCCACTTCGGACACCGCGTTGGCGTATTTGTGCGCGTAAGGCATGCAGGGATAGATCTTCAGCTGGCGGTAGCGCGCCGGCTGCGCGCGGATGGTCTCGCAGATCGCGGCGACCCGCTCGTGCGTGGTGCACATCAGCACCTCGATGCCCTCTTCCAGCACGCCGTCGAGCATCGCCATGACGGCCTCGTTGCTCTGGAACTGCATGCCCTGGGACCGCGCATGCTCGTCCGACATGTGGTTGATGCCGAAGAACTGGTTGTCTCCAAAAAGAATTCGGTCCATCAGGGACTCCCTTTCAATGCCTTCATGATCGTCTCGGGCGAACTCAGCACTGCGTCGCGCAGCCTCCCCCAGCGTCCCGGAGCGCCGCGGGCGCTCGCCAGGCCCGTAGCGGCGCCGGCTCCGACGCCGACGCCGGCGTCGACCGTGCCGGCGGCGTCGCGCCGGATCATGTCGGCCACGATGTCGGTGGCCAGGCCGGCGGCCAGGCTGCAATGGCTGTCGACCCGGCGCTGCCGGATCGATTCGGCGAAATAATCGATCTGCGCCGAATACTCCTCGCCGCGCAGGTAGAACCACACCGGCCTGGTCAGATCGGTGGTATAGCGGACGTTCCAGCCTGGCGCCAGGTCGGGACGGGCGGCCACCGGCGCGCGCAGGTGGATGTGCAGCTCCTGGCGGCTGGCCTCGATCTTGCCGTTGGTACCCCACAGAACGAGCGTGGTCGACATCTTGCGATGGCTGTCGTCGCTCCAGTTGGCCGACAGCTGCGCGGTCTTGCCGTCGGCGTAAGACAGGTTGGTATATACCTCGTCGTCGGCCGAGGCGGAAAAGACGCTGCTGAGGATCGAGCCCGATACGCCGCTCGGCGCACCGACCGTGAAATTGAGCAGGTCGATGCCGTGGCATGCGTAGTCGTACAGGCAGCCGCCGCCCTCGTTGCGGCTGCTGCGCCAGGTGACGCCCTTCGGGCGCAGCACCACCGGCCCATAGCAGTCGACGCGCGCGTGGTGCACCCGTCCGATCGCGTCCACGTCGAGCAGGCGCCGGGCCTCCTCGAAGGTGCCCAGGAAGCGGTTGTGGTAGCCGACCTGGGTGACCGCGCCGCGCTCGGCGGCCAGGGCCACCAGGCGCGCGCCCTCCTCGACATCGAGGCAGAACGGTTTTTCGCAGAACACGTCGAGGCCGCGCTCGAGCGCGGCGCGCACCATCCGCGCGTGCAGCCGCGATGGCGTGGCGACCAGCACCGCGTCGAGCCGCTCGCGCTCGAGCATGCGCGCAAAGTCGCTGTAGGTAGCCACCCTGGTGTAGCGGCCGATGATGTCCAGCAGCCAGGTAGCGGGGTCGCAGACGGCGACCAGCTCCAGGCCGGGGTGGGCGTTGACGATGGCCTGGTGCGACAGGCCCATCTTGCCCAGGCCGGCGATGGCGATGCGGATGGGGGGCGTGTCAGGCGTGTGCATGGGTCACCTCGTGCTTGATGATGTGGTAGGCGGCGCGTCCCTTGGCGAGCAGGCCGGCGTTGGGGCCGGCCCGCTCGCGCGAGGCCAGGTAATCCAGGGCGTCTTGCGCGGTGAGCGCAGGCAGGTGGGCGCAGGCGCCCTCGGCGATCAGGTAGCGGTCGACGTCGAGCAGCGCGTCCTGGTAGACCGAAATGGTGGGCACGCCCAGCACGGCCATCTCGCGCGTCATGGTGCCGCCTGCGCCGATGAACAGGTCGCATTCGCCAGCGATGGTGTCGATGTCGATCACGCCGGACAGGGTGCGGCAGGCCCTGAACGCGGCGCCGGCATAGTGCAGGTACTGCTCGCGGGAGCGCGGCAGAACGGTGACGCTGGCGCGGTGCTGCAGCGCGCCAATGACGTCGTCCAGGAAATTCCTCGGCCCCCGGTAATACTGGGCCGTCCAGGGTTCGGGACGCACGAAGATGCGCGGCGGCGCCTGCGGATCTCGCGCGCGCGCCGGCCCCGACGTCGAAGCCGACCAGCGCTGCGCATGCTCCCACAGGTAGATGCCCTCCTTCACGCCGGGATAACGCTCCACCTTTGCCAGCGACGCCCCCTGGCGCCTGAGGTTCTGGGTGGTAAGAAATTCTGGCACCATGATCCGGTCGGCGCAGGCGAAGGCGGGCACGTTGCCGGCCGCATGCTCGTTGTCGTTCAGGTAGACCGACCGGATTCCCAGCAGCCGCGCCACGACCGGCGAGTGGAAAGAGCTCTGCGACACCGCCACCTCGACCCCGCGCCGGCGCAGGAAGCGCGCCAGCTGCGCCACGCGGATCGGGAAGCCGAAGGTCTTGCCGACCAGGGAACGGCCATAGTGCACGCCCACCGTCGTGTGCGGGATGCGGTGCATGCGCAGCAGGTCTTCGGTATTGGCCAGCGGACGGCTGGTGACGATGACCTCGTGGGACCGCTGCAGGTCGCGGATCATCGTGCGGAACATATTGATGTGCGGCGAATTGGATAAATCGAACCAGATCTTCATGGATTTCCCCTGGTCAGGCGCGGCCCGGTCAGCCGATTTTCTCGTCGAAGCGCTCGCGCGCCCCTGGCCGGCGCGCCTCCCTGGCCGCCAGTTTCTCGTACAGGTCTTCGAGCGTGGCGATCATCCGCATGCTGGAGAACTCCTTCCGGACCCGCTCGCGGCCGGCGGCGCCCATGCGCTCGCGGGCGGCCGGGTCGGCCAGCAGGCCGAGCACCGCATCGGCGAGCGCCCCGATATCGCCGGGCGCGACCAGCACGCCTTCCATCCCGTCGCGCACCGCCTCCGGGATGCCGCCGACCGCCGTGGCGACGACCGGGACGCCATGCGCCATCGCCTCAAGCAGACTCATCGGCAAGCCTTCGGCGTGCGACGGCAGCACGAAGACGGTCGCCGCGTCGAGCAGGGCCGCGCGTTCGCCTGCGTCGACCCAGCCGGGCAAGTCGACGTTGGCCTGCAGCCCGAGGGCCGCGACGAGCGCGCGCGTCTCGTCGCGCTGCCCGTCGCCGCACAGCAGCAGCCGCGCCTGCGGCACGGCCGCGACGATCGTGCGCATCGCGCGCAGCAGGTCGTGGCAGCCCTTGCCCGACTCGAGATGGCCGAGGAAGAGCAAGGTCGCCGGTGTGCGCGAGGGCGCGGGTTCGGCACCGTGCGCGCTCTGCGGCAGCAGCACCGGGTTGTGCAGGACGACGACGCTCCCCTGGGAGGAAACGGTGCGCACCCAGGCCTGCAGTTCGCCCGAGACGACGACGACGGCCCGCGCCCGGTCGAAGGCGAAGCGCATCAGGCGGCGGGCCAGCGGGCCGCAGCCGGTACGGTAGTAGTCTGGGTAGCGCCCCGCGTGCAGGTGCAGCGCGACCGGCACGCGGCACAGGTAACCCAGCAGGAAGAAGACATATTTGCGCCAGAAGCTGGCGTTGATGGCCACGTGGATGTGCAGCAGCGCGACCTCGCCCCTGGCCAGGAGGCGGAGCGTGGCCAGCAGGGCCAGCGCGAACAGGTGGATCTTGGCCCGCCCCGGCCCGGTGCGATGCGTCGGAAGGTAGACGATGTCACGCCGCGCGAGCAGCCCTGCGGCCCGGTACACCGCGATGACCGACGCGATGCCGCCGCAGCCATCGACATGGGTTCCGAGCATCACGATTTTCTTTTCATGGTTCATGGCGGTCGCTCCAGGCATGTGTACGCCCTTGTTTCACAAGAAGTGGGAAGCCAGCAGGATCGCGCCGAGCACGGTCAGGAGCACCGTCTTGGCGCGCCGCGCCTCGCGTTCGATGACGGCATCGCGCTCGCTCGCCGCGCGCGGCGCCGGGTGCCCGGGAGCCGGCGCCTCTGCGTCTTCCCACAGCAATGGCAGCTGTTCGGGCGGGCCGGTGCGCTCCCGTTCGGACACGGGCCGGCCGACATCTAGGATTTCCACGATCGCCTCCAGGACGAAATGCGCTGTCTTGCCTGGCGCCCCCGCCCGCGCACCAGGGTGCGGGCATAGGTCGGCAGGCTCGCCATGACCGCGGCCAGCGAGCGGTACACGACGATGCGGTCGAAGTCGCGCTGCTGCCCGAGCAGCCTGCGCTTGTAGTCATAGCGGCCGGAGAGCAGGTGGTACTCGCGCATGCCGCGCCGGATCGACTCGCAGATGCTCATGAAGCAGCACAGCAGGCCGAGCCGGGCCTGGTCGAACCCCGGATCGTGCGCGATCACATGCATGTAGGCATGCCCTCCCACATGGGTACACGCCACGCCGGCGCGGACCCGTCCGCCGCTACGGGCGAACAGGACGCATCCATACGCGCCAAGCATGCTCTCCAGCATGGCCAGCGAATCCGCCGTGTGGCTCGGAGATTGTTTCTTGTGCGCCAGGCGCAGGCAGTTGAGGTCGACCAGGGCGGCGATATCGGCCGGGTCGATGGTATCGGGGCCATGGAAGGAAAACGCGAGGTCAGGCGCCTGCTGCACGACCATCCGCTGGGCGCGCCGGATCGCCGCCCGGGTATTGGGCCCAAGGCTGGCAAGATAGGCTTCGGGCGTGCCCGGCAGCGAGATCACGAGGTCTTCGGTGGCGCCGTAGCGCTGGCACGGAAACGGCAGTGGCCAGGGCGGCGTCTGCACCGCCGGGAAATGGATCAGGCGGACGCCTTCGTTTCCCGCGAACAGGCAGCGCACCATTTGCTCGATCGCAGCGCCTCCGATGGCGAACAGCTCGCTCAAGACCGTGATCGTGCCCTCTTCGCGGCGATACAGCACGCCCGTGACCGGAACGCCGTCGCGCAGCGCGACATGGCACGCCACCTCGGCGTCGGCCGGGAACGCCGCGCAGCGCGCCTCGGTGCAGAACACGTTCTCGTGGCCTGTCTCGAGCAGGGCGCGCAGGGACGGCGGAAAGGGCCGCCTGACGAGCATGGCTTCCTGCCGCGCCGAGCCGCTTGCCAGGTCGAGTCGATCGTCGAGTCGATCATTCATTGTTCACCATATCGTCTTGATCCAGGAAGCTATCCCGGCAGGTGAGAGTCGTGCCGCGCCGCGCCCGACCTTGTGGTCTGCAGGCCGTCAGGCATCCGTGTGGTCCTCATCGCGCCGGAAGCACGGCTTGCCCGCTCCCCCCGCCAGCACGAAGCGAAGGCGCCGCAGCCCCTTTTTGGCGTGGCGCAGGGCGGCGAGCGAATGGCCCAGGAGCCGGCTGCCTGCGCCGTGCTGCGCCTGCACCTTCGCGATGAGCAGCCTCAGGTCGTGCAGCCGGGAGCGCGCCGTGTTGCGCGACAAGGTGCGCCAACAGACGAGCGCGGCAACGCGGGACCGGTAGATCGTCACGCTGGCGAGCATCTTGCGGCGTGCCAGAAAGTGGGACTTCCAGTCATCATGGCCCCCCATCATCCACAGCTCGCGGCCGCCAACGGCGATGGCATGGAAGATGGTTTGCAGGTTCACCTGGCGGCCCAGCCGGTAGGCATCGAAGCGTGGGTCGTGGCCGACCAGGTGCAGGAAGTGGCGCGTGCCGACCCTGAAGCAGAGGCTGGCTGCCACGATGCGTTCGTCGATCAGCATGATGCCAAGGTAGCCGTGGCTGCGCGCCAGCCGTACGATGCGGTCGATGTCGGCACTCTCGACATATGGCGCGGCATTGCGCGCATCCATCCGCTGGTCGGTCAGGTGGACCAGTTCGCGCACATGGCGCGCCGTGACCTGCTGTGTCGACAGCACCTCGAAACGGCAGGAAGGAAACTGCGCTGCGCACTTGCGCATGCTGCGCCGCATCAGCTCCCTGGTGCTCTTGCCCAGCAGCCGCATATAGGCATCGGCGGTGGGCGGAAGATCGACCACGTTCTCTTGCAACTGGGGCAGGATCTGGACGGGGAACGCGAAGGTGGATGCATCGATGGACGTGTCGAGCGCGTAGCCTTCGATGCGTCTTGCCGCCGGGTAGCGGGAAAACACATTGACGGCGAAGTAAGCGAGGTCGCCCGCGCTCAGGGCGACCTGCTGGTTGACGATGCGGACGGTGTCGCGATCGATTCGAAACAGGATCAACAGCGCGATGTCATGCTCGTCGGTGGCGGCGAAGGTGTGGATGTCGTCGAGCCGCTCGTAGATGCCGATGCGGGTCAGGGTGCAATAGATATTTGCATACAGGCGTTCGAGGGCCGCTTCTGCAAAGTCTGGAATGGCGTTTTCGTAAAAGCGGCTGGAAACGATGTGCTTGTCTGAATGGGATGCAAAAAGGGGATTTCCTTCTTGCCAGAAATTGGCGGGTATCGCATGAGCGGCGGTAGTTTCAATACTCATTTTATTACCACCCTCCGCATGAAATGAATTTACCTCTCAAATTCTATTTTTTTGCGATCAGGCTGGTGTGATTAATATCAAACGATGCATGAGCAATAAACATTTATCACTGTCGAGTATGGCTTTCCCTACCTCATTAGATTCATAGCGAAAAGATCTTCGAATCGCCCTACCCTCCCACCCCAAAAAACAAGGCAAACGAGATTTTTCACAGAATATCTTGACAATAACTATAATTCATGCGCAGATTTTTTATAATACTAATTATAATAATTCGGCATGAGCATATTCCGCTGGCAGATATTAAAGTAAGCAAAGTGATCAATATCATGGGTTATAGCTGATGCGCCATTTGGCGGCAAATCCGGCAACGGCGATAGCGTCCATAAAAAAGCCGCCGCATTTTGATGCGGCGGCTCGTGCTCTTGCGAGCGTGCTTATCGTGCGATCGCAGGCGCCAGGGGCTGGCGCGGGGTGCCGCCGCCACCGATGCTGGTCGGGCCATTGTTGTCGACCACGTTCAGTGCCCGCATGATGCGCTGGATGTCACGTACCCAGGCGGTATTGCCCTGGACCTTCTGGTTCATGTCGAAGCCCCAATCACGCTTGAACTCGGCGCGTTTGTTGCCGTCCGGACCGTCCTCGGCGCTGAAGTCGAAGCCGGCCGCATAGGTGTCGTCGACGATGTAGGCGCCATAGTTCTGCAGCGTCCAGGCCAGTTGCTTGGCCGGCGCGGTTTCCAGCCCCAGCGACGTGATCGCGGTGGTGCCGGGGATCGCCAGCAAGGCGCCCATCTTCATTGCGGTGTTGCTGTTCTTGTTCGCGCTGCCGTACCAGCCGACCGCATAGCTATCCGACGTCGTTGCCGGCCAACGCGAGCAGGCGCTGCGCGTCGTGCACTTGAACAGCGCTTCCTTGGCGTACACATTGACCTTGAGCGCATGGCGCGGACCGGTCGTGGTACCTGGACGCAACTCACCCAGGCGGATGCTGCCGCCGATGGCCGACAGGCCCGAGCCACCGTGCGCTCCGGTAATGCCCGGACCGTACAGGTCGACATTGGCGAACTTGGCAAAGGATGTGCCCGGTCCTCCGGCGGTGCAGCGTGCCACCGGCTGGGTTTGCACCAGCGTGCGGCCATCCCTCAGCAGGAAGGTGGCCGAGCTGTTCTTGTTGGTGTTGGGAATGATGTAATTGCTGGGCATCGGCACCTGGTACATCAGGCCGCCGGTCGCGGTACAACGGTTCCTGCCGGTCCAGGCGGCATTGCTGTAGTTGAGATTGACCAGCGGCGCAGTTGGCTTGAGGATGATTTTTTCATCGTCGATGCCGGGCATGGCGGCCCAGATATTATTGGCTGGTTTCGGATTCAGGTTGGCGCGCACGAACCGTGCACCGCTACCGATCGGCATGTTCCAGATGCTGTTGCTGGCAAACGGTTGTTTCAAGGGATCGCGTGCACCCGAGGCGACTACGCTTGCCAGCGACTTGTTTCCACTGGGGGTGTCGGTCGGGACCGCGGGGGCGCCATCGGCGGACTGTCCATCCGGCGTGGCGTCGGTAACGGGCGCATCCGCTGCGATAGTGGCAGCGGTGTCAGGCGTAGTGGCAGTGGTGTCAGGCGCATAATCGGCGGGACGAACTGGAGTTTCTACTTCTGCCAGAGAAACACTGGCCGAGTCAATCGAGGCAGGATCCCCACCGCCACAGGCGGCGAGCGCGGCAAACACAGGGGCGAGCACCATGAGTTTGGCTTTCGGTTGGAGTCGAGCGGAATTGTTCACAGAATCTTTCCTTACACAATGATGAAATGAGGTCGTTGGAGGATTCCAATCGCCAATGAGTTCCATCACTTCAGGAAAATATTTTCTGTTGGCTATTTCATCAACTCAAATAAACAAAGATTTTTTCCACTTAGAAATTGAACCAAGGGTAAAAAATACTGAACCGGCATTAATCGATGCATCCCAGGAAACAGAGTTTCTACATGACATGCTATCGTCAACACAGCATATAGATAGTTATTCACAGCCGCATTCGCCAATAAGCGACAACGAGATATCAAACAAATACCTGAACGACGTCACACCGAGCGTGGATGACATGCGCAGCCATGGCATGGCATCCCCCGCTGGGTGGCGAATCATGTGAATATAGGTAATTGCTTGGACAGCAGACGTGGTCTCATAACGTTGCCACGATTGCGCGCGTGCGCGGCGGGGGGTAGAGCGGGAAAGCGCCGAGGCCGGTGTAGCCTCGGCGCGCGATCACGAAGCTGTCGGCAGCCCGGCGCGCAGCGATTCAGGCAACGGCGCCGACTTGCCGAGCTTGAAATCGACCCATACCACCTTGGCCACGCCGTCGGCATGCAGGTCGCCCGGTTCGCCGTCCGCCCCGATCAGGCGAATTTCGTGCGACACCTCGACGCTCGAGCGTCCTGGCGGCGCCACGAAGGTACGTATCTCGATATCGCCCGGATAGGTCAATTGCTTGAGGAAATTCATCGAGGCATTGACGATCACCGGTCCTTCGGCGCGCGAATCCGGCAGGCCGCCCACCTGTTCCAGCCAGGCAATGCGGGCCGACTCGATGTAGCGAAAATAATTCGTGTTATTGACATGCCCCATGGCGTCCATATCGCCCCAGCGAATCGGCATGCGCATGGTGTGAACCCACTTCTTGCTACTCATTCCCGGTCTCTGCTTCCAATAAGTTATTGCGCCGTCATCCCGTCATCGGCCGTGATGATGGCGCCATTGATGAAATGGGCTTCTTCCGCCGCCAGCAGCAGCAGGAGCCCGTCGAGGTCTTCCGGCTTGCCCGGCCGCTTGCGCGGCAACATCTCGATCAGCCTGCGGCCCGGCTCGGTATCGAAATAATCCTCGTTCGAATCGGTGGCGATGTAGCCGGGACAAATCGCATTGACGTTGATCCCATACTTGCCCCACTCCACCGCCATCGCCTTGGTCATTTGCACCACGCCGGCCTTGCTCATGCAATACACGCCGATCTGCGGCAACACGCGCAAGCCCGCGACCGAGGCGATGTTGACGATGCGGTGCTGCTTGCGCGGATCGCCCTTGGCGCGCGCGATCATGCGCTTGGCCGTCTGCTGGGCCATGAAGAAGGCCCCGCGCAGATTGGTGTCCATGATATAGCCATAGTCGTCTTCGCCGACATCCAGCAAACGCTGGGTTGTCGAGACGCCGGAGTTGTTGACCAGGATGTCGATCGGCCCGGCCTCGGTCTCGGCGTGCGCGATCGCCGCCTTGATGCTGCCCAGGTCGGTCACGTCGAGGCGCACCACATGCGCCGCCCCGCCGTCGGCCTCGATCTCGGCGCGCAATTCCTTCAAGCGCTCGACCCGGCGCGAGGCCAGGACGACCTGGGCCCCGGCCCCGGCCAGCGCCTTCGCGAAGCGCGCGCCGAGTCCGCTCGACGCGCCGGTGACCATTGCGATCTTTCCTTCGAAATTGACTTCGATTCCCACGTCCCGCTCCCCAATGCTGTCGTGCTGGCCAAGAACCTGGCTCGGCAGGTTCTGATTGCGAAAGCATAATGATCCCACAAATGTCCAGTATTAGATTGCCTCATCTAATATTGCCTTTACAATGGCGCGCAAGTTGCATTGAACAGCAAAAACCCGCACACTCGTGCTATTTTCAAGATTGCCTCATTAAGAGCACACTGACAACCATGACAGAGACAACCAACCTCCTCGAACAATACGGACCGCGCGAAGCCATGGAATACGATGTCGTGATCGTCGGCGGCGGCCCTGCCGGCCTGTCCGCGGCGATCCGGCTCAAGCAGCTGGCGGCGGAAAAAGGCCAGGAAGTATCGGTCTGCGTATTGGAGAAAGGCGGCGAGCTTGGCGCCCATATCCTGTCCGGCGCAGTGATGGATCCGCGTGCCCTGGACGAGCTGATTCCTGACTGGAAAGAAAAAGGCGCACCGCTGAACACGCAGGTCACCGAAGACCGCGTCATGTTCCTGACCGAGACCAAGTCGTTCTCGACGCCCGTGTTCGCCATTCCTCCCGCGCTCAAGAACCACGGCAACTACATCGTCTCGCTCGCCAACGTCGTGCGCTGGCTGGGCCAGCAGGCCGAAAGCCTGGGCGTGGAAATCTTCCCGGGCTTCCCTGCCGCCGAAATCCTGTACAACGAGGATGGTTCGGTCAAGGGCGTGGCCACCGGCAATATGGGCGTCAACCGCGAAGGCGAGCCGGGCGCGGACTTCCAGCTCGGCATGGAGCTGCACGCCAAGTACACCTTCTTCGCCGAAGGTTCGCGCGGCCACCTCGGCCGCCAGCTGATGGCGAAGTATGACCTGAACAAGGGCAAGGATCCGCAGACCTACGGCATCGGCATCAAGGAGCTGTGGGAAATCGACCCGGCCAAGCACCAGCCGGGCCTGGTGATCCACACGGCCGGCTGGCCGCTGCCGAACGACACTTACGGCGGTTCCTTCCTGTACCACCTGGAAAACAACCTGGTCGCGGTCGGCTATGTGGTGGGGCTGGGTTACCAGAACCCTTATCTGTCGCCGTACGAGGAATTCCAGCGCTACAAGACCCACCCGGACATCCGCGGCTTCTTCGAAGGCGGCAAGCGCATTTCGTATGGTGCGCGCGCGATTACCGCTGGGGGTCTGCAATCCTTGCCGAAGACCGTCTTCCCGGGCGGCTGCCTGATCGGCTGCGACGCCGGCTTCCTGAACACCAGCCGCATCAAGGGCAGCCACGCGGCGCTCAAGACCGGCATGCTGGCCGCCGAAGCGGCCTTCGCGGCGCTGGGCGAAGGCCGCTCGGCCGACGAGCTAGTCGCCTTCCCGGCCGCCTTCGAGAAATCGTGGCTGCACGAAGAGCTCCACATCGCGCGCAACTTCAAGCCGTGGATGAGCAAGGGCCTGGTCCTGGGCACGATCATGACCGGGATCGACCAGATCGTGTTTCGTGGCAAGGCGCCATGGACCCTGCACCACCAGCACGCCGACCACGAATGCCTGAAGCCGGCGTCGCACTACAAGCCGATCGCCTATCCCAAGCCGGACGGCAAGCTGACCTTCGACAAGCTGTCGTCGGTGTTCATCTCGAACACCAACCACCGCGAAGACGAGCCGGTCCACCTGACGCTCAAGAACCCGAGCGTGCCGGTCGACGTCAACCTGGCCAAGTATGCCGGCCCGGAACAGCGTTACTGTCCGGCCGGGGTGTACGAGTTCGTCAAGCGCGAGGATG
>Ga0265780_10003761_pt1 | contig 19800 bp, 18 predicted proteins | sample P1T30metagenome_FD_192432 | JGI IMG/M metagenome (GOLD analysis project Ga0265780, IMG submission 192432) | Plant litter microbial communities from East Loma Ridge, Irvine, California - P1 T30 | ecosystem: Environmental > Terrestrial > Plant litter > Unclassified | place: USA: California...
CAGGGTCGCGGTCGGAGCGATCAGGTGGACGTCGCGCGCCGGGATGTCGCGCCCGAGGTCGACGATCCCGCGCGGCAGCACCACATGGGTCAGGAAGGGCAGGCGGCGCGTATAGGCTTCGGCCTGGTGGAAATCGAACAGGCGGATGCCCGGGGTCTGCAGCAGCATCTGGATCAGCGGCGCCTCGGGCGCGGAGCTGAACACCAGGCCGTCGATGCGCCCGGCCAGCAGTTCCATCGTGGCCGGCGTGTTGTCGAGCGAAGACACTTTCAGTTGTTCAAGGTCCATGCCGTTCGCCGCCAGCACCTGGCGGAACAGCTTGGGCACGCCGGTGCCTTCCGGCCCCAGGTTGATGCGCAGGCCCTGCAGTTGCGTCAGGCTGTGCGGCGCCGGCTTGCCCCTGGCCGGCTCGCGCAGGAACAGCCAGACCGGCTCGGTGAACAGGCTGCCCAGCGAGACCAGGCCGCGCCGCTCGGCTTCGTCCTCGGCGGTGGAGCCGCTCTGGACGAAGGCCAGGTCGACCTCGCCGTCCACCAGGCGCTGCAGGTTCTGCTGCGAACCGGGAGAACGGCGCAGCTCGACCCGGATATCGTCGCGCTTCAGGATGGCCGCATAGGTGCGGCCGAATTCCTCATAGGCGCTGTTTTCCTGGCCAGTCGAGAGCACGACGGCGCGCGGTGGCGCCGGATCGACCACGACGTAGGCGACCGCGCAGGCGAGCAGCACCAGCACGATGGTCGGCGCCGACGCCGCCAGCAGGTCGCGCAGCGAGACCAGGCTGAATTTGCGCAGTGCCGGACGCTTCATCCGCCAACGCTGCGCGGCAGGCAGCCGGCGCTCACTGCAGCACTTCCTCCACCGCCGCCGGTTTCGGACGCGGCGTCTTCGCAGGCGCATCGGCCGCGGCGGCCGGCTTGCGCGGCGCGGCCGGCGGCCTGGCCGGCGTGCCGTCGGCGTTCACGGCTTTCGGGCGTGCCGGCGCCGGCGTGGCCGCTTTTGGATGCGCGGTGTCGGCAGCGGCGGGCTTGGCCGGCGCTTTCGGCGCGGCGTCAGCGGCCGGCTTGCGCGGCGCAGCGGCGGCGGCGGCCGGCTTGTCGGCCGGCTTTCCAGCCGATTGATTGGGCGATTTTTCGGCCGGCTTTTCAAGCGCCTTCAGCGCCGCTTTCGGCGCCGCTGGCGCCACAGGCACGTCCGTCTCGGCCGGCAGCGCCTCGTCGGCGTCGTCGTCGGGGCCGGCGTCGCCCGCTCCATGCTCGGTATCGGTCGCCACCGCATCGCTCGGACCGGCCGCCGCCGGCACGCCCGGACGCTCGACGCGCACGCCCGGCACCATCACGGTGTCGGTCGGCTCGATCATCGACATCAGGCCGGGCGCCAGCGTCACCAGCAACTGCACCGGCAGCGCGCTGGTGAAGTCGTACTTGGCCGACTGCGGGCCGTGCACATAGGCGGTCATGGAGCCGAAGAAGCGCTCGCCGATGTTGAACACGAAGGTGGCCGAACGGTTGACATAGCGCGACTCGATCAGGCGGTGGCCGGCGCCGTAGACGTCGAAGCGCTGGTCGCCGGTGCCGGTCTTGCCGCCCATCGCGATCACGCTGCCGTCCTGCTTGACGAAGGCGCTCTTGACGCGCTTGGCGGTGCCCTCCTGGGCCACGCCGTGGATGGCGTCGGCGACGGCGCGCGCCACGTCGGGGTGCAGCACCTGCTCGTTCTTGACCCCGCCGGCGCGCCTGACCAGGGTTTCGTAGGGCGTGCCCTTGGCGAAGTGCAGCGAGTCGACGCGCTGGGTGCTCTTGCGCACGCCGCCGTTGACGATGATGCCCATCAGTTCGGCCAGCGCGATCGGCCGGTCGGCCGAGGCGCCCAGCGTGGTCGCATAGGACGGCACCAGGGAGTCGAAGGGATAGCCCATCTTCTTCCACTGCGCATGGATCTTCAGGAAGGCCTCGACCTCGAGCAGGCCGGCGATGCGCTTGTCCTGGGCGTGCTTGCGGTGGGTCTTGAACAGCCAGGAATACACTTCCTGGCGCTCCTTGACCGAGGCGTCCGTGACTTCGGTCCAGCCGGCCTTGGGATGCTTGCGCAGGTAGCCCACCAGCCACAGTTCGAGCGGGTGGATCGAGGCGACATAGCCGCGGTCGGCCAGCGACATCGTGGCCGGATCGTACAGCGCGTACATCTTCTCGACCTTGCTCTCCTCGACCTCGTTCTCGGACGGCAGGTTGGCGTGCAGGAAGGCGCTGAACTGGGCCAGTGTGGCTTCCGGATGGATGGTGCGGTGCACCGCCGCCAGCTTGCCGGCCTTCGGACGCACGCCCTGCAGCAGCAGCGCCTCGATCTCGTCGGGCGCCTTGCCGCGGTACTTGTTCCAGAAGCGCGCCATGAAATCCTTGCCTTCGCGGTCGGCGAAGCGCGACAGGTAGTCGGCGCGGCGCGGATCGTCGGCGTCGGCCAGCAGCTGGGCCGAGGAGCCCGGCAGCTGGAACATGTAGTAGCGCACCACGTCGCGCATCAGGCGCACGAACACCAGGTTGGTGGAGTTCTGCAGCGCTTCCTGCACGGTCAGGATGCGCGAGTCGTCGAGCCTGCTGAAGTTGCCGAAGGTGTGCAGGCCGCCGCCGGTGAAGAAGGCTTCGCCCGGGCTGCCCGAGTAGCGGCGCGACATGGCCGCCGCCAGCATCGGTTTCAGGGCGCGGTCGGCGCCGTCCGGCAGCATCGTGAAGTAGTCGATCGCCCACTGCGTGAGCCGGTCTTTCGGATCGACGTTCACCTTGCCCAGTTCGGCCTTCGACATCGGCTCGTAGCGCTTGTGCAGCTGGTCGATGATGTCGAGGTAGCTGACCAGGGTGCGCAGCTTGGCCGTGGAACCCAGGTCCAGCTTGGCGCCCTCGTTGATGTCGAGCGGCTGGTCGTAGTTGTCGGTCTGGACCCGCAGGTAATTGACCTGGTCGCCGCGCTCCATCAGCGTGAAGCTGTAGACCACCTTGGCCGGGTCGCCGTTGCCGAGCATGCCCTTGCCGGTCAGGCCGGCCGCGGCCGCCGATTCGGCGTCGGACAGCTTGCGCAGCGCCGCCGTGACGGCGCGCTGGGCGTCGGCGTTCAGGGTCGTGACCACCGACAGGTCGAGGCGGTCGAGGTTGTACATGCGCGAGTCGCCCAGCAGGTTGGCCAGGTGGTTGCGCACCGCGTTGGCGGCCTTGCGCGTGACGAAGGCGTTGGCCGGCGGCGGCGCCACGCCCGAGCCCTGGGCCGGGTGCAGGGTCACGTTCAGGGCGGCGTCGCGCAGCGCCGTGGAAATGACGCCGGCCTGGGCCAGCACGCGCAGGTGGCTGTTGGTCAGGATCTCGAGATCCTTTTCGCCCGCGCCCAGGTAATACGCCGGGCGGCGCTGGGCGATCATCAGCGACAGCGCTTCCTTGTAGACCAGGGCGAACTCGGGACTGAGCCGGCGGCTCGACAGGATGCGGTTGGTGTCGGCGAAATCGCGGCCGTACCAGACCCACATGCCGTCGCCGAGGCCGTTCACCTCGCCGTAGCCGGGCTTGGCCGACAGCGGCACCGTGTTCAGGTATTCGAGCACGATGTTGCGGCGCGCGCCGCCGGTGTCCTCGCCGTCCTGGTAGGCGCGCAGCATGGCCGAGGCCATCTGGCGCAGCTTGTCGGTGGTCGAGGCGGTGCGCCCTTCCGGCGAGTGGCGGTATTTTTCGATCTGGGTCGCCAGCGTGCTGCCGCCGGCCACGCGCGAGCCGCTGCCCAGGCCGACCGTGTGCAGCACCTTGTCGAACACCGCCTTCGAGAAGCGGTCCCATTCGACCGCCGGGTTGCGCTTCGGATAGGTATTGTCGAGCAGTTCGCGATTCTCGATGAACAGCAGGCTTTGCACCAGCAGCGCCGGGGTCTGCTCGAACTTGTCGTACAGGCGTTCCGGGAAGCGCGCCGAGAACAGCGGCTCGCCGCTGTAGTCGAGGATGTCGAGGCCGGCGCGGGTCTTCTCGTGGTAGGTCGGGTACAGGCCGTGGTCGGCCAGTTCGAGCATCTTGGGCGACATGCGCGCCTGCGCCTCGACCACGTAGTCGCGCGTCTTGAGCTTGGCCAGGTAGTTCGGCAGGTTGGCGTAGCCGAGGCGGTCGTCGTAGGGGCTCGACTGCGGGAAGCGGATCGCGTCGCTCGGCCCCTTGGCCATGCGGTAGCTGATCTTCTTGCTCAGGCCGGCGAAGAACTTCGCCTGCATGGCCGAGGTGCGGCTTTCGTAGACCGCGAAGCCGGAGGCGGCGGCGATGGCAAGCAGCAGCAGCACCAGCAGGCCGCGCTTGAGCATGCGCCAGCGCCGCCGCGGCGGCGGCGTTTCGGGCGCCTCGGGCGGAACGCTGCCGGCAGCGCCGGACGCGGGTTCATCGACGGGGTCGAGGGCCGAGCCGAAGCCGGGCTCCACGCGCGCAGGCCGGGGACGCGCGGGCGCATCCTGCACGGCGGCCATGGGCACGCCGGCCAGGACAGGCTTGGCTGTCCGGCCAGGCGACGCCAGGTCGAGGAGTCGGCGCAAGGCGCGGGAGACGAAACGAGGCCGTCGTTGACGGCGAATACTTTCCATGATGGCTCAACCGGTTTGAATCAAATTCCTGCAATTTCCGTCAACCTGCTCGCCATCCTGCTGCTGGTCGGTTCGAGTGATTCAGGTCTACAAAAGTTCACGGCAGCGACGCGATCCCACTCCAGATCGCCCCAGCTCACAGTCATCATTCCACCACATCAATGTGAAATGCTGCAGGTGCTTGTGAATTTTTTTGAGCTTGCCAGAGTATTTTCGCAAAAAAACAACGGCTCAGTTCGCCGAGCCCTGCGGGTGCTGCAATGGACCGACTTCGGCGCCCAGCGCTTCCAGGCCCGCGCGCATCTCCGTGAAGGCCGCCGCGACCTGTTCCGGCGCGCCTTTCACGCCCAGTTCGATGTGGCGCCGGGTCTGCGCATCGCCCACGCTGGGCAGGCTGAACACGCGCACACCGGGAAAGCGCGACTCCAGCCGCTCCATCAGCGGCGTCAGCACCGACTCGGCCTGGCCGTACACCAGCACGGCGCGTTCCAGCGAGGCCTCGCGGTGGAAGTGGCCGGCGTACAGGGTGTCGAGCACCCAGGCGATCATCGGCCAGGCCATCACCGGGAAGCCCGGCACGAAATGGTGGGCTGCGGCCGGGTGGCGCGCGACCGTGAAGCCGGGGATCTTGTTGTACGGGTTCGGGATCAGGCTGGCGCCGGCCGGGAATTCGGCCATCTTGAGGCGCTGCAGGTTGTCGGGCGCATTCAGGTCGACTTCCTGGCCGGCTTCGCGCGCGGTGTCGCGGATGCGCTCCTGCACCAGCAAACGCCCTTCCGGATGCAGGACCAGCGGCACGCCCAGCGCCCTGGCCGCGCACTGGCGCGTGTGGTCGTCCGGGGTGGCGCCGATGCCGCCGCAGGAAAACACGATGTCGCCGCCGGCGAAGCTGCGTTCGAGCAGCGCCGTGATGCGCGCCGGATCGTCGCCCACCACCTCGGCCCAGGACAGGCGCAGGCCGCGCTCGGCGAGCAGGGCGATCACCTTGGGCAGGTGCTTGTCGCTGCGCTTGCCGGACAGGATTTCGTCGCCGACGATGATCAGGCCGAATGCGGGCTGCTCCATGCTGTTCCTTCCTTCTTTATGTTCCGGTTCACAGTGTGACACGAAGCGGCCGGCGCTGCCGTCCCCCCGCCCCCGCGGCGACATTTTTCAGCAAGCTGGCGACAAAACCGCGACAAACGCGCGCAAGACTGCGACAAGCCGCCCCTCCTAGAATCGGGCGGCCCGTCCGCGGGCGCCGGCCGCGGGCTGCGCGGCACACGACAATACGATAAGAAAGAGGGAACACATGATGCATGCAAGAGCAGGCTGGGCGGCGATCGCCGCGGCCGCCGTACTGCTGGCCGCTTGCGGCGGCTCCGACGATCCGGTCGCGCCGCCGGTCGGCGCCGTACCGCCGCCGGTGGCCGTGGCCACCAGGGCCGAAGTGCTGGCGACCACCACCGCCGGCATGGGCGGCATCGCCTTCAGCGAGGGCTACGCCTACGTGTCGGTGGCGAATTCGGCCAGCGCCGGCAGCGGCGTGTTCCAGGCCCGGCTGCCGCTCAAGGCCGATTCGTCCTGGACCGGCACGCTGCTCGGCGATTGCGGCATCGATGCCGAACACGATGGCTTCCCGCTGCGCACGCCGGGCCTGCGCAAGTTCGATTCCGGCCTGTGGCTGTTCCAGTCCTGGGCCGACAAGGGGCCGGACGCGCGCATCGAGCATTCGCTGTGCGCCCTGAAAGCCGACCGCAGCGGTTTCGAGGCGCGCGACAAGGCGCTCGAGGTATGCCTGTCCGGCTCCTGCTACAAGCTGTCGCCGAGCGAGCTGAAACAGGTCGGCCAGCGCCTGTACACCAACGCCGGCGGCGGCAAGAACGTGTTCGTCTCCACCGACCAGGGCGCGAGCTGGAAGGTGCTGACCGGCCAGTTCGACAGCATGAGCTGCTACGACGCCGCGTTCGAGATCGTCGGCGACCGCCTGCTGGTGGGCGGCGAATGCCCGCTCGACAGCGCCTATCTCGAAGCCTACCAGCTGAACGCCGACGGCACCGCGCTGGTGTCGCCCGAGCCGCTGCCAATCAAGCTGCCGGAACTGGAAAACCGCAACCTGCAGTTCATCACGACGCTCGGCAAGCGCGTGTTCGCCGGCGTCGAAGGCGGCCTGCTGCGCAGCGACGACGGCGGCCGCTCGTTCCAGTTCGTGATCCACCAGCCGCTCGAGGAAGCCGCGACCAAGTTCTACATCCAGCACGTGATGGCGCTGGACGGCAAGCCCGATTCGATCCTGGCGGCCGGCTTCGACAAGAGCACCCTGAAGCCCTACCTGGCCTGGTCGGTCGACGGCGGCGGCAAATGGACCGAGATCTCGTCGGCGCTGCCTGGCTGGGCGCGCAACCTGGACGCGCCCTTCCCCGCCGAAATCACCGCGATGACCCAGGATCCGCAGGGCCGCATCCTGCTGACCGTCAACGAGCAGCAGGGACAACAGGGCCGCGTGGTGCTGCTGACCCTGGGCACGCCGCCGCAGTAAGCCTAGTGTTGGTCTGCCCGCGCCGGTACCGCGCCGGCGGCGGGCGGCTGGGCGCCGCGCAGGTCCGCCAGGGCCTGCAGGCAGTAATACTGGAACCACAGTCCGGTGAAGATGAAGATCACGAGGTACAGCCAGATCGACAGCACCGCCAGCACCGGGAACAGCACCACCGAGATCAGCGCCCCGCCGATCCAGACCACGCCCGGCAGCGCGCCGAGCAGGCCCGAGATGGCGCCGATGACGAGCAGCTGGCGCCGGCGCCCGCGCACGATGGCTTGGCGCTCTTCCAGGCTGGCGTGGATCGACAGCGCGTCGTAGCTCATCACGCGCGCCGTCAGCCAGCCCCACAGCAGCGCCTGCACCACCAGCGCCAGCGGCGCCAGCGCGTACAGCGGCAGGGTGACGAGCCACAGCAGCGCGAACACCACGATGCCCGACAGGTTCACGCCCAGGCTGCCCATGAAGCTGCCGCCTTCGCGCCGTTCGAGCTGGGGGAACTGCACCCGGCTGACGTGGCGCGCGATGGCCGGCATGGCGCCGACGCCGATGAACAGCAGCGAGGTGACGATCATCAGCGGCAGCAGCACCAGCATGGCCACCAGCGGCACCACCAGGGTCTTCAGGAAGCCCAGGCCGAGCGTGGCCAGGAGGCTGCCGCTGGTCTGGTACAGGCCGTAATCGAGGAACAGGCCCTGCAGCCAGTCGAGCAGCGGCTGCATGCCGGCGTAGAGCAGGCTGCCCCACAGCGCCAGCGAGAGCAGCAGCGGCACCACCGACAGCAGCAGCATGCGGCTGGAAAACTGGGAGCGCAGCGCGCGCCCGTAGGCCACGGCGATCGGCCGCATCATGAGGCTTTGCGCCGGCTGAATTCCACGATGCGCAGCAGCCCGAGCCACTGCTGGCGCCAGAAGCCGCGGCCGTAGTCGCGGCCCGGACGCACGCTGCCGTCTGCCTGCACCTTCTCGAACTGGTCGCGCACGCCGGTACGGTGGAAGCCGCGGTCGAAGTTCGCGGTGCCGAACACCATGTCCCACAGCGGCAGCAGCACGCCGAAATTGCAGCCGCCGATGTCGCGCCCCTTCGATTCGTGGCCGATGCCGACCGCATGGTGGGTGCGGTGGAAGCGCGGCGAAATCAGCAGGCGCTCGCCGATGCGGCCGAAGTGGATGCGCACATTGGCGTGCTGCAGGCTCTGGAGCGCGCGCGAGACCGACACCAGCAGCACGTACTGGCTCGGCGCCACGCCGATCGCCAGCGCGATCATGGCCAGGTAGACGTCGCGCAGCAGATCGTCCAGCAAGTGATTCCGGTCGTCGCTCCACAAATTCATGTCCTGCTGGCTGTGGTGCAGGCTGTGCAGCGCCCACCACCAGCGGAACTTGTGCTGGCCGCGGTGGAACCAGTAGTCGAAGAAGTCCAGCACCACCAGGTACAGCGCGAAGCTGGCCAGCGGGTTCATGCCGGATACCAGCGATTCCAGGTTCAAGGGATGCACGCCTTCCATGCGCAGCGTGCCGGCCAGGTGGTCCATCAGCGGGTCGAGCGTGAAGAACACCGCCATCGTGAAGAAGCCGAGGCGGTGGATCAGGGTGTAGACGAAATCGTTCCAGCGCGCCCGGCGGTCGTGCATCGGCTGGGCCGGGATCGCCGCTTCCAGCGGGCGCAGGATCAGGTACAGCGCGGCCACTTCGACCACGCCGATGAGGAACCACTCGACGCCCTCGAAGGCGTCCTCGGTGTACTCGCCCAGGCCGGCGTGGAACAGGAAGGGTTCGACCACGGATTCGAACAGCCATCCCTGCAGGAAGGCGAACCAATCGAGAAAATGCTGGATCATGTCGGGTGTGTGAAGTTCGGTTGCGGTGTCAGGACGCCGGCTTGTCCTTCTGGCGGTAAGCCGGGTGCTCGCGCAGTGTAGCGAAACAGAAGCCTTTGCGCTCGAGGCCTGAAAGCAGCGGTTCGAGGTTGGCCGGCGCCCACGGATCCTTGCGCGACCAGATGCCCATGTGGGCCATGAAGATGTCGCCATCCTTCAGGTTTGCCAGGGCGCGCTTGAGCAGCAGCGCGTTCGGGAATTTCTCGCTCGCGGTCTCGTCGCCCGAGAAGCCGGCTTGGGCCCAGCCGACGTGGCGGTAGCCGCAGCTCCTGGCGGCGGCCAGCACGTTGGGCGAGGTATGGCCGCCGGGCGCGCGGAACAGCGGATCGAGACCGTGTCCGGTCAGCTCCCGGAAGCGGGTGTCGACGCGGCGCAGCTCCTCGCAGTACTCGGCGGCGCTCCAGCTCTGGACCTTGCCGCCGCCGGCGCCGAACTGCGGGCGCACGCGCATGCGTCCGTCCGCCTCGTCGGCGCGCCAATACACATGGTCGAAGGTATGGCTGCCGAAGGCATGGCCCTCGGCCACGCGCGCCTTCCAGTAGGCGGCCCAGGACGGATCCAGCGACCAGTCGCCGCGCACGGTCTTTTCGTTGGCGAGGAAGAAAGTGGCGCGGGCGTGGTGGCGGCGCAGGGTGTCGGCGATCAGCTCGGCCTGCGACTGGCTGCCGGTGTCGAAGCTGAGATAGATGGTGCCCGTGCAGGCGGCCGGAGCGGCCGCGCGCGCGGGAAGGATCGAGGCCGCCAGCAGCAGCGCCGCCGCGGCCCGCGCGGGCCGCGCGCGCATCACATCCTCGGCGCCGAATTGGCGAAGAACACGCCGTGCGGCGAACGGCCGACCGGGATCATCTTGATCACCTTGCGGCTGGCGACGTCGATCACGGCCACCTTCTTGATCCAGCGCTGGGTCACCCACAGGGTCTTGCCGTCGGCCGACAGCTCCATGCAGTCCGGACCGCCCGGCACCGGGATCATGCCGACGTTTTCCAGCGTGACCTGGTCGATGATGTTGATCGAGTTCTGCACCCGGTTCGAGACGAAGATGTGACGGCGGTCGCCCAGCGCGCGGAAATTATGGGCGCCGTCGCCGGTCTTGATGCGCTTGACGGTCTTCTGGGTGCGCCAGTCGATCACCTCGACGTAGTTGCTGCCCATGATCCCGACCAGCAGGTATTTATCGTCCGGGGTCATGGTGATGCCGGCCGGCAGCTTGCCGACCGGGATGGTCCACTTGACGGTCTGGGTCTTGAGGTCGATGCCGCTGACCTGGTCGCTGCCCTGCTGGGTCACGAACGCCATGGTGCTCCTGGCGTCGAAGGCGATGTGGCTGGGCATGCGCGCCAGCGGCAGGCGGCGGCTGAGCAGCAGGTTGGCGCCGTCGTACTTGTAGATGTCGACGCGGTCCAGGCGCAGCGAAGCCGAGACGAACCATTTCTGGTCCGGCGTGAAGGCGATCTGGTAGGGATCGAGCACGTCGGTCAGGCGGCGCTGGATCTTGCCGGTCTTCGCGTCGAGGAAGATCAGTTCGTTGCCCATGGAGCTGGCCACGATCACCGACTTGTTGTCGGGCGTGGGCATCAGGTGGTGCGGTTCCTTGCCGACCGCGAAGGAGCCGTTGTCGGCGCCGGTAGCCTGGTCGATCAGCTGGACGGTGGCGTCGCGCGAATTCAGGACCACGACCACGTTCGCGTGGGCGGCCTGGACGGCGGAAATCAGGCAAATACCGGAAAGGATGAGCTTACTGAAGCGGCGCAGCATGGCAGGGCGAAACCCGGTGGAGGAAAACCCTTATTCTACGGGGAAACCATCGTTCTCCGCTGGGCAAGCGACAGGTTTACGGTGCTTTCGGCGCGCCGCAGCAACACACTGGTCCGGGGCTCGATAGCGGTTTGACAGCCCTTGGACTACAATCGCCATTTCACCGCGAACAATAAGGAACCAAGATGTCGATCACTACCACGAATTCGGGCCTGCAATACGAAGACACCGTCGTCGGCAGCGGCGCCGAAGCCACCGCCGGCGCCTATGTCACCGTGCACTACACCGGCTGGCTGCAGAACGACGACGGCAGCGCCGGCGCCAAGTTCGATTCGAGCAAGGACCGCAACGACCCGTTCCAGTTCCCGCTGGGCGCCGGCCACGTCATCAAGGGCTGGGACGAAGGCGTGCAGGGCATGAAAGTCGGCGGCGCGCGCCGCCTGACCATCCCGGCAGCGCTGGGCTACGGCGCCCGCGGCGCCGGCGGCGTGATTCCGCCGAACGCGACCCTGATCTTCGACGTCGAACTGCTGAACGTTTAAGCAATCAATGGTGGGCACCGGGTGCCCACCAAGCGCCACCTGAACGATTCTTCTAAAATTACCCCGGATTGGCCGTGATTCCCCACACGATGCGCTAAGATGCCCCGAATGTTGCCATCAAGGCATCCCGAACATCGAACACATCAAGGAGTCACCATGAGTTTGCAAGACCAGTTCACCCAGGCCCAGCTGGAATCGAAGAACCTGCCGGAACGTCCGGACAACATGACCTTGCTGAAGATCTACGCGCTGTACAAGCAGGGCGCGAACGGCGATGTCACCGGCGAGCGTCCGGGCTTCACCGACATGGTCGGCCGCGCCAAGTACGACGCCTGGGCCGCCCTGCAGGGCACGTCGCAGGACGAGGCGATGCAGCAATACATCGACCTGATCGACGAACTCAAGGACGCCTGACCCCTGCCCGCGCCGCTTGCAAGCCCAGCCGGCAACTCAGCCGGCGAAGGTCTTGCGCATGCTTTCCACCACCTTCTGCTCGATGGTGGAGGCAAAGGCGCCCATCAGGAAGCCCAGCTTGATGCGCAGCGCGGCCTCGCGCTCGCCCAGCGTCAGCGCGCCTTCCACGCCGCTGCGCTCGAAACGCAGCACGTCGCCCTCCCACCTGCACTGCAGGCCATATTTTTCGGACAACTTGTCCGCCACGCTCTGGGCGGCGGCGCGCGCCGCCGGCGGGCTCAAGCTGTGCTCCTGGGTAAAGCTGATATCCGACATCCTGCTGTCCTTCCCGATCCGTGTAGCTGCAAAGCCCGACATGATGCCAGTTCGCGCCGTCCAAGGCCAGTGCGGCCGTGTCCGCCATTCGAAGGGGCCTAGGCAAGAATCAGTTGACTCACCTCAATGCCCTGATCGGACAAGGGGCGACCATCTCCTTGCTTGGCCGCAAGCGCCCCAGGCGGCCGCCATCAAGGAGAAGCCATGGAAACCCCCGCCACCCTGCCGGACGTCCCGGCATCCGCGCCCTCTTCCCGCCCGCAGCCGCCGGTCGGCTTCGTGCCCACCCCCAGCGCGCCCTACCGCCAGCACCGCAAGGCCGCCCAGCTGCTCGACCAGCCCGGCAAGCCGCGTGCCGTGGATGCGCCCGGCGTGGATGCGCCCGGCGTGCCGCTCGCGGCCGCGGACAGCGGCGCCGACGTGCCCCTGCCCTACGCCTTCGGCGCGCGCGTGCTGATGTGGAAGCAGGATCCCTCGGTGTCCGAGATCGGCACGCGCAAGGCTTTCCTGCCCGGCGTGGTGCTGGCCGGACCGCGCGACGCCCGCATCGCCATCCGGAACCCGGGCGACGTGCCGGTCGAGCCGAACGCCTTCGGCGACTTCGTCACCATGCCCGACACGCCGCAGTTCGACGCCGTCCATACCTTTGCCGTGGTGCGCCAGACGCTCACCATGTACCAGCGCTCCCTGTCGTCGGCGGATGCCGACATGCCGCTGCCCTGGCAATGGAACAGCAGCGAAGACACGTCGCCGCTGCAGGTCTGGCCCTACGGCCTGCCGAACGTGATGAATGCCTTCTACAGCCGCTCGCAGGGCTGCCTGAAGTTCGGCGACTTCATCGCGGGCGCAGAAAGCCCCCGCGTGTACACCTGCCGCTCCTTCGACATCGTCGCCCACGAGACCGGGCACGCGGTGCTCGACGGCCTCAAGCCGCAATGGCTGCAGGCCGACAATCCGCCCCAGACCGGCGGCCTGCACGAAGCCTTCGGCGACCTGACGGCGATCTTCCTGGCGCTGTCCCAGCTCGACCAGTGCGAGGCGGTGGTGGCCCAGACCAAGGCCCGTTTGCACGACAAGACCTTCCTGGCCGATATCGCCGAACAATTCGGCCTGGCGCTCGGCAGCACCACCGGCTTGCGCAACGCCGACAACGAGCTCACGCTCACCCAGGCCGGCACCGAGGTACATGCCATCTCGCAAGTGTTTACGGGCGCGGTCTACGATATCCTGGCCGACATCTTCGCCTTCGAGCGCCGCCCGGCGCTCGAAGATTGCGCCGGCGTGTTGCACCGGGTGGCGGCCTGGCTGCGCGGCCTGGTGCTGCGCGCGCTGATCGCGGCGCCCGACCAGGGCGCGGGCTATGCCGACGTCGCCAACGAGATGCTGCGCATCACGCTCGATGACGGCAAGCCGCAGGCGTACAGCGGCTTCATCCGCGAGCGCTTCGCCCGGCGCGAGGTGCTCGACCTGGCGACTCCGGCCACGGAGACCGTCCGCCAAGCGGACCAGAATGCGGGCCAAACCCGCATGCTGCGCCTGGCGCCGCTGGTCTGCGACGCCCCCGGCGCCAGGCAGGACCGGCGCGCCTGCTGCGGTACCATGAACCTGGCCGAGTATTACAAGGTCGAACGGCTGCTGGAGCGCGAGGCGCGCGCGCTGGCCGACTGGTGCGCGGCGAACGGCCGCCTGGCGCCCGCCGGCGAATCCGCGGCCGACACGATCGCCAGGGTCGCCGGCGTGGCGCCGACGGCGAGCCGGATCGACAGCGCCGCCAGCGCCACCGTGCGCGCCGGGCGCGCGACGGCCGGGGCCCTGCCCGCCGCACCGGAGGGCGGCACCACATGGAGGACGGACGCATGAAAATCAGCGCCAGGGCCAGCGGCGGTTTCGCCGGCGGCTTCCGGCTCGTCGAACTCGACACCGCCTGCCGCGCCGACGGCGGCAGGCTCGAAGCCCTGCTCGACGATCTCGATTTCTTCGGCGCGGCGCCGCCCGCGGCCATCGGCGCCGACCTGCGGCGCTGGGAAATCACCGCCGACGACGGCCAGCGTTGTCATACGGTGACATTGACCGAGGACGGGCTGCCGCCCGGCGCCGGCTGGCAGGCCCTGCTCGACCACCTGGGCAGGATCTGACTCTCCCTTTCGCGCCCACGGAACAGCCTGATTTCCTGGCAAGCTCCGGGGCGCGGATTAAATTTGCTTATGTGTATTGTGTATAAACCGGATTTGTCGTAGCAGCGGAATTGCCCTAAAATACAGTGCTTTGCCGCGTCCGGCGGGCTATTCCTGCGCGCAACCGCCGCCGCTCCCACTCATTGATAGGACTGTTATGACCCACGTTGTCACCGAATCGTGCATCCGTTGTCGCTATACCGATTGCGTGGATGTATGCCCGGTAGATTGTTTCCGGGAAGGCCCGAACTTCCTCGCCATCGATCCCGACGAGTGCATCGACTGCGCCGTCTGCGTGGCCGAGTGCCCGGTGAATGCGATCTATGCGGAAGAGGACGTGCCGTCGGACCAGCAGCAATTCATCAAGATCAATGCCGACCTGTCGCGCAACTGGCCGTCGATCACCAAGACCAAGCCCGCCCTGGCCGACGCCGACGAGTGGAAAGACGTCAAGGCCAAGCTGGACCAGCTGGCCCGCTGAACAATTCAATTCCCGATCAATCAACGATCCAATACAGCCTCGGGATCGGGTAAAACCGTAGCGAGCGCCGGCAGAAGTGGCCAAGAAGCGCAGCCGTACTCAAGTACGGCGAGCATCGCAGGCCGCTTCTGCAACGCGCAGCAGGTTTTAAACGACCCCTTCAACCAGGAAGTAAGAATGACTATCAGTGCCACCCCTGAAGCAGGCACCATCGCTCCCAACAGCTCCTTTGCCGGCGCCATCGAAGCCGATGCCGTGATCATCGGCGCGGGCCCGGTCGGCCTGTTCCAGGTGTTCGAGCTGGGCCTGCTGGAGATCAAAGCCCACGTGATCGATTCGCTGCCTGCCGTCGGCGGCCAGTGCGTGGAACTGTATCCCGACAAGCCGATCTACGACATCCCGGCCGTGCCCGTCTGCACCGGCCAGGAACTGACCGACAACCTGCTCAAGCAGATCGAGCCCTTCGAGCCGACCTTCCACCTGGGCCAGGAAGTCACGACCGTCCAGCGCCGCGAAGACCAGCGCTTCAACGTCGAGACCTCGACCGGCACCCGCTTCATCACCAAGACCATCTTCATCGCCGCCGGCGTCGGTTCCTTCCAGGCGCGCACGATCAAGGTCGACGGCATCGAGAAGTTCGACAACAGCCAGCTGTTCTACCGCGTCAAGGATCCGAGCCTGTTCGAAGGCAAGAACCTGGTCATCTGCGGCGGCGGCGACTCGGCCCTGGACTGGGCCCTGAACTTCGTCGGCAAGGCCGAATCGGTCGTGCTGGTGCACCGCCGTGACGAATTCCGCGCCGCGCCGGCCTCGGTCGCCAAGATGAAGCAGCTGTGCGACGAATACGAGATGCAACTGATCACCGGCCAGATCACCGGCTTCGATGAGAAAGACGACAAGCTGACCGAAGTGAAAGTCACCGGCGCCGACGGCGTGACCCGCCGCGTGCCGCTGGACATGCTGATGGTCTTCTTCGGCCTGTCGCCGAAGCTGGGCCCGATCGCCGAATGGGGTCTGGACATCGAGCGCCGCCAGCTCAAGGTCGTAGACACCGAGAAATTCGAGACCAATGTGCCGGGCATCTTCGCCGTGGGTGACATCAACACCTACCCCGGCAAGAAGAAACTGATCCTGTCGGGCTTCCACGAAGCCGCACTGGCCGCTTTCGGCGCCGCACCGTACATCTTCCCGGACAAGAAGATCCACATGCAGTACACGACGACTTCGCCGAAACTGCACAAGATCCTGGGCGTCGAGACGCCTGTGTTCGACTAAGGAAATTTTCGGACACGTCTGCCGTTCCGTAACCTCGGAAGGACAAAAAAGCCCTGCATTAGCAGGGCTTTTTTCTTATGTAGTGCATTTAACGAACTGGCCCGGGGGATCTATGATACTAATGTTGCATCGCACTATTGTCAGATTAGGCGAAACTGGTGTTGCCCCACGCCAAACCGAATAAGCCTATAATACTTATCACGTTGCGCAAACGTTTGCAATTGCGCACAGTGTCAAGAAGGAAAAAAATTATGCTTTATCAACTGCACGAGATGCAACGCTCCTTCCTGAACCCGCTCATGCAGTGGGCCGATGCCTCTGCCAAACTGTTTTCGAATCCAGTCTCCCCATTTGCGCACACTCCGTTCTCGCAGCGTATCGCTGCCGGCTACGAATTGATGTACCGCCTGGGCAAGGACTATGAGAAACCTGCTTTCGGCCTGACCTCGACCACCATCAACGGCCAGGACGTGGGCATCATGGAACGCACCGTGCTCAGCAAGCCTTTCTGCAAGCTGCAGCATTTCAAGAAGGACATGAGCGACACGGAGTTCGCCGCGCTGAAGCAGCCGGTCGTACTGGTCGTCGCCCCGCTGTCGGGCCACCACGCCACCCTGCTGCGCGACACCGTGCGCGCCCTGCTGCCGGACCAGGACGTCTACGTGACCGACTGGGTCGATGCGCGCATGGTGCCGCTGTCGGACGGCCCCTTCCACCTCGACGATTACATCTACTACGTCCAGGATTTCATCCGTCACCTGGGTCCGGACGTGCATGTGATCTCGGTGTGCCAGCCGACCGTGCCGGTGCTGGCCGCGATTTCGCTCATGGCCAGCAACAAGGACGACAAGCTGCCCAAGTCGATGATCATGATGGGCGGCCCGATCGATCCGCGCAAGTCGCCGACGGCGGTCAACGACCTGGCCATCGAGAAGCCTTTCTCCTGGTTCGAGAACACCGTGATCTACGCCGTGCCGGGCAACTTCCCGGGATTTGGCCGCAAGGTCTATCCGGGCTTCCTGCAGCACGCCGGCTTCATCGCCATGAACCCTGGCCGCCACGCCCAGTCGCACCGCGAGTTCTACCAGCACCTGCTGCGCGGCGACGACGACTCGGCCGAGGCGCACCGCAAGTTCTACGACGAATACAACGCCGTGCTCGACATGCCGGCCGAGTACTATCTCGAGACCATCAAGACCGTATTCCAGGAATCGCGCCTGCCCAAGGGCACCTGGGAAGTCGGCGGCCAGCTGGTGCGTCCGCAGGACATCGAGAACGTCGCCCTGTTCACCATCGAGGGCGAGCTGGACGACATTTCGGGCGCCGGCCAGACCCACGCCGCGCACGAACTGTGCACCGGCATCCCGATCGACAAGCAGCAGCAGTTTACCGCGCCCAAGTGTGGCCACTACGGCATCTTCTCGGGCCGCCGCTGGCGCGAGATCATTTGTCCGATGATCGGGGAGTTCATTCGCAAGAATGCCTGATGCTTCGAGGGTTCATGAAAAATGCCGCGGCGTGTCCGCGGCATTTTCTATTGTGACTCGATAAACTTGGGCCCCTGCCTGCGCAGGGGCGACGTGCCGATGGCGCGGTGGCATGCAAGCTAGCCACTGCGCATATCCCGTCGCCCCAGCGCAGGCAGGGGCCCAAGTCCTGCGCACCGTGCTAACGCATGCACCCGACGCACGTCGCCCCTGCGCAGGCAGGGGGCCCAAGTCCTGCGCAAACCTTAATGGTTGATGATCAGGTCCGCGATGAGGCCGGTGGCAATCGCCGCCAGCACATAGTCGCCGCCGGTCTGCACCCAGTGGTAGCCGCGCGGGGGCTGGCGCAGGCGGTGTTCGCGCCAGTTCTCGACCACGTACTGCCTGTTGCGGTAGCGGTCCGGCAGGCGCTGGCCCTTGCGGAAGTTGTGATCGGGGCCGGCGCCGCTCCAGCGCTGGTTGTCGCGCCCCTGGTAGCGGTCATCGCGGCGGTCGTCGCCACGATGATCGTTGCGGTCGTTGCGGTCGTTGCCGCGATAATCGTTGCGGTCGTTGCCGCGGTGGTCGCCGCGGTTGTCGCGCTGCTCATGGCGGTCGTTACCGCGGTCGCGGTCGCCATAATTGCGATCCTGGGCGAAGCCCACGGCGCTGGCGCTCAGCAGGGCTGCCGCCAGCGTGGACATCACGAGAGTTTTTTTGTTCATGGAGAACCTCCATATGTTCATTGACTGGGTCCAGTAGACCACTGGAAAGACCGCATCTCCGTTAAGTACGCCACCTAAGCGGGCGGAAGCCCTGCAAATCTTGCACGAAGGTGGGCTGGTTCACTTTCGACCGGCTTCGACGCACCGCGCCTTTTAGCGGATAATGTCGGTCTATCCAGTTCCAAAAACGCATCGCCGTGACCAAGACGCTCGCCGACCAGATCGAAGACCTGCTGCCACAGACCCAGTGCACCAAGTGTGGCTACCCCGCCTGCCGCCCCTATGCGGAAGCGATCGCGCGGGGCGAGGCCGAGATCAACCAGTGCCCGCCGGGCGGCATCGAAGGCGTCGCGCGCCTGGCGTCGGTGACGGGCCGCAAGATCATCCCGATCAATCCGGCCAACGGCGTCGAGCGCCCGCGCCCGGTCGCCTACATCGACGAAAGCCTGTGCATCGGCTGCACGCTGTGCATCCAGGCCTGCCCGGTCGACGCCATCCTCGGCGCCGCCAAGCAGATGCACACCATCGTGCCGAGCCTGTGTACCGGCTGCGACCTGTGCGTTGCGCCCTGCCCGGTCGACTGCATCAGCATGGTCCCGCGCAGCGACGATCCCATGCACGAGCCGACCGGCTGGGCCGCCTGGTCGCAGCAAGAGGCCGACGCCGCCCGCGCCCGCCACGATTTCCGCAGCCTGCGCCTGCAGCGGGAAAAGGACGAGAACGATGCGCGCCTGGCCGCCAAGGCGGTGGAAAAGATGCGCGCGGTGACGGCCGAAGCCACCAATACCCCGGAAGAACTGGCCGAAAAGGAGCGCAAGCGCGCGATCATCGCCGCCGCCATGGAACGCGCGAAGCAGAAAGCGGCCGCCAGCGCCCCGCCCGCGCCCCCGGAACAGAAAGATTGATGCATCGATGAACGCCGCCAAACGCCTCGAAATCTTTACCCGCTTTCGCAACGCCAATCCGCACCCGACCACCGAACTCGACTACACCACGCCCTTCGAACTGCTGATCGCGGTGCTGCTGTCGGCCCAGTCGACCGACGTCGGCGTCAACAAGGCCACGCGCAAGCTGTACCCGGTCGCCAACACGCCGCAAGCCATCCTCGACCTCGGCCTGGACGAACTCAAGACCTATATCTCGACCATCGGCCTGTACAACAACAAGGCGAAAAACGTCATCGCCACCTGCGAGATCCTGGTGAACCAGTACGGCGGCGAGGTGCCGCGCGCGCGCGAGGCGCTCGAATCCCTGCCCGGCGTGGGCCGCAAGACCGCCAACGTGGTGCTCAACACCGCCTTCGGCGAGCCGACCATGGCGGTGGACACCCATATCTTCCGGGTCTCGAACCGCACCAGGATTGCACCGGGAAAGAACGTCGACATCGTCGAGCAGAACCTGCTGAAATTCGTGCCCAGGGAATTCCTGCACGACGCCCACCACTGGCTGATCCTGCACGGCCGCTACACCTGCGTGGCGCGCAAGCCGAAGTGCTGGAACTGCCTGATCAACGATCTGTGCGAATTCAAGGACAAGACACCGCTGCCGGCCGACGTCTAGACAGGGTGGACGGCGCGCCGTCCACCCTGCCCGCACAGGTTCTTGCCGGGGCCTAGAGCAGCACCAGGTTATCCCGGTGCACCAGCTCGGGCGCCTCCACATAAC
>Ga0265780_10003762_pt1 | contig 19795 bp, 21 predicted proteins | sample P1T30metagenome_FD_192432 | JGI IMG/M metagenome (GOLD analysis project Ga0265780, IMG submission 192432) | Plant litter microbial communities from East Loma Ridge, Irvine, California - P1 T30 | ecosystem: Environmental > Terrestrial > Plant litter > Unclassified | place: USA: California...
CGTTTTCAGCGAGTTTAAGCTCATCTTTTTGTTCTAAAGCTAAGGTGTAGAGCAAATGTGCTTTTTAGCGGTTAAATTTAGAAGATTTGTGAATTTTGCGAGCCTGAGCTATAACCTCACCGTAGTTCTGTTGTTGATAGTAAGCCAGTATAAGCTGCAATATAACCTGTTCGTTATCGGCGAATGCACCGGTTAAACAACTGTTATATAAATCAATAGCCTTTTCTGTTTGTCCGCTTTCAAGGTAGGCATCTGCAAGTTTGGTCTTGTTGGCAAAGGTATTAGCAAACCTCAAAGCATCCTCAAGCCGTTTAATCTTTATACCCGGATTAATGATCGCAGCACCGTCAATTTTAATGCTTTTAAGCCTTCTGGTATTAAGTACTTCGCTATAAAGGTATATACAGGCACCCACTATGGGTAAAAATACAATCATCCAAAGCCATTTGTTTTGCGTTCCTGCACGCATACAATGTATAGCACACAGCCCTTGTAATATTAATGGAATATAATAATAGTAACTGCCGCCCAGAAACATATGATTAGCTGTGATAGGTTTTACACTTTATAAAAGTTCTATAAATTTATATAAAAATCTCATATTTGCCCAAGTAAGTACAATTTTCTTCATTTATTATCTCATACTCATGGCAGGCAATTCCTTCGGACAACTATTTCGGATAACCACTTTTGGCGAATCGCATGGCGTGGCTATTGGGGTAATTATAGACGGCTGTCCGGCCGGTTTACCTGTCGATTTGGAATACATCCAAGGTGAGTTGGACAAGCGCAAACCAGGGCAATCAAAAATCACCACCCAGCGTAAGGAAGCAGATACGGTGCAAATACTATCGGGCACTTTTGAAGGCAAAACCACGGGTACGCCTATAGCTATGCTCATACCCAACGAAGATCAGCGGTCAAAAGACTACGGCCACAACACTGATGTGTTTCGCCCCTCACATGCCGATTATACTTACCATCATAAGTATGGCATACGCGACCATAGGGGTGGAGGGCGTTCATCGGCCCGCGAAACGGCTGCGCGGGTGGCCGCAGGTGCTATTGCCAAGTTGCTGTTAAAAGCGCAAGGCATTGAGGTATTAGCCCATGTAAGCAGCGTAGGAAGGATAAATGCTCCAAATATCAGCATCCAATCGGCTGAGGAGTTTATAACCATTCGCGAAGCTAATATTGTACGTTGTGCCGACCCGGCCACAGCCGAAGAAATGATTGCCCGTATAGACGAGATCCGCAAGCAGGGCGATACCATTGGCGGCAAGGTGAGTTGTACCATTACCAATTGCCCGGTGGGCTTAGGCGAGCCTGTATTCGATAAACTACATGCCGATTTAGGCAAGGCCATGCTGAGCATAAACGCCGTGCACGGCTTTGAATATGGTTCGGGCTTTACCGGCAGCGAAATGCTAGGCTCGGAGCATAATGATATTTTTGTTAAAGGTTCTGAAGACGAGGTTAAAACTATAACCAATTATTCGGGCGGTATACAGGGCGGTATAAGCAATGGTATGCCCATTGAGTTCAAAGTAGCCTTTAAGCCTGTTGCCACTATCATGACCAACCAGAACACGGTAGATGCCGAAGGCAACGCTGCCCAGATACAAGGCAAAGGCCGCCATGACCCTTGTGTGGTACCCCGCGCCGTACCTATTGTAGAGGCTATGGCCGCACTGGTACTGGCCGACCATTGGCTGCGGAATAAGACAGTGAAGCTTTAGTGCTCTACAAATACGTAATTGCGAGGTACGAAGCAATCACTATTACGAAAGGTAAGCAGCCTTCTAGGCAGCGATTGCTTCGCACCTTACAACAATGACGGTGATTTTAAAATTTTAGTAAGTTGTCTTACGGTAGGCTAACGACTGTGTATTATCATCGAATAACAGATGAGGCTCTTGCAGCCACTGTTCCATCCTGTTTATCATCTTTTGCAACTGTTCGCTATTTAACTGACTAATTGCGGTTTTTGATCTGTCTAAATGCTTGTACCATACGTCCTCAAATAGCCAATCCAACACAATCCTGTTAAAGCAATGGTTATTGTGCACAGGTTGCGTAAATGTAGCCGGTAGTACTTCATTTAACAGCTGTTTGTATTTAATAATCAGTAAAGTATGATCTGTCATTGCTTCAAGAAAGTATCATTGCCTCTGTTGGAATTAGAGGCTTAATAGCATCACCACACTCATGGCTATCATCAATCCATCCTCAATAATAGTAACCGTACTCATAGGTAAATTGAACACGGCACCTAAACAGGCACATTGAATAACCTTTTTGTTGAGCACGCTTTGCAGTACGCCCACAATACTTACTAACATTACTACTAAAGTAATAAGGTTGGTTGCCACCGGGTTAAAATTAGCTGCATAGGCAACACCCAGCCCTAACTCAATTAAGGCATAAATGTATCCCCAAGCTTTAAACTTTCGGGCAATTACATCGTACATGGCATAGCTGTTGGCAAAGCCCTCTAAGTTTAACAGCTTAAAAAAAGAGAACACCAAAAAGAAGCCGGCCATAAATACCCGCATGGCTACCATGGAATCGAAACCTAAAACGGTTGAACCGGCGATTATTGATACGGTAAATACATAAGCAAATATGAGCACAATAGGCTTGTAGGTTTCAAACCATGATCTGGTTTCGCTCTCGACATTTCCGCTTATGGCGCTGGCTATGACGGGGGCATCGGTGAGTTGGTATTTGGGATAATCTTTTAAAGCGGCTTGCAACGTGGAGGTGCTTATATGGCTGTCCATCTGCACGTTTACTTCGCCTTTGGTTAAATCAACTGTTGCTTCCTGCACATGTTCTACCTGGCCTAACAGGTGTTGTACTTTATATTGACAACCAGAACAGGTCATTCCGGTTACTTGATAGGTATGTTTCATTGTAGTATTATTTACACCACAAAGATACAACCGTTAAGCTCCCCAACTTTATACAATTCGGCTATGGTTTTTCGAAATTTACAGTTCCTCTATATTGCGGCGCTTACTGTCTTTAATATGCTTAAAGTGGCTGGGTGTTAAACCGGTCTCCTTTTTAAACTGGCTGCTGAGGTATGCTACGCTGCTGTAGCCCATGCGATCGGCAATTTGGCTTAAAGTAAGCTCATCATAAATAAGCAGTTCTTTTACTTTTTCTATTTTTTGGCTGATGTAGTATTTTTCTATCGTATTACCCTCTGCTTCCGAAAAAAGGTTGCTCAGATAGTTGTATTCATAATGGAGTTGTTCGGCTAAATAGCTGGACAGGTTGACCGTTAAAGTATCGTTGCTGTGATGAACCAATTCTACAATTAAGTTCTTGATCTTTTCTACCAAACGGCCATTGCGGTCGTCTATGAGTTCAAAACCTAAATGCTTAAGGCGGCCATCCAACGCTTCTAACTGTTTCATATCCAGTTGTTCTTCAATGGTTACCTCACCCAGCTCAATTTGTTGCGGATGATAACCGCTTTGCCGCAGTTGGTGTTCAACGGCCAGTTTACAGCGGTGGCAAACCATGTTTTTAATGTGAATTTTCATGGAGAATTATTTAGCAGCAAGCAAAGTATCAAATTGTTGTTTAGTTTTAGGCAAACTTTATTATGCCGCTACCACAAAAACAATTAGCCATAGCTTATAGACCTTTTATAGCCTTGTTTGTTGGCTTAAAAATACTGTTAATTTCATTGGCCATTAATCATTTCGGTTTTCACCGCGATGAAATGCTGCACTTGGTATTGGGCGATCATTTGGACTGGGGCTATATGGAAGTACCTCCTTTAATTGCCCTGCTGGCTAAAATTAGTACCAATGTTTTTGGCCCATCGGTAGTAGCGGCACGGGTATTCCCTGCTATAGCCGGTGCCTTAATGGTTTGGCTTACCGGCTTGTTGGTGGTGGAGTTTGGCGGCAGGAGATTTGCCATAGCGCTGGCTTGTTTGGGTGTGATATTTTCGCCCGGAATGGCAGCAAGCGGCTATTTGTTTCAGCCGGTGGTGTTCGACCAGTTGTGGTGGCTACTTGCGGCCTACTTATCGGTTAAATATGTAAATACCAGTCAGGCAAAGTACCTGTACTGGTTGGGTATGGTAATTGGTTTAGGTTTACTTACCAAGTATACCATGGGCTTTTTTGCGGGAGCCTTATTGTTAGGTATTTTGCTTACACCACAACGCAGGCTTTTGTGGCGCAAGGAATTCTTGATCACTGTTTCCATTATCACGTTCATTTTCTTGCCCAATATCATCTGGCAGTATGTACATCACTGGCCTGTGGTTAATCATATGGGCGAGCTTCAGCGGCAGCAGTTAAACTATATTAAACCGGCCGATTTTATTGCACAGCAGTTTTTGATGCATGGAGCCTCGTTTATGGTGTGGGTTGTAGGGTTGGGCTTTTTACTTTTTCATAAAGCACTAAATAAGTACCGCTTCATAGCATTTGCCTATATTTTGGTGTTTGCTTTTTTACTCAAGATGAATGGCAAGGCATATTACCTGCTGGCGGGTTATCCTATGCTGTTTGCAGCCGGAGGCTATGGCTTAGCCACATTATTTAAAAAGTACACCTTGCGTTGGGCCGTTCCTTTGCTTTTAATTGTGCCTAACCTATTACTACTCCCTATAGCACTGCCTGTATTAACACTTAACCAAACCATTAACTTTTTTAAGTATTATGTACAGCATGCACCGTTTATGAGGTTTACAGTAACCTGGGAAGACCAAAAGCAGCATGCTTTAACACAAGATTATGCCGATATGTTAGGTTGGGACGAAATAGCTGCTAAAACCGCCGCCGCCTATCACACCCTTACACCTCAACAGCAAAAACACACCGTAATATTTGCCGACAATTACGGTGAAGCAGGCGCCTTACATGCGTATAGAAATAAATACGATTTACCCCAGGCAGTTTGCCTTAACAGTAGCTTTGCGCTTTGGGCGCCCGAAAGTTTAAAGGCCGATTACATTATTTACGTAAGCGACGACAATGATGTAAGTGACCTGAAACCGGTAGTAGAAAGCTATAGAAGAGTAGGAGGTGTTGAGAACAAACTTGCACGGGAATATGGTACAGGCATATTTTTAATTACACATCCGTCGCCGGTATTAGAAAAGGTATACCAGCAACATAGGAGAGAAAGCAGGCTGGAAGACGGCCCAATCGTCGAGCAGAATAAAAATTAATGTCGTCTAACGTTATACAAGCACATAAAGAAACCGTCATTGCTTCGTACCTCGCAGCAATGACGGTTAAGATTCACAGTTTTACTGCTGCAAACTAAATCCGGCCTTTTCAAAATCCTGCCAAAAGGCGGGGTATGATTTATTAACCACGCCGGCTTCTTCAATTTCTACCTGTGGTAAAACCATGGCCAGAGGGGCAAAGGCCATAGCCATGCGGTGGTCTTCGTAAGTTTTGATTGTAATGTGCTTAGGAATAAATTTATGGCTGCAATCCAGCTTATAAACCAATCCTTTTTCGGTAAGGCGTACGCCCATTTTTATCAATTCGTTTTGCAGCGCAGCAATACGGTCGGTTTCTTTAATTTTCAGGGTTTCTAAACCGGTAAAAGTAGCTTCGTGCCCTAAGGCTGCACATACCACAATAAGTGTTTGAGCAAGATCGGGACACGATTTAAGATCGAATATTTTACGGATGACAGGTTTAGGCTCCTTTTTTAAATGTACACCTCCATCTCTAAATTGAGAGGTAATGCCAAAGTTGGCCATCAATTCGGTAATTACACTATCCCCTTGCAGGCTGTACGAGGTTAAGCCTGGTAAAAATAGCTCGGCTTCATCGGCCAGGGCAGCCACTGCATACCAGTAAGAAGCAGCACTCCAGTCGGGCTCTACCCAAATGTTGGTTTCGCGAAACTCCTGGGGAGCAATACTAATCACATTATAAGCCCACTGGTGTTGTATTCCGGCTTGCTGTAACATGCTTAAAGTCATTTCTACATACGGGCGCGAGGTTAACTCTCCATCAATATGAAGTTGCAACCCTTTGGGCAGGCTGCTGGCAATAAGTAACAAGGCCGTAATATACTGACTGCTTATATCACCTTTAATGGTAATACTATCCGTTAGTTGTTCAAAGCCGCCTTTAATATGCAGGGGAGGGTAGTCTTCATTTTCTGCATAACTAATATCAGCACCTAATTGACGCAAGGCATCCACTAAAATACCAATAGGGCGCTGTTTCATGCGCTCAGTACCTGTTAACAGCACCTCTCCATCTTGTAAACTGAAATAGGCTGTTAAAAAACGCATGGCCGTACCAGCAGGACCAATGTTTACTTCGGTTGCAGGGAGCAGGGGGGTTGGATCGGGGTTGTGAGGATTGGAGATTGAAGTAGTGTAGTCCGTAGCAGAAGTGCCCGCACTTTGCACCTCTAACCCCGCACCTCTTAATATGCCGGCCAGCGTTACTGCATCGGCGGCATCGGAAATGTTGGTTACATTTACTTTGCCTTTGCTCAGTGCTTCAATAACCAGTGCTCGGTTACACTCGCTTTTTGAGCCTGTAAGTTGAATGGTGGCGTTAACTATTTTGTTGTTACGGCTAGCCGTTATATTTTGTGACATGAAATTACATCAATACGTCATTGCGAGGTACGAAGCAATCGCTGCACGACAGGTAAACGAGCGGCCGTTCCCTCCCAGAGATTGCTTCGTACCTCGCAATGACGTGGTATAACAAATTGTAGCTACTAAGAATGTGTTAACTGTTCCTGAACCGGGGCGTTACCCTGGCCTTTGTTCATAATTTCGGTTTGCTTGCGGATAGATTCGCCGTGGATCAGTTCTAAAAGTTTTTCGGTAAATTCGGGGTTTAAGTTCAAGGCCTTACCGTAGTTAGTACGTTTTTGCAAGATCTCATCCCAGCGGTTAACCTGTAATATGGTAATGCCGTTATCTTTTTTGTAGTTACCAATTTGCTCTACTATTTTCATGCGTTCGGCCAGTTTAGCAATTACCAGGTCGTCAATTTTATCAATGTTGTCGCGCAGATCGGCCAGTTTGTCCTTTACATCTTTGTTAACCACTTCTGGCTTGCGCAGTGTAAGGCGGTTAATTAAATCTACTAAAGCGGCAGGGGTTACTTGTTGTTTAGCATCGGTCCAGGCAACCGATGGGTCAATGTGCGATTCGATCATCAAACCCTGCATGTCCATATCCAATGCTTTTTGCGATACATAAGGGATCAACTCGCGGTTACCCGAAATGTGGCTTGGATCGCAAATGATAGGCAACTCAGGGGCATGAGTTTTTAGGTTAATGGCCAGGTCCCACATCGGTTCGTTACGGAAAGCAGTTTTTTCATAAGAAGAGAAACCACGGTGAATAGCCGCCAGTTTGGTGATGCCTGCATTGTTAACACGCTCTAAAGCGCCAATCCATAAAGAAAGATCGGGGTTAACCGGGTTCTTGATCATTACCGGAATGTCTACACCTTTCAAGGCATCAGCAATTTCCTGTACCGTGAAAGGGTTAGCCGTTGAACGGGCACCAATCCAAAGAATATCTACACCACCTTTTAAAGCTTCCTCTACGTGCTTGGCAGTAGCCACCTCAACTGCAGTTGGTAAACCGGTTTCGGCTTTGGCGCGTTTTAACCATTCTAAACCAATGCTGCCAATACCTTCAAACTCACCAGGGCGGGTACGCGGTTTCCAGATACCTGCACGCAGGGCAGTTACTTTACCGGTTGCAGCCAGCAAATGTGCGGTGGCTACCAGTTGTTCTTCGGTTTCGGCGCTGCAAGGGCCGGCAATAAGCAGTGGTTGTGCCTTAGCAGTTATCCAAGAGCTAAGCGGCTGTATTTTAAGATCAAGTTTCATATCGTTTTGAGTTAGGAAGTCCGTGAGTTCCAAGAGTCCGTGAGTTCCAAATGTTTAATTGCTTATTATTAAATTTATGTTTCTTATTTATTTTTTCAAAGTGTCATGTATTCCGACTAACGGACTTACCGTCTTACGGACTAACCGACTCCTCCAAATACCGCTCGTACTCGCCCAGTATATTGAAGTTTTTAGTATAGTTAAGAATCTGCCTCACCGCTGTATCGTATTGGCTGGGCTGATTCCATTCCACATCCAGGTAAAAGTTGTACTCGTTGCGTTTGCCCAGTACCGGCATGCTTTGAATTTTGCTCATATTAATTTCCTGTTCGGCCAATATGTTCAGCACCTTGGCCAAAGCACCAACCTCGTTACTCACCTGGAAACATAGCGATGCTTTATTGGCTTTAACTTGTTTGGCATTTTCATGGCTGGTGAAAATTAAAAAGCGGGTGAAGTTTTTTTTGTTGCTCTCTATGCGGCGCTCCTTTACCTCCAATTCGTATATTTTGGCAGCCAGGCTGTTGGCAATGGCGGCTGTGTCGGTTAGTTGCTCGTCGTGCACGCGTTTGGCGCAGGCGGCGGTATCGCTGCTTTCTACCACTTTTATGTGCGGATACTCGTCCATAAAGTCAACACACTGGCGCAGCGCAATAGGGTGGGAGATCACCGTTTTAATATCTTCGAAATTTACACCCGGCAAAGTTAAAAAGTGCAGTTGAATAGGCAGGTAAACTTCACCTACGATAGGGAAGTTGTAGCTCATCAACAACGAGTAGTTGGGCAGTATGCTACCTGCAATATTGTTTTCAATAGCCATCACTACATAATCGGCCTCTTTGTTTTTAAGCGCCTCGAACGTTTGTTTGAACGAACCGCATTCTACGGTGTTAATATCAGTGCCAAAGTACCTGAAAGCCGCTTCTTCATGAAACGATGCGCGGATACCCTGTATGGCCACTCGTGGCTGTTCAATTTTCATAAATCCTGGTTAAACAAAAAGTCCCGGCCTTTAAGGGCCGGGACTTTCTGATTTTGTATGTTTTGTTAGTGCATATCAGGCCCGGCTCTTACTGCTAAAGTAAAAGTAATAGAAACCAAAACCGAATGCGCTGTTAAAAATCATTGTTATATTGTTGGGTGTAAATCTACAAGTAAAAATTAATTTGTCAAGAGAAAATTTTAAAAAAAGTTATTTAACCAAATTTAATTTTTGAGCAGGACTTTTTCCTGATGACGATATATTAAAATGATTATCTAATGTAATTTATGGTTAAGTAATTAAAATATTAAGTATAAATAGCAGATATACAAGGTAATTGTTTGATGTAGCTGAGTAATATAAGTACATTTAAGCCTCTGATTATTTTAATGCTAAAGTTTAAACGCTATCTATTACATATATGGCACCGGCTAAATGGTTCCGTGTCGCGTTTTCCGTTAACTACACGCATCTTTCATGCTATATGCCTTATATCTGTATTGGCTCTTGCATATAATGTGCCCTTAAATTACCTGGTAGGCTTACCTATTGTTGCCGCTGTTAGTGCTGTAGTGGGAGCGTTGTTCGCATTCTTATATTATCTGTCGCGGGTAAAACAGAAAACAGCTTTTGCTATGCTCATTTTTTGCATTACCAGTAATTTGATGTTCATCGCTGTATTCTTTCTAAATTCCGGTATTAACGGGCCTACCGATATATTTTTTATACTCACCATGATCATGATGGTTGCTGTAGTACCGGTAAGGCAGTATTGGGTTTGGGTAATTACCAATGTGCTTATCGTTTTAGGTTTGCATTATTTGCAGTTCCGCTATCCCAATTTAGTTCCTAATACGTATACAGAAGATGTTAACCGCTTTGTTGATATAACCTCGGCTTATTTTACGGTGGTTGCTGTGGCGCTTTTTGGGTTTTACTTCATCCGCAGTAATTACGAATCTGAAAAAAAATCTGCAGAGCAAAAAACAGCGATGATGCGCTTGCTTAACGAAGAGAAAAATAAGTTATTCTCTATCATATCACATGATTTAAGGGCACCTTTAAGCAATATACAAAGCTACCTGGAACTGCTAACCGAGGTAGATATTAGTGAAGATGAACGCCATAAAATACAGGTAGACCTGCTGCAGTCGACCCGTAACACGCTCGATCTGCTTAATAATGTACTATCCTGGTCAAAAAGCCAAATGCAGGGGCTGAAATTTAAATTAACGGCTTTAAACGTTTACGAGTTGCTTTCGGCGCAGTTGCTTTTGTTTATTGGCATAGCAGGAAGTAAAAATATAAGGGTAGAAATATCTATCGATCCCAAACTGCAAATAATGGCCAATGGGGATATGTTGCAGCTTATTGTTAGAAATTTGATTAACAACGCTATTAAATTTACAGCGCGGGGTGGCCGCATCATTATAAGCGCGCAGCAGCACAAGACCTGTTGCCAATTGATGGTTAAAGACAGCGGCAAAGGTATCCCGGTTAAATTAAACACCGATATATTTTATCTGAATTCTGATTCGACAACGGGGACTGCTAATGAAAAAGGAGTAGGACTTGGCCTGGTATTATGTAAAGAATTTACCGAAGCCCAAAACGGACGCATATGGTTCGATTGTGATTCGGTAAGCGGCTCGAGCTTTTTTGTCGAATTGCCTTTGGTTGTTAGCGAGCCGGCTGTGTTGGAAACATTAATTACACAATAATGCAGGTTGTTTGTGGTTCTAATTGAAGATAACTGCCTTAATTAAAAACACACACACTCTCTCTGAACTTCTCCAGAGGGAAGTCTGAAACCTCTTACAACCCACTATAATAGCTCAAGCTATCACACAATTCCTCTTCAGTACATATATGGTCTATGCTGCATTGGCCAATTTGGCTAAGCAGGGTACAATTAATGTTATTCCCCTGATTCTTTTTATCAGTTTTCATTAAGCTATGCAAAATTCCATGGCACGAACTTTCTATCTGATGTTTAGGGTAGATGCCGGTTAAAACCGTGGTGATCTCCTGCAGATTTTCAGCACTTAAGCCTGCTTTTTTGTGCGATAGCCAGGCTTCGCAAATCATGCCAATGGCAACAGCTTCGCCATGGGTTAAATGATCCTTATCGTTTTGCAATGAATAAGTTTCTACCGCATGACCAACTGTGTGGCCAAAGTTGAGGCATTTACGGAAACCTTTCTCAAAAGGGTCATCAACCACTACTTTGTTTTTTATAGCAACAGATTGGTACACCAGTTCTGGCGATGGCGCAGTTTCAATATTCTGACCTTTCAGCAAGGCCCAATAATTAGCATCCTGTATTAAACCATGTTTCAGCATTTCGGCATAGCCGGAAAGAATCTGTCTTGGAGGCAGGGTTTCTAAAAATGCAGGTTCAATAAATACGGCTTTAGGCGAGGTAAACGTGCCGAGAATATTCTTAAGATTATTAAAATCAATACCTGTTTTACCACCTACAGAGGCGTCTACCTGGGAGAGCAGGGTAGTAGGTACCTGCACGAAATCTATTCCGCGCTTGTAAACCGAAGCTGCAAAGCCTCCCATATCGCCGATAACACCACCGCCTAAGTTGATCATTAAGGCATGGCGGTCGGCGCCAAAATCAATCAGGGTATTCCAAATACCTTCGCAAAACTCAATGGTTTTACTTTCTTCGCCGGCGCTTACTTCAATCAAATCATAATTATCAGCCGCGCTCAAATACATTTGCAGCAGCGGCAGGCAATGTACACCAGTATATTCATCAGTCAATACAAAGCAGCGTGAGTATTTGCCTTCTTCTATAAAATTAACCAGTTGGGTTAGCGTATCGGTAAAATAGACTGGGTAGTCTATACTATTAATCGTATCCATAAATTATATTACCATGATCTTTTTTGAACGAAACTCTACCACATCGCCTTTTTTTACTTTTAAGCGTTTGCGGTAATCAACTTCGCCATTGTACTTTACTTCGCCTTCGGTTACTACAATTTGAGCCTCGCCGCCGGTGTAAACTAAACCTGTAGCCTTTAACAATTGTATTAGAGGGATATACTCGCCGTTTAGTTTAAATTCGATCATGATTTTGCAAAAATAAACTATTGAAGCAGAAAATGAGTTATATAGATTGATTTTCTAATTTTGCGCAATGTTAGCTGAAAACAATCCCACTCAGCCCCAAAAGGGTAATTTATCATTTGAAAATACCGAAATAGCTTTTCGCCATGCCAGCAACGCCGATCTTAACCGTGCTTACTGGCTGTTCAAAGCTATAAACAATAACTTTTTAGTAAAAATAGGCCCTAGCATGACCAATTTTGCCATGAACATAGGTTTACCCATTAAAGGCATTATTAAGGCTACTATATTTAAGCAGTTTTGCGGTGGCGAAACCATAGCAGAGTGCGATGGTACCATTAAAAACCTGCAATTAGGCGGCGTAGGTACTATTCTTGATTATTCGGTGGAGGGTGAAGAAGATGAGCATGTGTTTGATCATACCCGCGATGAAATTATACGAACTATTGAGCGCGCCACCGGGGATGCAGCCATACCGCTTACCGTATTTAAAATAACCGGTGTGGGCCGCTTTGGGCTTTTAGAAAAGCTGGATGCCGGCACAGCTTTAACCGCTACAGAGGAAGAGGAATGGCAAAAGGTACAAGACAGGGTAAAGGCTATATGCCAAAAAGCCCATCAGGCGGGTATTCCGGTAATGATTGACGCCGAAGAAAGCTGGATCCAAAAGACGATTGACCATTTGGCTTTAACCATGATGCGGCGTTTTAACCACGAAAAGGGCATTGTATATAATACCTACCAACTTTACCGCCATGATAAACTGGCCTCTTTAAAACTCGATTTTGATGTTGCCCGTACCGAAGAATTTATTTTAGGTGTTAAAATAGTGCGCGGCGCTTATATGGAAAAAGAGCGCAGGCGGGCTCAGGAAATGGGGTATCCGTCTCCTATACAGCCCAACAAGGCATCGAGCGACCGCGATTATAATGAAGCGGTACGCTTTTGCGTAGCCAATGTAGAACGCATAGCCATGGTAGCTGGTACGCACAGCGAAGAAAGCTGCCGCCTGCTGGCCGATTTGCTTAACCAGTTTAACATTCCACACAATCACCCGCACGTGTATTTTTCACAACTGCTGGGCATGAGCGATAACTTGAGTTTTAACCTGGCCAATGCCGGTTATAACGTAGCTAAATATGTGCCTTACGGACCGGTAAAAGCTGTTATGCCGTACCTGTTTCGCCGTGCACAAGAAAATACTTCTATAGCCGGGCAAACCAGCCGGGAGCTTGGTTTAATTACCAAAGAAAAAACACGAAGAAGTATTTAAAACACTGCTGTTCATTATTAACGGAGGTTTCTAAATATAAGTTCCTCTATTGTTTTGTTAGAAAATTACAAAGCCGCTTTTCGAAAAGAGAGCGGCTTTTGTGTGTCTTAGGAAAACAGTTAATCACGGGTTACATCATAATTTAAGGATATATTAATGTTTTGTATGCTGTAAAATTAATTAATAATTAAAACACGCATTTCAGTCTCCTTGTTACCAATAAGTAATTCGCCGTTCCCTATTAGCATACCGTAGTATTTTAAAGCAACCGAATTATGCAAACAGAAACGATTAGCGGGGAAGATACCTTAGCTACAGGCAAAAATCAAAGCCTGGATATTCAAAAGATCAGGAGTGAATTCCCCATGTTTAAAACGAAGGTGAATGGCAAGCCGCTGGTTTACTTTGACAGTGCAGCCACTAACCATAAACCACAGGTTGTTATTGACCGTTTAGTAGAACTTTACAGTAAACAATACGGCAAAACACAGGAGAACCACACGTTTAGCCAAATAATTACAAAGGCATTTGAAGAGACAAGAGAAAAGACAGCCAGCCTTATTGGGGCTAAAAGTGCCGAAGAGATCGTATTTACAACCGGCAGCACCCAAGGCATTAACATTGTAGCCAATGGTTTTTCCAAGGCTCTGTTGAAACAGGGTGATGAAATTGTGATAAGCACGCTCGAGCATCATTCTAATATTGTACCATGGCAGTTGGCGTGTCAGCTAACCGGGGCAAAAATCGTGGTGGCACCTATTCATTCCAATGGAGAGTTAGACATGGAAGCTTTTGAAGGACTCTTAACTGATAAAACGCGCATTGTAAGCCTTTCGCATTCCTCAAACGTGTTAGGCACCATGCTACCGGCAAAGCAAATTTGTGCAATAGCACATGCACGCAATATTCCTGTCTTAATTGACGGTGCACAAACTGCTCCTCACATGCCAGTTAACATGCAGGATATTGACTGTGATTTCTACGTTTTTTCTGCACACAAAATGGGTGGGCCAGCCGGTGTAGGCATATTATATGGTAAAGCCCAATGGCTTGATAACCTGCCGCCACAGCTTGGAGGCGAAGGTATGGCAATTGAAGTAAGTTTTGAGGAGAGTACTTATAGCCCTGTTCCTAAAAAGTTTGAAGCCGGTACACCGGCATTTGAAGAGATAGTTGCCTTTGGTACGCTGATAGATTTTGTAAAAAAAATTGGCCTCTCAAAAACGGCCGAATATGAGCAGGAACTTATGCAATACGCTACTCAGCAATTAAGCAGAATAGAAAAGCTAAAAATATATGGCACAGCACCCGAAAAGGAGCCTGTAGTGTCTTTTTTGCTTGAAGGTATGGATGTTAAACAGCTGGAAACTTATTTAAATGATAATTACAACATGGCTGTAAGAGCAGGGCAGTTAAGTGCACAGCCGCTAATGAAGCATTTAGGTTTAGAGGCCTTGCTGAGGGTTTCGTTATGCTATTACAATACCCGCGAAGAGATAGATCTGTTGGCTGAAGCAATTGAGGCGTTTATTGATCAACAAGAAAAGTGATTTGAGCAATATTTTAGTGCAATAAACAATGTTAATGTTGATTTTGAGCCAATATAAATATGAAAAGTAAAGTATTGATAAGAGGTCTTTTAGCAGGAGCTGCTGGTGTTGCAGCCATGACTCTTGCCGAAAAAATAGAACAATTAATTACTAAACGGCCTAATTCTTATGTGCCTGCGCATACGCTTGAGCAGCTAATTGGGCTTACTACCAAACCGGATAACGATGTGAGGAATTGGGCAATGCACTGGGGGCAAGGCATTTTATTGGGTGCTGCCCGGGCTATGATGGCGCAAAGTGGAATAAGAGGTCCGGTGGGTTCATTTCTGTTTATGAACTTACGCTTATTATGCGACCAGATTCTGGAAAATTCGACAGGTGTAGGATCGCTGCCCTGGAAATGGCCAAAAGATGAACAAGCCATTGATTTAATTCATAAAGGAATTTATGCATTTGTAACCGGAGCTATTGCCGATTCGTTAATTAACGCCTACAAGCCTGTACAAACTATCGAAGGGGCTGGACTAAAGAGAAACATGCTTAAACCTGTTAAATGCTTATCAGAGTCACTTTAGCTTAATCATGCGTTAATTAGTGCAGCCCCTTGCTTATGGGTTACTCATTAAGCGCTTATGCAATATTAGTGCTACGTTGTTCTTGCGTACTTAAATCGGCCGATTTATTAAAATCACTGCTTCTGCCTAATATGGTAAAGCTTTCGGCCAGCACTTCCGTTGTTTGCTTTTTTACTCCAAATTTATCTTCAAACATTCTGGTTCTTAGTTTACCCTCCAGGTAAATTAGTTTCCCTTTTTCAAGTAGCTTTGTAGCAACATCGGCAATGCCACGCCACATCACTACATTATGCCATTCGGTTTGTTCCTGCTTTACGCCATTAATACTTACTACTTCTGAGGTAGCCAGCGGAAAGCTGACTACAGAAATATCACTGTTTAGTTTTCTAAACTCCGGACTTTTGCCTAAATGCCCTACCAATACCACTTTGTTAATTCCCGACATCGTCTATATATTTTTGATTGTTTCTGATTATTAATTTAATAACGCCGCGCAATACTGCTGTATGCGTTAATATGGTGATTACGTGCAATTAAGACAGGTATTATTAATTAGCATCATATTACAAACATAATGAAAGGGTTATTTGCTGGCACCAGTAATTATGCGGGATTTGCCCTGAGGTTAATACCTGTTTGTATTAGAATTAATACTCCTGAATAAAATATGTACCAAATCATCAATCACCTAAAAACAATATTATTGCTTTACATCATTAATTGCTTTTAGAGCAGCCACCAAGGCCCAAAGCTGGCAATTAACGGCTTAGTAAAATAATATACCGCTGGTATGTAACTTGGAGTCATTGAAAGCGAGAACTCCTTATATTGAGTCGGCTTTATGTGCAGCATATCGCTTATATTCACTTGAGTTTGTTTTGGCCAAAAAAGTTTACGGTAGCAAGTACATATTATTACCGATACAATCCCTTAGCACCCTCGGGCTTTCAAAAAACAGTAATTTATTAAATTTAAGTTTTGCCTGCCAATTTTTAAAGAAAGACCGTGGCGAAATAAAGCTGTCTTGATACAACCTGCTTAACCAAAATGTAAGCTTAAGCCGCTCGGTAAGTGCCAATATTATAACCGATATGCAAACGCAAACCATTAAGCCGTATATTTACTCACCCTGTTATTTAAGTTTAATAAAGCTACCACTCAAAAAATTGCAAAACCATCAACCCCATAATTGTTACGCTGCGGTTTGAAAAAGTATCTCGCATTCTTCATTGTTTGCCTTTGCTAATTCTTTAATTAGTATTCATAGTAAGGCATGACGTTATTTGTATAGTAGCAAGTTGAATTGAACTACCCTGATCAATTAATTGAAAGTTTGCCTGAACTCGGCCGGCGACAGCTTTGTTTTACTCTTAAACAATTTGCTGAAAGATTGAGGGTAATCGAACCCCAAGGTGTAGGCCACTTCGCCAACAGATAAGTGCGTGGTCGACAATATTTCTTTAGCCTTGCTAATTAGCTTATCTTGTATGTGGTGTTGTGTGCTTTTGCCCGTAAGGGTTTTAAGCAAACCGCTGAGATAATTAGGAGAAACACGAAGTGCATCGGCAACAGACAGAACAGTTGGCAACCCCTTTTTACCTAAGCTATCATCTTCAAATAACGAATTAAGCACCTCCTCCAGCCGGGTAAGCATATCATGATTGCTGATTTTGCGGGTGAGGAACTGGCGCTGGTAAAAACGCTGCGCATAGGCCAGCAATACTTCCAGCTGACCAATAATGATATTTTGGGTGAATTGGTCAATACTCCGCCCGTATTCCGTTCCAATGTTTAGCATAATGCCATTGAGAATAGTTTCCTCCTGTTCGGACAGGAAAAGTGCTTCATTAACAGAGTAGCCAAAATATTCATACTGCCTAATGCTTTTGGCCAAGGGTGTATTCCACAGAAAATCTTGATGGAAGATTAGCAACCAACCAGAATGTAGAGTAGGTTCATCTGCGGTGTATTCAATGCCTATTTTTTGGCCCGGTGCCATAAAGGTCATAATCCCTTCATCAAAATCATAAAGCTGCTGTCCGTATTTAAGCTTGGCATGAAAATTACTTTTCAAGGCAATGGCGTAAAAGTCAAGTACCCAGCTACGTGGATGGTTGGCAGCGTGCTTTATGTCTTCAAAGCGTACTACGCTAACCAACGGATGCACCGGCCCGGGTAGCCCCCGGAGTTTGTGAAACTCAGTAATGGTTTTAATATGTTGCGGCCGGTGGTCTGTCATGTTGTAATGTACTTATTTTTGAAAGGCCAGTGCAAAATCCTTGGCAAAATCCAATAATTTGATTTTTCCAAATACGGGTTTATGTTGGTAATAGTCTTCTGCAATAAGACCCTTGTGATGCCCGGCCTGCAATTCAACCAGTAACTTAACCGATGTTAATGGCAAGCCCGCTGCCTCAAGGTTCTGTTGTGCCTGCTCGTTGGTAATTAAATCCCATTGTAAATCCGGCTTGCCAATAGCCTTTCCTAAAATACGGGCTACCTCGTTACAGGTCAACTCATCGCTGGCCACATAACGTATATTTGTGCCTTTAGCAGCGTTTTCCAGTTCTTCGGCTACTACCATGGCAATGTCTTCAGGTGCAACCAAAACTGTTTTGTCGTCACCGCCGTAGTTGGCTGCAATTCTTCCGGTATATTTTATAGCGGGTATAAAGTTGAATAGGTTGTAGTAAAAAGAAGCGGGACGAATGTGGGTAATACTTACTCCTGTAGGCAGCTCGTTCATGATCTGCTCCAGGTAATAAGCTCCCACAATTCCGCCCGTACCACTATCCCGGTGTGCTCCCCAGCTGCTCAGGTTAACTACCCGGCCAATGCCTGCCTGCCTAATGGCTGCTGCGTAATTGTTGCCTATAACGCTGAAATGTTTGACCGGATCCAGGTTTGGCTGCATGTAGCTAACAGGTGGCACCATGGTATAAACTGCATCTGCACCAGTGAATACTTTAATTAAAAACTCCGCGTCTTGCACCGAACCAATAGCAGCTAAAGCACCTATTTCTTCAATTGCACGCTGTTTTTCCGGATTGCTGCTAATTACAATTACGGCGTGGCCTTTTTGAAGCAAACTTTTCACAAGTGGTTTGCTAATATGTCCTAATGAACCTGTTACTACTATTTTCATAAATTGAATTTTATGTAACAAAGGTCTATAAGGCTGCGAAAATAAGTTTCGCTAAATCTACGCTTGTTGTGTTTAAATCTCCTACAAGGTTTCACTTGCAAAACTTGTGCATGATGGAAATCTTAGCTTAACTCTCTTGCTAACATTATATATTTTTGTCTTTTCGCATCATGCTCAAAAAAGCAGGTGTGATTCCTAAGTAGCCGGCAATATGCTTCTGGGCAATTCGCTGCTCAAGGCCCGGATAGTGTCTGCGAAATAGCATGTAACGTTGCTCAGCAGTTTTAGACAAGTTTGAAATGATCCGTCGCTGGTACATTTCAAAACCATTCTGGGTAAGGATGCGAAAAAAGCGTTCAAATTTGGGAACCTTTTCAAAAAGTTCTTCCAGGCTTGGTAAACTAAAGTAGTAAAGTTCTGTATCTTCCAGCGCCTGTATTGTATTGGCTGCTGGTTTTTTATTAAAAAAACTGACAATATCACAGGCCCACAAGTTTTCAGGGTAAAAACAGATGGTGTGTTGGTTGCCGTCTTTGTCGGTATTAAACATTCGCAGGCAGCCCTTGTTCACGAAATAAATACCCCTATCTATATTCCCCGCCTCTAATAAAAGACTTCGTTTCAAAATTGTTTTATGCTGCAGTAAAGTAAGCGCCTGCTGCTGTTCTTCAGCAGCAAGCGCTATATGCATTGCAAAATTCGACAATATCAGTTCATGCATGCACTAAGATAATATTAAAATTCGCTCTTGCGGGTCATGAAAAGCTTCAGCTCTTCCAGCGCGGCCACCCGCAGCGGTTCTGCAATTTCATGATAGATGCTACTTAAGGCTATTGTTTTAAAAGCCTCTGCATTAGGATATTCAACAAATGCAATGGCATCCCAGCTTTCGTCTTCCGCGGCGATAATATTGCCCAGCACTTCGGTTACCAAGGTAACTTTGACATTATTTATACCTAATTGCTTAATTACCTGATTAAATGCAGGGATATATTCTTCAAAATAAAGTCGCCTATTTCTGAACTTTAACATATTCAGCATTAATATTGGGCCTTTGCCTTCTTCTATATTCGGGAATGTGATCATTATTTGAAATTTAGGTGTTAAAAAAAACCGACGATCCGAGTGATGCGGTATTCTTCGTTAAATTCAAAATAATCCATGCCCTGAATAGGATAACCCTCAGGGCGAATGGCCAGCCAACTAAAGCGACCACTTTGATGATGGGCATCCGGTTTACCCAATACCTTGAAAGTTCTTGGCCCCATTTGCCCGTACGAACTAACGATGAGCTCGACTATTGCATCTTGTCCGGTAAGGGTATCA
>Ga0265780_10003763_pt1 | contig 19782 bp, 18 predicted proteins | sample P1T30metagenome_FD_192432 | JGI IMG/M metagenome (GOLD analysis project Ga0265780, IMG submission 192432) | Plant litter microbial communities from East Loma Ridge, Irvine, California - P1 T30 | ecosystem: Environmental > Terrestrial > Plant litter > Unclassified | place: USA: California...
ACAGGAACTGGTCTTCTTCGGCGAGGACCTCGAGCGGGACCACGTCGTCACGGCGCTGCAGGCCTGCCTGCTGACCGACGAGGAGCTGCTCGCCGGACCGTCGGCCTGGGCCGCGTACACCGATCCGTTCCCGTCGTGGCCGGTGCAGCACCACCACTGAGGCGTGGGAGGTCGATGCTGGCCTGCATCGGCGACCGGTCGGATCAGCCCCGCACGGTCGGCCGAGGCGCAGCGACTGCCGACGCGGCACTCGCGGAGCTCGCGAGGAGCCGCTGCCCGAACCCGGTCATGTACACGCCGTAGGACAGCGTCGCCGCTGCGGCACCAGCGCCGACCCACGACCACGCGAGCGGCCACGCCGATCCGTCGGCGAGCACGGCGACCACGCCGGCGAGGCCCACGAGGGTGGTCCACGTCGCGATCCAGGTGTCGATCGAGCGACGGAACACCCGCGCCATCGGGTAGAAGTGCAGCCCGACGATCACCGCGATCGTCGGCACGATGAACCGGTCCAGACCGTTCGACCCGAGGACCCCGACCGCGACGCCGATGAGCAGCCCCTCCGCGCCGAAGACTGCCCCGAACAGCGCGCCGTTCGGCTTGCGCGCCTGGTCCGACGCGCTGACGACGGTGGCCATGCGGCGTCCGGCGACGAGGAGCCGGACCGCCTGCACGAGGAACAGTGCCGCCGCGGCGGCACTGACCACCATGACCACCGTCGCGACGGGCGTCGGCCACCCGGTGAAGGTGTCGCTCGCCCACCAGAGCGAGAAGACCGCCATCAGGACCAGCCCCGACGCGACGCCGGTGGCCAGGGCTCGTGGAGGACGCGTCTCGCTGCTCATGGTCGCGATCCCAGGGCCCACACGAGGCGGACGGGAGGCTCGTGACGGCGCCGCCACGGGCCTCCTGTCCGGCATCCGGTCACGGACCGGGGATCGTCACCCGGACCGCACTGATGCGCCCTTCGCGCGTCTGCGCGGTGGTGGCCGGGTCGTAGCTGTCGGCGGTGGCCAGGTAGAGGGTGCGCCCGTCGGGGCCGCCGAGGGCGCAGTCGATCGCGCACCGTCCCGGTGCGTCGATGCGGTCCGTGACCTCGCCGCCCTCCACCACCCGGAGGAACTCGCCGGTGTCGACGGAGCACACCCAGATCGCGCCCTCGGCGTCGACGGTGCTGCCGTCCGGCGTGATGCCCTGCGGGAGTGCCGCCCACTCGCGACGTCCGGTCAGGGATCCGTCGGCCTCGATGTCGAACGCGGTCAGGCGGCCGCCCCAGGTTTCGCTCACGACCAGCGTGCGGGTGCCCGGCAGCACGCTCGCGCTGTTCGGGAAGACCAGACCGTCGGCGGCCAGGCGGGCCGACCCGTCGGGCTCGACGACGTACAGCGGGCCGGGTCGGAGTTCCTCGCCGCCGTAGAGGTCGTAGCCGAAGGCGCCGACGTAGGTGCGACCGGTCGCGGCGTCGACGACCAGGTCGTTGATGAGGGACGACTCGATCGGGGCCAGGTCGGCGAACACGCTCTGCGAGCCGTCGGGCTCGACGGCGACGAGCGTGCGGGCCTCCATCGCGCTGACGATCAGGCGGCCGTCCTGCAGCCAGCCGAGGCCCGACGACTGACCGTCGACCGTCGTCTCGAGGCGGGGGCCGTCGTCCCCAGCCGGGTCGAGCGAGAAGACCTCGCCCGTGTGCATGTCCGAGTACCAGAGCCGTCCGTCGTGCCAGCGGTTGCCCTCGGGGAAGCGGATGCCGGTGACGACGTCGGTCGCGGTCGTGGAGTCCAGGGTGATGTGCACGCGATCAGCCTGCCAGGCGGGCCGGGGCGTCGTCCGGGTGCCGCGGTGACGGTGCCGCCGTCTGTCACCAGCTCGGCGTCGTACGTCGCCGGCTCAGCTGACGGCCCGCCTCAACCCTCCACCGTGGTCACGAGGCTCGTGCGCTGGACACCGGCAGCAGGCCGTTCGCGGCGTCGGTCGTCGTGGCGTTGCGCCGTTGCGTCGAAGACCGGCTCGAGGCGTTCGTAGATGTCGATGAAGGTGTCGTACGACTCGGCGAGCTCGGCGGTCCTGGTCGGGTCTGGCTCGTGACGTCCGCGGAGTTCGGAGAGGTCCCGAGCGATGTCGAAGTCGTCGAAGACGCCGATGCCGACACCGCCGACGACGGCTGCGCCGAGTGCGTTCGCCTCGTCGACGAGGCTCCGGGCGACGACGGGGACGCCCCACACGTTCGCGAAGACGTCGAGGAGGAGCGAAGCGTTCGCAGCCCCGCCGATGGCGGAGACCGCATCGACGGGGACACCGTTCTCGGTGAAGGCGCGGAGTCCGGTGTGCAGGTTGAAGGCGACGCCCTCGAGGACGGCGCGCGTCATGTTCGCCGGGCCGTGGTCCATGTGGAGACCGACGAACGCCGCCCGCGCCGCTGGGTTCCAGTATGGGGAGCGTTCGCCGAGCAGGTGCGGGAGGAAGTAGAGACCGTCCTCTGCAGCGCGGGCCCGGGCGGCACCGGCGAGGAGCGTCGCGTACCGGTCGTGTCGGTCCGGGGACAGCACGTTGGTCACCCACTGCAGGGATGCGCCACCCGCTTGCATGGTGGCGGTGGGGACGTACCTGCCCGGGACGACGTGGTTGAACGTCATGGACCGCATCAGCGGATCGTGCAGTGGCGTGTCTGCGCTGACGGAGACCCACGACGACGATCCGAGGTAGGCGTAGGCGCCGTCAGCGGCGGACACGATGCCCGCGCCGAGCGCAGCCGTGGGGCCGTCGCCGCCACCGATCACGACCGGGGTCCCCGCGAGCAGACCGGTCTCGAGCGCGGCTGCCGGCGTGACCTTCCCCACGACGGTGGTGGACGGCACGATCTCCGGGAACAGGTCGACAGACAGCCCGGCAGCGCCGATGAGTTCCTCGGACCAGGTACCGGTGTGCTGATCGAAGGCATTGGTGCCGGACGCATCCGACGGGTCGGTGACCATGGTGCCGGTGAGACGGAACGCAACCCAGTCCTTCGCCTGCAGGACCTTCCGGGTCCGGGCGAACGCGCCGGGTTCGTCGTCACGGAGCCAGGCGGTCTTCGAGAGCGAGTACGTCGGGTTCAACCGGTGACCGGTGATCTCGTAGCAGCGCTCCATGGACACCGTCCGGGCGATCGCGGCGCACTGCGGACCCGAGCGGGTGTCGGCCCAGATGATCGCTGGCCGGACGGGCTCGCCGGTCCCGTCGACCGCGACCACGCCCATCATCTGTCCGGAGAAGGACACCACGTCGATGTCAGACGGCGCCACCGCGGTCTCGGCGAGGAGCCGCATCGTCGCTTCGGACACGGCGGTCCACCAGTCGTTCGGGTCCTGCTCGGCCTGGCCGCCGGCGCCGAAGACAGCTGGGTAGCCGACGTTCACAGCGGCGACGACGCGGCCGTCGCGGTCGACGAGGGTGGCTTTGTCCCCGGTCGTGCCGAGGTCGTGGGAGAGAATCACTGGTGCTCCGTCGTACAGGTGATCGGTCCGGATGGGGTGCGCCTGCTCAGCGCAGGGAGTAGCCGCCGTCCATGAGCAGTTCCGCACCGACGTAGTAGTCAGCGTCGTCGCTGAGGAGGAACGCCACCGATGCGGCGACCTCCTCCGGCGTGGCGAACCGCTCGGTGACGACGCCCTCCTTCCAGATGCCGTGCATGTGCACCTTCAACGCGTTCAACGGCGTCCCGACGTAGCCGGGGGAGAGTGCGTTGACGCGGACTCCGTGTGGTGCCCACTCGACGGCGAGGGAACGGGTGAGCGCGGACACGCCGGCCTTGGACGTGTTGTACGCCGCCTGCCGTTGCGGAGCGTTGACCACGGCGTTGCCCGACATCGATGCGATGTTCACGATGGCACCGCCGCCCCGAGCGAGCAGCTCTCGGCCGAACGCCTGGCAGGTGATGAAGGTGCCGCGGAGATTGACGCCCATGACGGCGTCCCACTGGTCGATCGGCATGTCGACGGCGGGGACGTCGTCCTCGACGATGCCGGCGCTGTTCACCAGGTGCACCGGGCGGTCGTCGCTGGCGTACAGGTCCCGGACCACCGCTGCGACTGCGTCCGGTTCGGTGAGGTCGAGTTCGACGCCGGTCGCACCCTCGGGGAGGTCCTCGGGGGTGCGGCGGTCGAGTGCGACCACCTCGGCGCCCTCGCTGACGAGCCGGGCGACGATCGCGCCGCCGATGCCTCCGGCGGCTCCGGTCACTGCGATGCGGCGTGCCTCGAAGCGTGCCATGGGTGGGTCCTTTCGTCGCGGGAGGGATGGTGGGCCGGGATCCCGGGTCGACGCGACCCCGGCCCACCGGTTCGTGGTGCGGCTGGGTCAGAAGATGCTGTCGGCGTCGTAGTAGTCACCGACGTTCTCGCAGTTGATCCCCGCCGCCTTGGTGTACTCGTTGTCGTCGTACGAGGACGCCTTGGTCTTGCCCGAGCCGATGGACGTCGCGATCTCGAAGGCGCGCTGCGTGGCGAGGTCGGGTGAGTTCAGGCCGGTCGAGACGTACTGCGCATCGCAGCCCTTCTGGATCTGCTCGAATGCCTCCTTCTGTCCGTCTGAAGACGCCGCGACGAGCGTGGTCGTGTTCTTCTGGTCCTGCAGCACGGTCAGTGCGCCGAGCGCCATGGAGTCGTTCAGACCGAGGATGAGGTCGAGGTCCGGATGCGCGGCGAGCATCGACTCGGTTGCGGGGACGGCCTTGTCCTGCGCGTAGACCGCGCTGGTGGACGCAGCGACGTCGTACTTCACCCCACCGTCCTCGAGCCCCTCGAGGAAGCCCTTCTGACGGAGCGGACCGACGACCTCGTCGTTCGGTCCGCCGTTGAGGATGCCGACCTTGATGGTGGATCCCTTGTCGAAGCGTCCCGCGGCGAGCTTGCCGGAGAGTTCACCGCTCTTCTCGTTGTCGGAGGTCACGCTGGTGACGCCGACCCCGGGGATGCCGGTGTCCATGAACACGACCGGCACCTGGTCGGCGATCTGCTTGAACTGGTCCTTCTCGGTGCTCGGAGAGAGCACGTCGGCGACGATGACGTCGGCTCCCTGGGACAGCATCGTCTGTGCCTGGTTGAGCTGGGTGACTGGGTCGCCGCCGGCGTTCTGGACGAGGAGCTTGAAGCCCTGCTTCTTCGCGATCGCCTTCGCCTGGTTCTGCATGGCCGTGTAGTAGGGAGCGTCAAGCTGGCGCTCGAGGAACCCGACGGTGAGTTCCTTGACGGGTTTGGTGTCGTTCGAACTGCCGCCGGTGGCTGCGTCGGTGGTGCTGCAGCCAGCGAGGAGGGCGAGGGTCGCGGCGGCGGCGAGGACACCGACACCGCGCTTGTGGGTCGTCTTCATTGACTCGTTCCTTGGGGTTCGGGTGGGCAGGGTGGTGGTCAGCGGAGGGTCGCCTGACGGCGCTTCCGCAGTTGCAGGGTGGTGAGGGTGATCGCGACGAGCACGAGGGCGCCGCTGAACGCGTCCTGGAGGTACGTGGAGACGTTGAGGAGGACGAGCAGGTTGGAGATGACGCCGAAGATGAGCGTGCCGACCACGGCGCCGAAGACGCGGCCGCGGCCGCCGCGGAGGCTGGTCCCACCGATGACGACGCCGGCGATGGCGTTCAGTTCGTAGAGGTTCCCGGCAGTCGGAGTCCCCACGCCGACGCGGGAGGCGAGGAGGAACCCGGCGAAACCGACGAGGACGCCGGCGAGGATGTACACGCCGAGGAGCGTTGCGCGGACCGGGACGCCGGAGGCTCGGGCTGCGTCCTTGTTGCTGCCGACCGCGTAGACGCGGCGACCGAACACGGTGCGCTTGACGAGGAACCACATCCCGATGGCGATCGCGATCCAGATGATGCCGATGACCGGGATGCCTGCGACGGTGGCGGTTGCGATGGCGCGGAAGTCATCCGCGCCCGGCGTCACCGGGACACCTTCGGTGTAGGCGTAGACCAGGCCTCTCGCGAGGGAGAGCATGCCGAGTGTGACGATGAACGCCTCCAGTCCGCGGAAGGCGACGAGGTACCCGTTGACGAGGCCGATGATGCCGCCGACGACGACCGCCACGAGGATCGCCACGAGCACGTTCTCGCCGCCGAAGAGTCCGGCGGAGAGGACACCGGCGAGGCCGACGACGGACCCGACGCTGATGTCGATCCCGCCGGTGAGGACGATGAGGAACTCGGCGAGGGTCACGATGCCGATGACCGAGACCTGCAGGATGAGGTTCGTGAGGTTCCGGGTGGTGAAGAACGCGTCGGTGGAGAACCCTGCGATGATCAACAGCACGACGAGGATGTAGAGCGGGTACTGCTGCTTCGCCCAGGTGAGGGCCCGGTTGTCGGAACGGTCCGGGATCGGTGTGCTGACGGTGGGCACGTTCGCGGTCTGCTGGCTCATGCTGCTGCTCCTCCGAGGGATGCGCGGATCAGGTCGTCGGTCGAAGCGTCCGCGGAGGTGAACTCGCCGACGATGCGACCTTCCTTCAGGGCGAGGACGCGGTTGCAGAGCGTGAGGGCCTCTTCAGCCTCGCTCGTGACGACCAGCACCCCCTTCCCCTGAGCTGCGAGCTCGCGGACGATCTCGTAGATGTTCAGGCGGGCACCGACGTCGATGCCCTTGGTCGGTTCGTCGAGGATGACGAGCTCCGGTGCGGTCTCCAGCCACTTGGCGATGATGACCTTCTGCTGGTTGCCGCCCGAGAGGGTCCTGGTGAGGGTGTCCTGACTGCCCTTCACCTGGAACCGGCGGATCATCTCGACGACTCGTCTGCGTTCCATGTCGCGGCGGACGACGCCACCACGGGCGTACTTGCCCTGTGCCGCGAGGGTCATGTTCTCCCCGTTGGTGAAGTCGCCGACGAAGCCCTCGCGGCGGCGGTCCTCGGTGAGGTAGGCGATACCGGCTCGGATGCCGTCCCTGGGCGACGTCGGCTCGATGACCTTGCCGTCCAAGGTCACGGTGCCGGCGTCACGGGACTGGTTGCCAGAGACGGACCGGGCGATGGAACTCCGGCCGCTGCCGACGAGCCCGTACAGACCGACGATCTCACCCCGACGGACGTCGATGTCGATGTTCGACGCTGACCCTGAGGCGAGCCCACGGACTTCGAGCAGCGGCTCCGCCTCGGTGGCGAGCGGGGCCGGCGGTTCGAGGCCGCGCACGGCTGTGCCGATCATCAGCGTCATCACCTGGTCCGGAGTCGTCTCGGATGTCTTCACGACGTCGATGAGGGTGCCGTTCCGGAGCACCGCGATGCGGTCCGACATCGCGAACACCTCGTCCATCCGATGCGAGACGAAGATCACGGCGACGCCGGCCGCGCGTTCCCGCTCGACCAGTTGGAGGACGTCGTGGAAGTGGTCCTCCGTCGTGGACGCCGTGGTCTCGTCCAGGAGCAGGACCTTGTGGTCCGTGACCTGGGTCCGGCTGAGGGCGAGCATCTGACGGAGGCCGGGACCGAGGTCGGAAGCGGGTCGGTCCACACGGACCCCGCGGAGACCGACGGTGTGCAACGCCCGCTCGGTGTCCTCCCGCCGGGAGCGCGGGACGAGACCCCACGCACGGGTGCCACCGGCGGCACTGAGGTCGCGGAGCCAGACGTTCTCGCCGACGGTGAAGTCATCGACGATCATCGGCTCCTGGTGCATCAACAGCACCCCGGCGTTCTCCGCGTCGGCCGGGGTCCGCAGCGGCCGGTCGAAGCCGGTGATGCGCACTTCACCTTCCGTCGGCGGCTCCTGACCGGCCAGGATCTTCGACAACGTGGACTTGCCGGCACCGTTCGCACCGCAGATCGCCAGGACTTCGCCCGCGTACCCCTCGAGGGTGACGTCGTGCAGGGCTCGCACGCCCGGGTAGGTCTTCGAGACCGCATCGACGTGGAACGCGACCGGCTGCTCGTCAGTCATGGCTCGCGTCCACTCTCGGGCGCTGCGCGATGGCACGGCTCATGGTGTGTGGCTCCTTTGACACATCTGAGGATTGAGGCCTCAACGATCACATGGTCGTCATGTAGTGATACTACCAAGAATACGGGCGCAAAGGGCGCTTTGCAAGCCGCTCACCCGAGTAAGCAGTGATTACGGTAGTTGCGCTACAGGCGGGCGTCATAGTTGGCAGTTGCAGCTGCCACCGCTTCCGCGATGAGGGTCTGGAGTTGCCCGGCACCTCGTGGGTCGGAGAGCAGCTTGGGCGGGACCATCCAGCTGCCACCGACGGCCCGGACGTTCCCGAGTCGGAGGTAGTCGCGGAGGTTCGACAGGCCGATGCCCCCGGTGGGGACGAAGTCGACACCAGCGAACGGGCTCGCGAACGACCGGACGGCTGCGGCCCCGCCACTGGACTCCGCGGGGAAGAACTTCAGCAGGTCGTGACCTTCGTCACGGGCGCGCATGATCTCGGTCGCGGTGACCGCGCCGGGCAGCAGTGGCACGCCGGTGCGCCGTGCGGCACGGAAGAGGCCTGGGGTGCTGCCGGGTGAGACCACGTACGTCGCGCCGGCATCGACGGCGTCGTCGTACTGCGCTTCGTCGAGGACCGTCCCGGCTCCGACCGCCAGGCCCGGTTCCTCGGCGAGGCGCCTGATCGCCGCCAGAGCGCCAGGCGTGCGGAGGGTCACCTCCGCGATCGGCAGCCCGCCAGCGAGGAGTGCTGCACCGAGGCGTTCTGCGTCAGCTTCGCCGTCGATGACGACGACCGGGACGACACCGATGCTCAGGGCACGGTCGACGCCGGTCATTGGCTGCGAAGCTGCAGCCTGATGTTCGGAAGTCATGTAGTCATACTACCCAGACGACCGATTACTCGACCGATCGACGCGCAGTGAGGGGCTTTGAGTTGCGTTCGACGTAGTTGAACTACGCCAACTCTTCACCAGCTTGCCGGAAGTGGGTCAGACCCTCCTTCATCGCGGACAGCCGTTCGAGGTGTTCCTCACCGCGACGGAGGGCGACGGCGGTTGCGAGGACGTCGATGAAGACCAGGCCGGCGAGCCGACTCACCGTCGGGGTGAAGATGTCGGTGTCCTCGATGGTCTTCACGATCAGCGGGATGTCGGCGTGTTCGAGGATCGGTGTCTCGTCCCCGGACATGACGATGACGGTCGCTCCGTTGGCCCGGGCGGTGCGGGCGACCTCGATCACCGACTGCGTGCGGCCAGCGTTCGAGATGACGAGGGTGACCGTGCCGGGACGCGCCATCGTCGCGGCCATGTACTGCTGGTGCGGGTCGGTCGGCGCAGAGCAGGGAATGCCGAACAACGGTGCCTTCTGCTCTGCGTCGAGGGCGATGAGCGCCGACGCGCCGAGACCGACGAGGTCGAGAGCCGTTGCGGCGAGGATCGCGGCGACGGCTTCCTCGACCCGATCGGGGTCGAGGAAGCGTCGTGCGCGGTCCAGTGAACTGATGGTGTGGTCGAAGACCTTCGTCGCGATGTCGGGGACGGTGTCATCGAGCTCGATGCCGGACAGGGTCGCGGGGATCCCGAGCGCGAGGCTCTGCGCGAGGACGATCTTGAACTGCTGGAAACCCGTGTACCCCAGCCCGGTGCAGAACCGCATCACCGTCGGTTCACTGACTCCTGCGGCTTCGGCGACGGCCGCCATGGTGCCGTTCATCACGAACTGCGGGTTGTCCGCGACGAGCTGAGCGACCTTCCGTTCTGAAGCCCGCAGACTGCCGCGAGCTTCGGTGAGGCGCTCCAACAGCGTCGGGGTGTGCTCGAGCACCATTGTCGCTCCTTCTCGTGACGGGGGTTCAGCCTCCCAGGCTAGTCATGAGGTTGTGCACCGCCAGTGCCGAGGCCCGTCGGGTGCTCGCCGCCGTGTACCCGCCGAGATGTGGGGTCATCACGGTCCGCGGGTGCCGCAGCAGCGGCGTCAGCTCCGGGGGCTCCCGGTCGAACGCGTCGACGGCGTAGACGGCGAGGACGCCGTCTTCGAGCGCTGCGAGGACTGCGTCCTGGTCGACCAGCGCCGCACGGGCTGTGTTGACGAGGATGCCACCGGGACGCATCGCGGCGATCTGCGTCGCGCCGACCACCGGCGCACCGTCCGCTGCAGGCGGGATGTGCAGGCTCACCACATCGGTGGCAACGAACACGTCCTCGGCGCTTCCGGAGCGGACGCCCGGGATCCCCTCGACCGGCACGAACGGGTCGTGTGCGATGACGTCCGCACCCATCGCAGCGAGAGTCCGGGCAACGATGCGACCGATGGCACCGAAACCGAGCACACCGATGCGGAGGTCGGGGACTTCACGTCCGAGCCGTCGCTCCCAACCTCCGTCATGCAGGACGGCGTTCGCACCGGTGAGGTCGCGGAGGCCGTTCAGGATGTGTGCGACGGCGAGTTCTGCGACGCCCTGCGAGTTCGCCCCGCGGGCGAGGACGACCTCGACGCCGTGCGCTCTCGTCGCGTCGACGTCGACGGCATCTGCGCCGACGCCGTTCCGGCTGATGACACGGAGCTTCGGCGCGTGGTCGAGGACCCGGGCGGTGATCTGCTCGACACCGGCGATCCATCCGTCCACGTCACGGACGAGGTCACAGAGTTCGTCCTCGGTCGGGAGTCTCCCGGCAGGACCGGGCACGATCTCCCAGCCCCGTTCCACCAGCGGCGCCAGTTCAGGCAGGTCCACGGGCGTGGTGCGGGTCATCGAGCGTGGCGTGACGAGGATGCGCATGTCAGCCCTTCGTCGACGCAGCGAGCGCGGACAGACGGTCGAAGCCTGGGCCGACGGTGGGGATCTCCACGTCGAACACCTCGGCGATCACCTGTGTCCACCCGTGCACGAAGTACGTCCACCCGTCTTCGACGTGCAACTGGCCCTCGCGCTCCTGGGCACGGGCCTGGTCGAGGAACACGAGGTCGCCGCGGTAGTTCAGGTCCCAGACCAGCGAACCGTGCGGGAACGCAGCCGCCTCGGTCAGGGGTGATCCAGGGGCGTCCTTGCCGAGACCGGTGGCGTTGATGACGACGGAGCCGGCCGGGGCGTCCACGAGGAAGCCGTCGTTGACGGTCGGCTCCCCCGCGACCGCGGTGAGCAGCTCGGTCTCCGCGCCGGAGGCGTCGTGGACGGCGCGGAGCGCGTCGAGGCGCGGTTGACTGCGGTTGGTGACGACCACACGACGGGGACGATCGACGCCGCGCTCTGGTCGGGTGAGGTACCAGTCGATGGCGATCGCGGACCCGCCAGCACCGAAGACGACGAGGTCTGCTCCGGTGTCCGCGAAGTGGTGGGGAGGGATGAACGCGTCGAGCGCCAGACCAGAGGAGATCGGGTCCTTCGCGTGGGCGATGAGTCGGCCGTCGCGCTTGGAGATGGAGCTGACTTCGTGCATCAGCGTCGCGAGCGGATCGATGTCGTCGAAGAGGTCCCCGGCGGCTTCGAACAGGTCGAGCTTGTGGGTGGTGACCAACGCGCCGAGGCTCAGCGGGTCGTTCTTGATGAAGTCGGTGACCGTGCGGTACTGCCCCGCCGGGGCATGCAGAGGCAGGTCGATGCCGACCAGGAGGACTTCGCCGAGGCCGAGCTCGTCCGCCCACAGCGGGAACACCCGACGGATGGAGGAGCCCCCGGTGGTGACCCCGATGAAGTAGAAGGTCCGTACGGTCGCCGGCTGGAGGGTGTCCGCGCCGAAGGTGCGCGTCAGGTCGAAGTCAGTGGTCATGCGTCCGTCTCCGCCCGGTACCCGCCATGGTCAGGGTTGGGCGTCACGCGCCAGCCGTCGCCGGCACCGTTGACGATGAGGGACTTCATCCCGCCTGCGTCGCTGATGATGCCGTAGTCCTGGCCGGCGTCCGCGGCGTAGCAGAACAGGGTCACGAAGGGCTCGTCGCCGACGTTGACACTGCGGTGCGCCCAGTGCCCCGGGACGTTGACGGCGCGGCCGGGCGTCAGTTCGATCGCTTCGCTCAGCCCGTCGATGGTCTCGAGGAGCATGACACCCGTTCCGGAGAGGCAGTGGTACAGCTCGGCACGGTCTGCCTGTGCGTGGAGGTGACCGCGGGTGACCGCGAACTCCTCACCGACCTTGCCCGGCAACACCGTGGACGTACCGACGATGAGAGCCCCGCTGCCGTCCTGGTACTTCTGTTCGTTCACGGAGTAGACGACAGTGTCCGCGCCGAGACGCGCGACCTCCGCCTGCCATGCGGCATGGTCGCGGTAGACGCCCCGCATCTCTCCGATGGTCTTCTCGTAGCGTCGGGTAGCGCCGGCGAGGTCCCCGTCGACACCAATGGTCAACAGCGTCGGGTGATCGACGCTCTGCTGTGCGTGCTCCATGCACTCCTCCTCGAGTCGTGTAGTCAAACTACACGCCGCGGACCGACTTCGCGAGAGCGTGCGGGTGAGGCTGCGACCTGGGGGTGGATTGTGTAGTTTTGCCCACATGGACGACGGCAGGATCATCCGCACAGTCACGGGAGACATCAGCGGAGACGAACTCGGCGCGTTCGACTACCACGAGCACCTGTTCCAGGCATCACCCCTGCTCCCCGGCGATGAGCTCGAGGACGAGACGCGCTCCGGCGAGGAGGCTGCGTCGTTCCACGGTGCTGGGATCGACTGGGTCGTCGAAGCGACACCGACGGCGCTCGGAGCGAACCCGGCAGCAGTTGCGCGGATCAGCGCAGCGACGGGACTCACGATCGTGCACACCTCGGGGGCCCATCACAGCGGACACTACGGCGACGGCCATCCGCTCACCGAGGAGAGCACCGATCTCACTGCCCGGTTCACCGCCGACGTCACCTCCGGGTTCGTCGACGACAGCGGTGCTCCCGTCCTGGACGCAGCCGGTGCCCCCGTCCGTGCGGGCCTGGTGAAGGCGGGAGTCCGGTACTGGTCCATCGGGACGTTCGAGCGACGGGTCCTCGACGCGGTTGCGGCGACGTCGGTCGCGACGGGCTGTGCGGTGATGGTGCATCTCGACTTCGGATCAGCGACCCACGAAGTCCTCGACATCCTGGCTGCACAGGGCGTCGACGCGCACCGTGTCGTCCTGGCGCACGTCGACAGGAACCTCGATCCCGGGTTGCACGCATCTCTTGCAGAGCGTGGTGCGTACCTCGGGTTCGACGGCATGGCCCGGCACCGCGAGGCGCCGGACTCCGCGATCCTCGAATGCCTCGGCGCGGTGGTCGCCACAGCCGGTCCCGACCGGGTGGTGCTCGGCGGCGACGTCGCCCGGTCCAGCCGGTACCGCGCGTACGGCGGCATCCCGGGCCTGGACTACCTTCCTGCACGGTTCCTGCCGCGACTGCGAGCAGAGCTCGACCCGGCCGACTACGAGGCGATCACGGTGACGAACGGACGCGAGCTGCTCCGCTTCACGCCCCGACACTGAACGCCGGTCCGTCATGCGTCGGCGTGGCTGGCGACGACGAGGTCGGCGAGGTCACGCGTGCTGCGACCCTCGAGTGTCGTCCAGATCGTCGCGCCGGCATGCAGGGGCAGGGCCACGACATGCGGCACGGCAACCGTGACGGCTCCGGACGCAACCGCCGCGCGGAGACCCGACGGAGAGTCCTCCAGTGCGACGCAGGCGCTGATCTCCGTCTCGAGGAGCACGGCGGCACGGAGGTAGGGCTCGGGACTCGGTTTCGGTTCACGCACGTCTTCGAGCGCGATCGACACCGAGAACGGGGCACCGTCGACCAGCGCCATCACCGCGTCGGCGACGACTCGTGGGGAGGACGTCACCAGCGCCATCGGTACGTGGTTGCGCGCCAGGTCCTCCAGGAGGGTCCGGGCCCCCGGGCGCCACAGGGGGCGCTGCCGGATCCGTGTCGCCACGGCTCCGGACAGCCACTGCTTGATCTCCGTCACGGTCAGGTCGACGCCGCGGGACTGCAGGACAGCGGCAGTGACGGACATGTCCTTCCCGACCAGCGTCATCCCGTCATCGCGGGTCCATGTCTGCCCGAACGAACCCACCAGTTCCGTCTCCGCGTCGATCCAGAGCGGCTCCGAGTCGACCAGCGTGCCGTCCATGTCCCAGAGCACCGCAGCGAGAGAGGTCATGGAGCAAGGCTACGCAGCAGGAGCGCGGTGGTCAGGGCCGGATGACGACCTTGACCTCGTTCCCGGACCTGGCTGCGTCGAAGGCAAGCGCCGCGTCGTCGAGCGGGTACTGCGCGGTCACGAGCGACGCACCGGTGTCCGGCAGGTCACGAAGGATGCGGATCGCCCCGGCGTAGTCCTCCGAGGTGTAGGTCGCGGTGCCCTGCAAGCGGATCTGGCTGTCCTGCAGGGTGAACGCGGGTACGGGGAATGCACCAGCGGGGACACCGACGAGGACGATCGTGCCGCCGCGTTCGATCATCTCGACTTCGGACGCCAGCGTCTGCTCGATCGACACGCAGTCGAAGACGACGTCGGCAGTCTCACCGAGTGCTGCCTTCACGATCGCCGGCAGGTCCCGGTCCGTCGCGTCGAGGGCCACGTCCGCACCGTGCTGCAGTGCCGCCTCCCGCTTGGACTCCAGCACGTCCGTCATGACGATCCGGCGGGCGCCGGCTGCGCGTGCGGCAACGAGCACGAGGAGGCCGATCGTGCCACACCCAGTGATGACCACGGCCTTCCCAGCAACGCCGTCGGCCATCCGCACAGCGTGGACCGGAGTCGCGAGCGGTTCGATGAGGACTGCTTGCTCGTCCGAGAACTCGGCGGGGACGGCGTGGAGCCGGGACGCCCGGATGACGAAGGTGTCAGCCATGCCGCCCTCGCGGAACCCGCAGCCGAAGAACTCGAGGCTCTCGCAGATGTTGGCGCGCCCCGTCCGGCACATCTTGCACGCGCCGCACGACAGTGTCGGCTCTGGGATGACACGGTCTCCGACCGCGACACCGGCCACATCCGGCCCGACGGCCTCGACGATGCCCACGACCTCGTGGCCGGGGTAGAACGGCGGCACCATCAAGGGATGCTCACCGGCGACCGCGTGCAGGTCAGAACCGCACACGCCCGCGATGCGCATCGACACGAGCGCCTCATCGGACCCGACCTCCGGATGCGGTTCGACGACCGTGGTCACGACCCCGACGTCGGTGACGAGGACACGGCGTCGGGAGCCTGCGGCGATCGGCATGAGGGCCTTCCGGGTTGTCGGTCGAGGCCGCAGGTGCACAGCAGGTTCGTTTGCTGGCCATGATCGGCTTGGGAATGTAGTAAGACTACCCTTGAATGGGCAGTAGGCCCCGAATCGATCCATCACGGTCACCTGTCGACCTGTGCTGTGGACGCTTTCGTAGTTCCGCTACTGCGGCCGATCGAGAAAGGTCAGACGATGACGACTGGCGGAGGAGCCACCCCAACTCCCGGCATGCGCGCAGTGGTGTTCCGCGACGGATCTTCCTGGGGCGTCGAGGACCTGCCGCGTCCAGTACCAGGGGCAGGAGAAGTGCTGCTCCGGCTGCTGCAGACGGGCGTGTGCGGCACTGACGAACACCTCCTCCACGGCGGCTTCATCGCGGAGTTCCCTCTCGTCCCTGGTCACGAGATGGTCGGGGAGATCGCAGGGCACGGCCCCGGCGTCACCGCCCCGGCGGCCGGGACCCGGGTCGTCGTCGACAACACGGAGTTCTGCGGCGAATGCCGCGCCTGCAGCGCGGGGACTCCGCTGTACTGCGAGAACTTCGTCTCCCTCGGCTGCAACGCCCCAGGAGGGTTCGCGGAGTACGTCGTCGTCCGAGCCAGCAAGCTGTACCCGATCGGTGACCTTCCCGTCGACGTCGCCGTGTTCACCGAGCCGACCGCGTGTGCAATGCACGGGGTCGACGTGCTCGGACTCCGTGCCGCATCCGACGTCCTGCTCTTCGGTGCCGGGCCGACCGGCCTGCTCATGGCGCAGCTCCTGCGGATGGCGGGAGCCGCGCGCATCACCGTTGCCGCCCCGACCCGATCGAAGCTGGACCTGGCACTCCGGCACGGGGCGGACCACGTCGTCCAGACCTCACGCGCCGACCCGAGCGTCGGGATCGCGGAACTGCGCGCACTCGCACCCGACGGCTTCGACGCAGTCGTCGAGGCAACTGGTTCCACCCGTGTGCTGGAGAACGCGATCCCACTGACGAAGACGGGCGGCACGGTCCTCGTCTACGGTCTCGCCGGTGAAGCCGCGACAGCATCCATCCGCCCGTACGAACTGTTCAGCCGAGAACTCACCCTCCGTGGATCGTTCGCGCAGGAGCACTGCATCGGGCGAGCGCTCCTGGCACTGCAGTCCGGACAGATCTCGACGGACGGCATGATCACCCGACGCGTTGCGCTCGACGGCTTCGGGGACGCGCTCGCAGCGCTGCACGACTCCGAGCAGGTGAAGACGGTGGTCGCGGTGCGCTGAGGCCCGGTGCGACGCCATGCCGTCTGCTCCGCGGGCCGTCCTCGAGTGCCCGTGGACGCGACGCGCCATGACCAACCAGTGGCCGGACCCGATCGGGTCCACCGCTCCGCCTCCAGGATTCGAACCCAGACCTAACGGCACCAAAGGCCGTCGTGCTGCCATTACACCAAGGCGGAACGCGCACGGAGGCGCCCGTCCATCTTCCCATGCCCCGGACGGTGGGCGTGCTCCGGGGTCCGTGTGCCGCAGTGGCCGTGCGCAGCATGACCGGCCATGATGGACGGATGCCGGACCAGGACGAAGTCGATCGGATCGTCGCGGCCTGGGGGCGGCAGCGGGACGACCTCGACTTCGCGCCGCTGCAGGTGCTCTCCCGCGTGGACCGGCTCGCGCGACACCTCGACCGGGCACGTCGCGCCGCGTTCGACGCGAGCGGCATGGAGCCGTGGGAGTTCGACGTGCTGTCGGCCCTGCGGCGCGCGGGCGACCCGTTCGAGCTGAGCCCGAAGACCCTGCTGCAGCAGACCCTGGTGTCGAGCGGCACGATGACGAACCGGGTGGACCGGCTCACGGCACGCGGGCTCGTCGCCCGTCGGACCGACCCGAAGGACGGCCGCGGCATCCTCGTGTCGCTGACCGACGCCGGTCGGACGGCCGTGGACTCGGCGATCGCGGACCTGCTGCAGGCCGAGCGCGACATCCTCACCGTGGTGTCCGGCGGCGAGCAGGACCAGCTCGCGGGACTGCTCCGCCGGGTGATCCTCGGCCTCGGCGACTGACGAGACGTCCGGCGCCCCACGCCAGCGCACTTCACCCGATCGGCCGAACGAGCACTGCTCGATTCAGCCGACCGGACGATGCAGGGCGCGTCCGCCCGACCGGACGATGGACGAGTGACCAACCCCCGCTCCTTCCTCCGCCGCTACCCGTACGTCGTCGCCCTCGTCGCGGTGCTCGTCCTCGTCCTCGGCGGCCTGACCGTGGCCGTGACCGCGATCAGCACGGCCCCGGGCCGAGCGTCTGCCGCTGAACAGCGCTGCACCGCGGACGACCTCGCCGACAGGTGGTCCTCCGGTCAGCTGCACCTCGACGCCCGATCGGTCCGGACCGACGCGACGGTGCTCGCCGTGCGCGGGGACGAGCCGACGCAGACCGGCAGCACGATGAAGGTCGTCACGGCCTCGGCGGCGTTGACGGCCCTCGGCGCTGACCACCGCTTCACCACCAGAGTGGTCAGCGGGGCATCCTCCGACGCGGTCGTCCTGGTCGGTGGCGGGGACCCGACGCTCAGCCGACTGCCCTCCGGCCAGGACGGCGTCTACCCGGGCGCCCCGCACCTCGACGACCTCGCCCGGCAGGTCCGCTCGGCGCACCCCGGTCCGATCCGGCTCGTGCAGGTCGACACCGCCCTGTTCGACGGTCCCGCGTGGCACCCGAGCTGGACGGAGAGCGCCCGCACGAGCGGCAGCGTCTCGAACATCACGGCGCTCATGGTCGACGGCGACCGGGACGACCCGACCGAGGCGTACTCACTCCGGAGCGACACCGCGGTGTCACGAGCGGCGACGTCCTTCGCTGCCCTGCTCGGCCCGGACGTCCAGGTCGAGACCGCCTCCGTCACCGTGCCGAAGGCCGCGACGACGCTCGGGTCCGTCCGGTCGGCGACGGTGTCGGAGCTCGTCGGGACGCTGCTCACCCATTCGGACGACACGCTCGCCGAGGTCCTCGCCCGGCACGTCGCCGTCGCCGAGGGCACCGGTCGCTCGTTCGACGCGATCCAGGCCGGCACGACCGCTGCGCTCCGGCACGCCGGCGTCCCGACGAGCGGCCTGCGTCTGGTGGACGGCTCCGGGCTCAGCAGCGACAACCGCGTGCCGGCGGCGTTCCTCACGCAGCTGATGCGGGTCGTGGTGCAGCACCGGGACGGCCTCGCGCCGGTCGACGCAGGCCTGGCGGTCGCGGGGAAGACCGGCACGCTCGCGGAACACGGGCGCTTCACCGGCCCCGCGAGCGACGCCCGCGGGCACGTCCGTGGCAAGACCGGGACGCTCGACGACATGTTCGGGCTGACCGGGATCACGGACGAGGTCGGCGGCGACCGCATCGTCTTCACGGTCTTCGCCGAGGGCACGGGCGACGCCGAGGCGCGTCAGGAGATCGACCGTCTGGCAGCATCCCTGTGGCGCTGCGGAGGCGACGCCCCGACCCTCCACTGAGCACGAGCACGCGCACACGCACACGCATGCGCACGAAGGCGCACGCACGAACAGGAGCCGCTACACCCCGAGCTGCTCCGCGATCTCGAGCCAGCGTTCCTCGAGCTGCTCGATCTCCGCCTCGAGCGCAGCGAGCTTCGCCTGCAGCTCTCCCAGCCCGGCGTAGTCGGACTGGTCGTGTGCCGCGAAGAGGTCGAGCATCGTCTGCCGGTCAACCCCCAACCGGGCGATCCTGCGGTCGAGCGCCGACATCTCCTTCTCCACCGTTCGTCGCTCCGACCCCGACAGTCCGGACGCAGCAGCAGCGGACCCGCCGGACCCGGCCCCGTGCCCTGAACCCGACCCCGAGGCGGCGGTGCCGGACCCCGATCCGGCCGTGTCGGGCCTCCCGGCCGTGGCGGCGGCAGCCGCAGAAGCGGTCCCGCCACCGGTGCCGGCCGCGCGCAGCCGCATGTACTCGTCAACGCCGCCCGGCAGGTGCCGGAGGTGCCCACCGAGGACGGCGTACTGCTGGTCGGTGACGCGCTCGAGCAGGTACCGGTCGTGCGAGACGACGAGCAGGGTGCCGGGCCAGGTGTCGAGGAGGTCCTCCATCGCGGCGAGCATGTCCGTGTCGAGGTCGTTCGTCGGCTCGTCGAGGATGAGCAGGTTCGGCTCGTCGAGCAGGATGAGCATGAGCTGCAGGCGGCGCTTCTGCCCACCGGACAGGTCCTTGACCGGGGTGGAGAGCTGCTCGGCCGTGAAGCCCAGGCGTTCCAGGAGCTGCGACGGCGTCATCTCCTTGCCGTCGGCGACGTAGCTGGTCTTCTTGCGGGCGACGACCTCGCGGACGCGGTCGTTCGCGAACTGCGCCAGGTCCGCGAGCTGCTGGTCGAGCACCGCGACCTGCACGGTCTTGCCGGTCTTCACCCGGCCCGCGGTCGGCTGGAGGCGCCCCGCGATGAGCGCGAGGAGCGTCGACTTGCCCGCACCGTTCGGCCCCAGGATCCCGGTCCGCTCACCAGGGGCGATGCGCCACTCGATGCTGCGGATGGTCGGCTCGTCGGCGCCCGGGAAGGTCAGGCCGACGTGGAGCAGGTCGACGACGTCCTTGCCGAGTCGCGCCGTCGCGGTCTTCGCCAGCGCGACGCCGTCGCGGATCGGCGGGACGTCGTCGATCAGGGCGTTCGCCGCGTCGATGCGGAACTTCGGCTTGCTCGTGCGGGCCGGCGCACCGCGGCGCAGC
>Ga0265780_10003764_pt1 | contig 19782 bp, 18 predicted proteins | sample P1T30metagenome_FD_192432 | JGI IMG/M metagenome (GOLD analysis project Ga0265780, IMG submission 192432) | Plant litter microbial communities from East Loma Ridge, Irvine, California - P1 T30 | ecosystem: Environmental > Terrestrial > Plant litter > Unclassified | place: USA: California...
AAAGGGGGGATTTACACATGTTGTGATTATTAACACGACATTTAGTCGTGGGTTCCATGAGTGTTGGGCTGCACGCGATACCGTAGATAAGAGTGTTGGTAAGCGAGGATAGAAGAATGTCGCTGAGGATGTGCGCGAGTTGCGGCGTAATCATTCATACTGGAACGTGGAAATACAACCCACGCTCGAAAGCTTTCCATCGCAGAACACGGGGCGAAAAGATAACAAGTACACCATACGTCCCTACTTTTTCCCTTTGCGTGCCAGCAATCCCATATCCCGATCGCTAAGCAGCAGCCTGCGCATCTGGGGCGTATTTCCTCAACTAGATATTGATTAGCAGTCGTTATGGAGAAGGGTAAGGGTAGACCTACATCCAAGCTCAAATACTTGCTCGTCATCTTCGCCTGATCGCGCATGACACCGACCAGCGTCTCGCTCTCCTGGAAGAACGTGCTCTTGAGACTGATGACGATGAACTGCATACCAGGCGATGCGTGTTCGCGCACATATTGTGCAACGCGAGAGACGTTGACGTGGTCAAGCGCAGCGTCAACCTCATCCAAAACGAAGAATGGGGAGGGCTGGTAGCTGTGAATCGCGAACAACAATGCCAGCGCGGCAATCGTCTTCTCGCCACCGGAGAGATGCTCCATGTCGCGGAAACGCTTGAGGGGCGGCATGGCGTGGTATTTGAGACCGGCCAAGTAAGGCTCGGTGGAGTCTTCCATGTCGAGGTAGGCCTGACCACCGAGTGGGAATTGCGGTGACTTGGTTAGATCCTTGTACGTGCCGCCGATATTCTCGGAAATGTGGTTAAAGGCTTTCATGAACAGGTCGTAGCGCTTTTGCTTGATGTCTTCGAAGGCCTTCTTTGCGGCGGCGGCGCGCTTGCGGGTCTCGGCAAAGTGCTCGTCGACTTCTTTGAGGCGAGTTTCGGTCGCAGCGAGACGTTCGCCGGCACGCATATTGGGCGTGGCTTTGTTGATGTCCGTTTCGAGGCGGGTGATGTGGTCTGTGAGTTTGGCTTCGGCCTCGCGGAGTGAGTCCATTGCCTGTTGCTGGACGCGAGAGTCGGCGTCGTCCTCCTGTGTCATGTTAGTCAAAGCAAAAATGCGCTGTCGTCAAGAGAAGCTTACGTTTTCAAGGATTTCTGCAAGTTCTGTGCGCAGCTCTTCGTCAAGCTCTTCAAAATCGACATCAATACCAAAATCGTCCACTTGAGCAGGCTCGATCTGCGTAGAGTCGGGGTCCTCGTCAACGTCCATGGCGTCAGCGTCCGGACGAGGCGCGTCAGTCATCGGAAGTGAGGCAAGAGGTTTTGAATCTACTGTAAGTGGTATGTTGATCTCGTTCACTCTGCAATCTTTGAGGACATTAAATCTGTTGGTTGCGCAAGTCTTGATCTTTGCGTCCTCTTCGGTCACCTCTTTGATGACGTTCTTGACCTTGTCGTTGCGTTGGTCTAATACTCGTCGTGCCTCCCTGACGGCAGCAGCGCGCTCCGTCAGTTGTTCAGTGAGCTGATCACGTTGCTCTTTCAGGGTCTCAAGCTCCGCCATGAGGATGTCGATGTCATTCTGCAGGCCCTCTTGCTTTTCCTCTAGCTCCGTGATGATGGCAATCTGGTTCTTGATTTGGTCCTCAGCTGCTTGCAGGCGTGTCTCTGCACCAGCATGCAGTGATTCGGTCTGTTTGAGCATGAACTGAAGCTTCATGCGCTGCTGAGAGAACTCTCCTCTCTTCTCAGCCGCTTCTTGTTGAACCGTACCCTGCTGTGCCTCGTAGTCGCGTATCGAGTCGTATCCAAGACGCTGGCAGAAATCTGAGAAAATTTCGTCCGAGACCTGGTTCACCGCGTCTTGTAACCTTTGTAGCTCCGCTTCACTGTTCTGGAGCCGTCGTGTTTGTTCATCATAGTTTGGTCGAACACCGCGTAGCTCGCCCTTGTGGTGCGCTATTTGTTTTTTGAGACTGTCGATATTGCGAGTGAGCGTCTTGGATTCCTCGTTGGCGCGATTGATCTGATCCTGGAGGTACTGCACCTCGACCTCAAGCTGTGTTTCTTGTTCCTGCTTTCGGTCTAGCTTGGGCAATGCGGCCAATTCGTTCTGACACCGCTGCACCTGGTCTGCAAGTTTCTGATAAGAACGCTCGTCCCATTGCTGCTCCTTGAACCCGTCGTCACCTTTCACCTCACCTCCAGTCTGCGTTCCGCCTTTACCAATGACACGGCCATCAAGGGTGACAGCCTTGGCTTGGATGCGCCGCTCATACCGAAGCTCTTTGGCAACCTTTTCGTTATCACAAACCATGGTGCTTCCACAAGCAGCAGCCATGGCTCGCTCATGCTTTGGGTCGTAGTTGATGCAGTCGATGGCAAGGCGCATGCCCTTGTGTGCGCCCTTCAGTTGCGGATCGACTGCTTGGATCTGGATGGAATCAAGTGGGTTGAAAGTCATGATGCCAATTCTCTCATTCTTCAGGTATTGGATGCATTCTTTGGCAGTAGCTTCGGTGTCGACAATGACGGTCTCCATTTGATGTCCCAGGACTCTACCCATGGCTTTGCTGTACTTCTCCTGCTTTGGGCTGATCAAATCTCTGTAGCGACCATGCACTTTGTCTGGACCGAGACGAGTTCTTAATCGGTCGATCGCCTTGCGAGCTTCTTGCAATTTCCTAGACTCCTGACGGTTGCCCTCGACTACTTTGAGCTGCTTAAGAGCTTCTCGCAAAACTTGATTCTTCTCTTCGTATTGAGACTCGAGCTGCTGACGATCCGAACGGAGCTTGTTGACTTCCTGCTGCTTGGTGGCCCTGGTCGTATTCAATTCCTTAGTCTTGTCTTTCAATTCGCGCTGGCGGTCCTCGAGTTGGCGGATATCTGCAGTTAGTTTCTCCATGGCATTCTCGTGGCTTTCCACACTTTGCTGCAGGTTCCTGACATGGTCGCGGTTGGTGTCGACTTCGCGCTTGAGCTTGTCGATTTGCATCTGATCGCCATGGGTACGCTTGGTGACATCGCTGCGAAGCTTGTTGTATTCCTGGAGATCCTGTTCGGAAAGTTCGCGGCCCTGTCGCTGAGCGGCAGCCTTGAATTCATCCTCCCACTTCTTGGCTGCTTTTTCGACAATATCCAGGTCCTTCCGGAACTTTTTCAATTTCGCTGCTTCGTCGTCCCGCTGTTTTCGGAGGGTGTCGATCTTGCTTTCATATTTCTTGCGAGCGTCAGTGGTGAGCCTGATCTTCTCCTCGATTGGCGCGAGCTCGTTGTTCCTGTCCTCGATTTCGCGCTCCTTGTCTTTGATGCTGCGGTCTGTCTTGGAAACGTCGCGCTTGATCTTGGCCTCGTCTTGACGCTCCTTTTCGAGCTTCTTGTTGTATTTTTCGACGCTGCGCTTGTGCTCTTGCAGCTCTTCTTGGTGGCTGGCAATTTTATTCCGAGCCTTTTCCATGGTCTCCTGGTAGAGGAAGAGCTTCCACAGCGTCTTTGTCACGACTGCTTCGTCTCGCTCGGCAATCTTCTTCTCGTATTCGTCCGCCTCGGCCTTTTGCTCCTGGTAAGTCTTGAGCTCGCCGTTGATGCCACGACGCTCGTGCAGATGCTTCGCATTGTCCTCGGTCGCAGCCTCAGACTCGGTCTTGAGGCGATCGTAGTCGGCCTTGTGCTCCAGGCTGCCAGAAATGCGCTCGACCTGCTCGGTGAGCTTGTCAGGCGCCATAGTCGCAATCTTCTCGACGTCACCCTGGAAGACGAGAAAGTTCCTCGCCTTGACCAGGATGCTGTGCTCCTCGAGCGCATCGTTGTATTGCTTCTGTGTGACTTGGCGGTTGTTTATGCGGTACTCGCTTGCGCCGGAGCTCGTGATGGTGCGCTGCCACTCGTGCGTCTGCTCGGCGTCGTCCTCGAAGACAGCCTTGACCCAGGCGTTCTGCGGGTCATTGCGCTGGGTGCTGGTCTGCGACTCGCCGTTTTCCTGGGTGTCGCCATTGGTGTCACCGTTTTGGTCTGCGCCGGCCTCGGTCGCGGTGCCGTCTGCATTGATGCGCGCCTCTCGGATGATCCTGCCGCGGTAGATCATGTCCTTGAGCTTGTCGGAGCGCAGCTGGGACGATTTGACGCCAAGCACGAAGGAGATGGCATCCATCGAGTTGGACTTGCCGGAGCCATTGGGACCGATGATGGAGGTGAAGTACGAATCGCCAAAGGGGAGCGTGTGGCGTCCGCAGTAGGACTTGAAGTCTGCGATGGTCAGGACGTGAAAGCAATCAATTGGGTGCGTGCATACTGTAAATCTCAAGTCGGATGAGCTTCCCCATTTTGCGAGTGAATTGCGCGCTGCCTATCCGGCGAGTGCGCTGCGTGAAAGTGGGTGCGCGGGCGGTTGTTGTCGCGTGGTGGGCTGCGGGCTGCGGGCGAGGCGAGGGTGAAGTTGACCGCGATCCGACGCGACGACGCGCTTCCCGTGACCGTCCCGCCCGCCGTAGCTAGCGGCATATCCTCGACGGTGACGAAACTGGGCACATGTCACTGCACATGTGGTGCTGGTGCCCTGCATGCTTGTGTGCAACCTCACCGCTATCCCCTTGTTGTGCCTTTTTTGATACATTTCAGCAGACTGCAGTACATATTTACCTCGCCTCGCCTCAGCTGCTTCCTCCAGGCGCCTGTCCTCGTGACCAGATTCCTGCACCATCTCTGCACCCCTCCGTGGCCGCCGATGACGTTGTGAGCTCCAATCACCAGCTTGCATTTTCCCACGCCCGAATCTCTACCACCACAAACACGCAGCGAGCACCGCAGTGCAAGCCCCGCATATCACACGCCCATCGCAGCCCTGTCATGCAAAGGTAGTCGGGGTCCCATCCTCCCGAGCTAGTCTGGACATTACCCATTACCACTGTATGCGCCTTCCTCTTCTACTGCGCTCCTTCCCTACCATGGCCCGCAGAAGGATTCCCAGGCACAACACTGCTAACACACGCCATGGCGGCAGGCTCTCCCCCGCGTCTTTCTAAGCGACCCCTCCATCGACGAACCCCGTCCAGCCTCGAAATTGTCCAAGAAGAGCTCCCCACCATGGCCGAGCAGGACGCCCTGTCCTCGAACCAACCGCCACTCTCCACTCCCGGCCTTTCGCGCTCCGCTTCCTTCTCCAACAGCTCATACCAAGATGACTCCGACTTTGAGGATGCTTCATTCTTCCCGCCTGTTGAGCGGCTAACCATGTTCGATTTCGTGGAGAACCTTGCCCTCAACCAGCGCATCGAAAAGATCCAGAGCTCAATAGCTTCCCAGACCCAGAAGATAAAGGACCGGGCCAAGAACAGGGGCATCACCAAAGACCGCGTTGTCGAGGAATGGCGCCGACGAGTACCCACCGAGGGCGAACAGCTCGACAAGTACCGGAAGCGAATGCGCCAGTCGGTAGACCGCCTGAACAAGCAATGGAAGGAGTCCGTCACAGTCACGGCCAAGGAGAAGATTTCCTTCATCGCTGCCGTCATGAATATTTTCGCCTCAGGGTACCTGGTTGGACTGCATCCCGAGTTCTTCCCGTACTGGTACACTGGACAACTCTTCTACTTCATGCCTCTTCGCTTCGTCACCTACCACAAGAAGGGATACCATTACTTCCTTGCCGATTTGTGCTATTTCGTCAACATTCTAGTAGTCTTGAGTGTCTGGGTATTTCCGCAGTCCAAGCGACTCTTCATCGCAACATACTGTCTAGCATTTGGCAATAACGCCGTCGCCATCATCATGTGGCGGAACTCGCTAGTCTTCCATTCCATGGACAAGGTCGTCAGGTATGCATGCTCATGCGTGGCTGTTGCCACTTTGCTAACTCGAATAGTCTCTTTATCCACATCATGCCCTGCGTCACTCTGCATTGCCTGGTTCATCTCCTGCCTGACGCGATGCAGCAGGAGAAGTACCCTGCTATCTACAACATTCGGCATTCCGATCCAACGTCAAAACATCACTACAGCCTCTTCCAGATGATGCTGTGGGCAACGCTCCCATATGCCTTTTGGCAGCTGAGTTACCATTTGCTGATCACAGTTCGCCGACGCGATGCCATCAAGGCCGGACGCCATACCAGCTTCACCTGGTTGCGCAAATCTTACGCCAAGACATGGATCGGGAAGGTTGTCCTCTCGCTACCGGACTCCCTCCAAGAGTCCGCCTTCATGGTTATACAATACCTTTATGCGGTCCTCACTATGCTTCCCTGCCCTATCTGGTTCTGGTACCGCTGGGCATCAGGTGTTTTCCTCATGGTTGTCTTTATCTGGAGTGTCTACAACGGTGCGACATTCTATATCGATGTCTTTGGCAACAGATTCCAGAAAGAGTTGGAGGCGCTTAAGAAGGATGTCGCCAAGTGGCAGGCTTCTCCTGGGGGCGGCCTTACTCCATTTACGCCCAACGAAGCAGGTATTGAGAAGCAGTTGGGTGCAATCCCGCCGCTTGAGGGCAGCACTGGTGTCAAGGCGGCTGATGGAGAAGCAAGAGAGAGGAAGTGATGCTGAATTATCCATGGGCTTTTTTCTAGTCATGTCAAGATGCCGATCTCTCATTATCTCAGATCATCTCACTCGGAGTTTCTAGTTGCAGCATGCTGGTTTTGTTCATGGTCTCTTTTAGCACTTGCATTGGCATTTTATCTAGACTGGTTGGTGATATATACCCCTTTCCTTCGCTTAACTTGATCAATCTATCCCTGTGCGTCAATAATCAAACGTTGCTGAACTCCAGTCCCACATGCATCTGACTGTAATGACGAGAAGAAGAGATCTTCGGCATCTTATCCACAAAGACCCGCTCCATCAGCCCGGATAAAACCGACACAAGTCTCCACACCCGTCAAAATCGCAGCATTCTCCCCTTGGAGCAACCTCCTCTTGTCCAACCTTCTCTTCACCCTGCTTCTTCTCCTCTGTATCCTCCTCCCCAACGCCCTTCCCATCCGCCATCCTCGCATAACTCACCACGTACATAAACACCTGCCACGGCATCCAGGACGCCACCTCAGCCTGCGCCATCTTAAACACGTGTTCACGAATCGCCACATTGTCTTCGTATTTGTAGGAAGGGTGCATGGCGGAATTCGCGGCTGCGAGCGCGATTAGGTCAGGCAGGGAGATGTTTAGGGAAGGCATTTTTTATCAAGGAGGGTTTTTTCAAGGTATGATAAGTTGTTTTGTGGTGAAGGGGGATTATAGGCAATAAGTAAGAAAGGGAAATGTAGATAGTAGTTTTATAGTCGAGAATGTAGTTTTTTGCTTAAATTTTTGTATTCTTGGGATTTTTTGAGATTTTCTAAGACATGTACTGCGGTTTGGAAGACAGATTTATTTGTACTATAGTGTTTATAGATGGACACTAAGGAGAATGATTGGCTATGCATAGTTGCAGTGTTTTGAGTGTCACTTTTATGGTAATAATTTAGTTAAGAAGTACTAGTTTGTGCTTCAAACTATGGTACGAATCTGTAGATGGTCTAGTCGGGTTTGAATACGTGATGCAAGAGTCCTGTTTGCCTACACGCACACATCACGGAAATCGCATATATATACATGATTAGTATAATCATAATGGATACACGTCAAGTGCAATTCCTGTCGTCTCCTGCACGTGATCGCGATCCCAGATCCTGTACACCTTCGCGCACATATCAAATTCATCCTCCCACACACCACACTACTGAAGCTATCCAGCCCACCCCATCACTCAATGAAAATACTTACCCGTAATGCCCCTACACCCCTACACCCCTACACCCCTCATCCAGCGCCTGCAACACCTCCGCCTCCAACGCCCCCTTTTCAAAGTCCCCTAAATTCTGCACCAACTGCGCATTACTACTCGCGCCAATAATCACCTTATCACCATACTCCCTCCTAAGCTGCGAATGATGCATCATCCACCTCAGCGCAATCTCGCCCTCCCTCATCCCCCCCTTCTTCGCCCTCAGCCCCTCGAGCGCCCCCCAAAAACGGCCCATTCCAGTACCGCTGCCGATACATCTGGCCCTGCATTTTATTCGCGTCGAAGCGCGAGCCCGGCGCGACGTCCGCATGCGCCGTGCCGCGATGATACCGGCCCGTCAACCAACCGCCCGCCAGCGGATCAAACGCATAGAACGCGACACCGTAGTACCTGAGACAAGGCAGCAGTTCCGCTTCCACCGTGCGGTGCAGCGCATTGTACACGCCCTGATACACGGCTGGCAGCGCCCACCCGTTCGCCCGGCACAGCTCGCATATCGCGGCTACTTCCCACGACATGTAGTTGCTGATCCCCCAGCGCGAGAATTTTCCCTGTGCGTGTAGGGAGGCGACGGCTGAGAGGGTTTCTTGTAGCGGCACGGAGCGGTCGGGCGCGTGTAGGTACCAGAGGTCTACGCGCGTGCAGCCGAGCGCGGTGAGGCTGGATGAGAGGCCTGAGGACATGCTTGACGGGTCGAGGTGGGTTATGGGGCGGCCCATCATGCCGTGGACGTTGGGGAAGAATTTCGTGTCCATGGTTAGGCCGCGGGTTTGCCAGTTGAGGGCTTTGAGATACTCTTCGGATGAACCGCCATGGGGTGAGTTAGCTTGAAGTGTCTGAGTTTGTGGTGGTGGACTTACACCGTAGAAGCGGGAGGTGTCAATTTCGTTGTGGCCGTGGGATTGGAAGGTGTCCAGGATGGCAGCGCAGTCTTCGAGCTTTGAGGTTCGTACTTGTTCCTCGCCTTCGCGGCCGAAGGTCATGGCGCCAAAGACAATGGGAAGAGCGGTTTTGGAAGACATTTTGCTGTTCTGAAAGTAAGGGGGAGACGTGGTCAGAAAGATGGATGAGATTAAGCACCGAGTTATAGAAGGAGCTCACCTGCTTTATACATCATGAAAGAGCTAGTAGTTGAACTTATTACCCAAAGAAGTATCGAAGCGGTTAGCCAAGTAATGATTGGTCCATTACTTCATCGTCACTAGGAGTTTCCGGAAATAGGCGGATTTAGCGTCGGGCACGATGAGCTCATGAGCATTCTTGCCGTCACTAGTGGTGCGCCTGTCTTCTCACAACTGCAGAGCTACGTCTGTTGAGTGAGCATGAAGAAACGATGTCGGCTTTCGGAGATATTTACCTATGTAGCTTCGCGGCTAACAGGCACGTGAAGCACGTTCAAGCTAGAGCGTATTGGGTGGCGCTAGACAGACAGGTAGCATTCAAAGATTCGACCTCTAATATTTTCTTTACAACCGCTGCGAGTATTATTTTAATACATTCGATTTACTTCTTTCCAATAGCATTTGTTGCCATAGCCTCCGATGTTTGTTACCACGGTGTAGGTCCGCGGTTGCAGATCACCTTCACACAATGCTCGCTAGTTTAGATACTTTCACCAATCACTTCGCCAACATAGTAAGCATCTAGAGAGTTGTGTTAAAGGCCGTTCCTAAGACCTATGACGGCTGCGCCTCTTCGAAGCTGTGGCCACGTGCGACTGTTGGGAGTTGGACTGTGCCACCGTAGCTGAAGTACATATATGATTATCGAAATTTGCATTCGAGTTTACAGCTTTCAAACCTCTCATGAACGTTGCTCGCATCACTTGTTGTAACCTCTCAGGAACATTGCTCGCATCACTTGTTGTGTAGAGATAGAACGCAGGTCTAAGTGACGTCTCGAAATTGCTCCAGACGACCACGCTCCTTCCGCTTCCACGGTGCAGTGAGACACATTCACTCATTCGCTGTTTATTACATTCGGCGCTATAAAGTTATCACGGGTACCCAACCAATCCTCCCAATCTAGCTGCTATTGCTCCTTCTCACTCTCACCCGTTTACTCTCCACCTTCATACTTTTCCCTACCACTCTCGGTAGTTCAACTACCATCTACACTCATACACCGCAACCCGCTCGACCCTCAACCAAACGCCATGAAGCTCTACCTCCTCATGGTGCTGCTAGCATCCTTCCTCATGCTAGCCGCTGCTGCGCCCTCCGCCGTTGTCCTTGACCGTAAGTGCCACACAAAAGCCCTAACTCGACTCCTCTCAAACTCAGACGCCATTCTACAGAAAACACGACATCAGCTTCCACCCTCGGGGCTCTTACAGGCGCATTCACCGTCACACTCGGCGTAAACGGCGTCGTTCTGGGCAGCTTCAACCACCGCGAAGACACAGTCCACCAAGTCCGCAAGGGCCTGCGCATGGCCTGCCCCGACGGCTCCGCGCAAACCTGCACCAACGGCGTCGGAACCTTCAAAGGCTCGTTCGGAACAGACCTCACTATCACCGTCATGTCAGCCAAGTGGGACGGCAACCGCGAAGTGTACGACATCCTGGTCGACGCGGTCGCTCTGATTGCTGTCAACGGCGTGGGGCCTATGATTAGCGAAAAGTGCGAAGATCCCAGCTATTGCACGACGTGGGATCGGTTTGATGTGACGTTCATGGATGGGCGGTGGGGCATGAATGTGGCGCTTGAGAATAAGCGGAATTCGTACACTAAGAATGATTGCTGGAAGCATCTGCAGGACGCGAAGAATGTCTTGTCGTATTTGCAGCCTAGGCTGGAGAAGGTGACTGGCGATGGGGACTTGTATGTCGATGCAAAGTGTTATGAGCCACACAAGAGGTCGGCTTAGTTGTGTCAAGCGGGTGGAGCAGGGAAGGTCGATCACTTTCCTCGTCATAAATTGATAGATGAAGTACAATCCAAGAATGTCATGCGCATATGTTTCCAACTCCCATTGATGCGCCCGTGTACCCTTGGTATTCAAAACGCCCTCTGATAACGCCAGTCATTATCTCGTCTATGCTTCTGCTCAATAGGCGGCCTTGACGACCAGAACGCTCGCTCCAAGCTTGCCTTCCCATACCTTCTCGGCCAGCATACCCAACGTGCTCGCCGCATCAGTCGAGCTTCTGATTTCATCCGCATCTGCGCGACCCAAGGTACCATTGCGAGCAATGTTCCTGCCAAGGACGACAAGATCTCCGGCGTTCTTGGGTGCTTGGCCGACTTCAAGTCTGGCGCGCTCGATGACGTCTGAAACGGGTGAAGAGCAGGACACAGTCTCGAACACGACGCGGTTGGACATTTCAGCGGGAATGGAGGAGCGGAGAGATGCGAAGAAGGCGGAGTCTTGTTCCAGGGTAGGCTCGACAGTGACGATCTCGCCTGCCTTGCCAGTTTCTGTTGGTGTGGATGTGGATGTTGATGTGGGTTCAGCGCCTTCGAAATGCACGATGCTTGCAGTGACCTGTGGGTTCTCTGCCAGCTGCAACACAAGCCTCAAAGCCGCACGATCATCCTTTCCGCCAAAAAACGGGAAGAAGATGTGATGACTGCGATCGGCGATGGGTGCTGTGACGTCCTTTTCTCTGTTGCTGTGTAATGAAACGCTGCTGACTGTTCGTGTCAATCTCATGTTTCCACCCCTGCGATCTTTATTCTTGCTTCCACCAAAGTTCTTGTTGATCAACACGGCGACAGGCACAGTAGATTGCTCGAGCGCATTGTGCACGAAAGTAGTGTAGCCTGATGCCGCGAGCTTGTTCTTGGTACCCTTATCTTCGATGATGGCTTGTTCGGACATTCCGCCGGTCTCGCTCCATGGCAGCAACAAAAAGTCTGAATCGGACGCGCGCATGCTCAGAGTCTCAGCGAAGGACGACTCGGGTACGACGAGTACTTCGCCCGAGACAGCCAGGTTGTTGAGGCGCCCGAACGTGCGGAATGTGTTGACGACAGGGTCGTAGGCGGTGTATGATTCGATTTCGGACACGGACATGACGGAGGAACCACGATCAGTCAGGTTCAATAACCTCAAACCATAAGCTTCGACGGGACGAGTGGGGGCAACCTCTTCAACGCTAGATTCTCCAGTCGTCTTTGTGGTTTCGCTGATAGCCTTGGAAGGATGAGTCTTTGCGGCTGGTGCATCTGCATTGCCACCAAATAGAGAAGTAAATGCGAGTAAGTTGGGCATGCTGTCCAGACGTAGATAAACAGTCAATCGCTTGACCTTTTCAGCTGCGAGCTTCTCGTAGTGCACACTGTTGCGCGGCGTCTCGGAGCCATCGAGTGGCTTGCCGGTGTCCCAATCGATCTCTCCACGGCGCCACGACTCTACCTTCTTCTGGTACCAGACTGGGTAGAACACGGCTGTCAGCGGAGACGAGGCAAAAGTAGTCACAAGTGCCATGACGACGAAAATGGTGAAGGTTCGGGCGCTGAGAATCTTTGCGTTCAGGCCAATGTTCTGCAATAGTCAGCTTCATGATCAATATCAAGCAGCTGTGATAGGACGTACCAAAACGATGAGCTCGACCAATCCCTTACAACTCATCAGAGAACCGATAGCAAAGCACTCTCGCCACAGCATCTTCGTGCTTCGAGCTGCGAGGGTGGCGCTGATGAATTTGGAGAAGAAGGCGACAACAACAACTCCAATGACGTATCCCCACGTGATACCAGAGTCGAGGAGACCAATGTTCGTGTTGAGTCCGGACAAGGTGAAGTATAGAGGTAGGAACAACCCGCCGATCAGATCCTCAATCTTCTCTGCGACTTTGATAGCGAATCCACCTTCGTGAGGGCAGATCAGACCAGCCATGAAAGCCCCAAAGATAGGGTGAACGCCGATAATGCCAGTGAAGAAAGCTGATCCGAGTGCAATCAGAAGAGTAACACTGATGACCCCCTGACTGGGCCCATCTTGGAGTGCACGGTTCTTGCGGAGATACCAAACAAACACTGGTCGAACGGCGTAGACGAGGAATATCATGTACCCTGCACAGGTGAGGAGCACCCAGAGTGCAGATAATCCGGAACCAGCGTTGACGAGAGCGACGCAAAGCGCGAGTAATATCCATCCTACGACGTCATTGCCCACACCAGCAGATAGGACGATGACACCAACGGGAGTCATGAGCAGCTTGAGTTCGGTAAGGATACGACAAAGAACAGGGAAAGCCTGTTTTCAGGATTAGCAAATGCAGAGTGAAAACTGAGTTGATAGCTTACCGTGATAGCCATGGCGACACCGATGAACAACATGAAGATCGGAAACTCAATCTGCACTGTCCCAGGCTCATCTTTGAACTCGTTGTACAGACCCACTGCGATTGCGCATCCGAGCCCGAATGGAATGGCCATACTGGCGATACCAACATTGAGCGCCACTTTCCAGTTGCTAAGCAAAAAGCGTAGATCGACTTCAAGTCCAATAATGAAGAGAAAGAGTGTTAGACCAATGTTGGCAACCAGATTTAAGTTGGTCATAGACTCCTCTGGAAAGATGGACTCTTTGAAGCCTGGGATACGACCCATCACGGATGGTCCCAAAACGATACCGCCAATGATCTCAGAAATGACACGAGGCTGGCGCAGCCGGGACAAAGGCCAATTGAGCGCTCGGCAAAATATGATGATGATACCCGCCTAGAGAGTCGTTAGCTAGGTGTTGCTGTACGACGACACTTTCTCTAGAACACATCAAGCTAGTTGTGGAACACATCCGGGTCCAAAACCAGAAAATAATGGTCGTGTGCTCAAATGTGACATAATGAGGCGGCTCGTTGCACCACAAAGCACGATTCGCCACAGGTAACGTGAGACAACAACCTACCTGCACAATAAACAGAATGATCGGATGGTTCTTATCAAAATGCACCGGGTTCACACCCTCAAGAATACCAGCCTGTGGAGGCGCCTTGACAGGCGCAGTAGGCGCGGCGCTCGCCGATGCGATCGACGACATATTGACGATAGGCGAACGTGTGGGGAAGAGTGTGGATAGTTCGGAGTTCCCCCAGATTCAGGTTTCCAAAACCCCGGAAAATGAACAAAGACAAAGAGGTCAACAACAACAACGACAACAACAACCTCGTGAAAGTCGGAGCAGGACGATGGAATGTCTTAAGCCAGAGCGCAGAGTCTCGGCGTCAGCCCAGGGTGCGTCGGGGCCTAGACGCAGGCGGTGCGGGTTGACAGTATGCAGGGCGGGCCGGAAGCTAAGAGATGGCGATAGAGTTCAAATCAGAGGCATGTGACGAGCGTGAAGGCGGGCCTCGTGGTAGATATATTCATGAGGGTTGCGCACATTGTATTCACCGCTCGAAGGACGCGTGGTGGCGTAGGCCTCGTGGGTTGGACATCGTCTGGGCGCTGAGGCGATTGGCGCGAGCCACTCCGGATGTAGTTAAGGCCGTTTCCCCACGGCGTTTTTCGACCTGTTCAACACACGTTGCCAAGATGTCCAAGGGCTTCTTCGACATGTCGCATGTTCAGATGATGTGGGAATCAAGGTTACCGTGGTGCATGTGCATGATAGAAAGCGCCGGAAGCTGCTACTGGCGTGCTCAAGGGTCAGGAAGGAGGCAGAATGCTTCCACCGCAAGCGAAAACTTTCAGCCCGCCCCGGATTAATCACATCTAATGGCCCAAGTTCCGTGGGAACGCCTTTGCTACACCCAGTCTACTGCTTGAAGTTTGGAAACTTCCACCAGAACCAAAGGCTATCTCGATCTCGCGGAATCTGCTCTCACGTGCAAGTATCGTCGCTATGAAAGGCGAAACGTCCGGGGAAGTTTAGTTCAACCCCACATTGATACCTCCATGCGCGATAGGCGTCCGATGGATGCTGATGATAATTTAAGCTATCGAAGCCGGGCTAGGTGGCAGCTCTCCAGTGTTCCACTCCACCGGGGTAGGACCGAGCACAAACTCCAGTGTTCCACCGTTCGCGAAGATATCATTCCAACTAACCCATGCCTTATCCCAGCACTTGCCATTCACCTTCAGACTTTGGACATATGGTGCACTGTTGCGATCACCCCGATTCGTAGTGATCGTGAGATCCTTACCGTTGCCGAGATTGATCGTCATAGATTCGAACCAAGGAGCCAGGATAAGGAACGTAGTTTGGCCGGTCAACGGGTAGAGACCGATCATCTGCCACTTTGCGATTGTCAGTACAGCCATATAATGCTCCACAGGTTGCGGCCTGACAGTATTTGCAGCGACCTCAAGACTTAAGCGTGCGCTGGCACAGCTACCAGTGTCTTGAGAGATGTCACAAGAATGAAAAGGCCCGACTTACCAGCAAGTTGCTCTCCATAGCTCCAGCGTCCGAATTACCAGGCAAGCCGCTCTCCCCCCCGTTGTACAAGTTCCCAATGTATCGACTGCGTTGCACACTCTTCCATTGCTTGCCCTTCACAAAGTTGTACAAGAACGGACTCACAAAGCCTGGTTCGTTACCAGCGTCATAAATATTGAGATCAAACAGCTTGTCGATACGGTCCACGAATCGATCGTCGCCACCGCATCGTCTCTTCAACTCGGCCACATCATGGATAGCATTCAGGCTGTAGATCCAAGAGTTGTCTTCGTAGTACGCATCGCCCCAGTAGCAATCGCCGCAATCCTCCGGATCTTGGGGCACGAAAGAGCCATTAGCATTTCGAGGGACCATGAAGCCTGCATGGCCATGTGACGTAGCGTTGGCATCCCAGTGATTACGCCAGTTTCGGGACCGACTGAGGTAGGTCGCTGCCTCTACGCTCTTGTTCAGCCCTGCGGCAACTTGATGCAACCCAAAATCGTTCGTGGAGTATTCGACTGCGCGAGACACTGCGCGGGTGAAGCGGGGCGTGATGTGCCCATATTTCAGCCAATCTGGCAGTGCTCCGCGACCTTCTTTTGTTGAAGCTTCTGGTGCTTTGGCGTCGAAATTGTTCTCCGGAACGACCTCAGCATCCGTTTGCATAGCACTGAAGCCGTCTGTCCAATTCACGTTGCCTCGCACGCCCTTCACGAAAGCATCTGCCAGAACATTGTCGGCGTTTGAGCCGCCCTGGACGCGACCATTGAAGTTGGATGACCGGCCATCGGGTAGGAAGCCGTCATTTCTCCAGATGTCGATCAGTGAGCGAATGAACTCTTCGTATGCAGTGGGCTGAACGACTTGAAACAGCGAGGTTTGACAACGATGTGTGTCCCAAAGTGTAAACATGTCGTCGTAGTAAGGCTCTGTCCCACTCCATTCCGGATTTTCTCCAGTCCTATTAGACGGGATAAGCAACATGCCATACAAAGAGCTGTAAAGGAACTGCAAGTCGGTCTGGTTGGTTGACGAGACTTGGATTTTGTTGAGAATTTCATAGTTCCACCTAGCTATTGCCTTGTCTACTAGAGTCCGCATCTCAGTGTCCGCAGCAATTTCAGTGTCCAAGTTTGCGCATGCCTTGATAGTGGAGATGAAGGATATGCCCACCCGAGAGTTGAGGCTGCTACCAACGAAAGTGAAAACGCCTCCAAGGCGTTGACTGCCCGACACAGCAGACCCATTGTAGTTTTTGATCGTCGTGTTACCGGTCGTGATGAATGTGTAGGATTGAATTGGCGTTTTGTTGAATCTCCCACAGAAATATATCGTCCAGTCTGGCGACAAGTTCCAGCCGTTGTTGTAAATGCCGGATCCTGTATATTCACCCTGGTACATGTTGAAGCTGCCACCAGAGTAGTGTTGCTCCCATCCTAGCCCTCTGAAGCTTGGAAGAACATGTGATACGTCCACGACCACAGACGACGTGCTGCTGTTCGGGAAAGAATATGAATATAATCCTGCGTGTTCGGTTGCAGCAAGTTCTACAGTGATGCCGTTAGAGAGGGATGACTTGTAGTAGCCCACGCTACCCTCATCTGGTGATGCTCGCGGTTGCGAAAAGTTTGCGAGTGGATTGGAAACATTCCCTAGTACTGGCATTTGATTTACCACGCCGTATTTGGGCGCTCCGCCTGTTCCAGATTCGTGCATGATAGAGAACCCCCAGATGTTTCCAGATGGGAGGTATCCAGAATAAGCTGTAAGGATTAGGGTAGGTCATAAGGTAGTTAAGCATAAAAGACTGCTAATAGAGGTAAAGGTAGGTCTTAATTAATACCTAGATAAATCGTTATTCTCTTTCTAATAATTCTATATTCTTTTTATTTTAAGAAGCTACGCTAAGGCTAACTATAGAATGCGTTACTCTTACGACGCCTCTAAATACTAAATTTCTAATATTATTTCTTTTCTTAGAGTTAACTAACTTAGTTAATAGCTTTTAAAGCTTAGCTGCTTTGCTTCTGCTAATAATAGGCTAATATAGCTTAGAATAGTTAATAGTTCTTTAGTTCTAAGTAGTAGATAAGAGTATCTCTTTTTTTACCTTTTCTCTTATCTTTACTTTTTCTTCTTACTTTTACTTTTATTTTTATAAGGCGCTAATAAAGGCGTAGTAGTAAGAGCGTTTACGCCTAGTATATAAGCTCGTTTTAATAGATTTCTTCTATCTCTTTTATACTCTACTCTTAACTTTTTATAAGTTTTTAATTCTTTCTATTTCTCTTTAGAGATTTGCTATAGTATTTTTCTAAGTATAGCCTAATCTATAAGTTTAGAATAGGCTATTATAGATTAGAATAGTGCTAACTAAATAGTATAGCGCTGCTTTACGCCTTTATCTACTTAGTCTATATATTTACTATTATAATTAATAAAATTGCTATAAGTAATAAGTTTATGCTGTTTTTAGTATTAACTAAGCACTTCTATAGTTACTGCGTCTAGGCTTATACTAATAGCTTCTTTTAGTATATAAGTAAGTATAGTTACTACTTTATAAAGTTTACTAATACTAATATAGGCTTTTTTAATAACTAGGTAAGCACTAAAACTTCTAAGTACTTTTAATACTAGAACTTAGGCTAGAATTATATTGCTATAAGTATTTTTTGCCTATTAGGCCTATTTTAGAGTATTATAGCCTATTTTAACTCTTTCTTAAGTCTTCTTAACTCTTTAAGATAAGTTTAATAAGATAAATATAATTTTAATAGAGATTTAGAAGAACTAATCTATTAAGCATATTACTAATCTAGAGTACTGCGCGCATACTAAAGATAATCCTAAGAACTAAGTTTTATCTTCTTATACTATAAAGCGCATTACTATCTTTAATGCTAATTAGCTTAAGATGCAGTTTATCTGCTTAGCTTATTATTTAAAAGTATCTACTTAGGCTCTCTTAAAGTAAGTTATTTTAGCCTATTTTAGCCTCTAGCTCTAATTTTAAATTTTTAGAGAGTATATTTCTTATTCTACTTACTACTTCTTATATAGTAGTACCTTTAATAAGAATAAGAATTCTAAGTTTAAGATAAAGCCTATAGCTAGTAACTATAGTAAGGCTTGCTAATCTATTAAAGCTAAGATCTCTAAGCGCAAATATAAGTCTATAGTAGCTAAGAAGTTAGCTAGTAGCTTAGATGCTAGTAGTTCTTTCTATAAGAAGGTATTTTAGCCTATTTTAGTCTATTTTAGCTTCTACTAACTGTTCTTAAGCTATTCTTAGTATTTATGCTTAAAATAAGAATAAAGAGGCTTAAGATTATAAGAACTAGGTTACTATAGAGATTACTGCGCTTAAAGCAGAGTATCTAACTATAACTAAGAAGAGAAAGAGTACTATTACTTAAAAGAAGAAGAAGTTAGCTACTAAGCTTACTACCTTTCTTTTCTAGGCTTAGCAGAGCCTTAGTTCTATCTTATAGGCGTAAGTTAGATTTTCTTAAGTTAATTAGTATATTCTAGGCTATTATAGGCTAGAATAGAGATTATAGCTACTTTTTATAATAATTTTTATAATATAATACTCTGCCTAAGTAGCTAGGTAACTAAATAGATAGATTTCTTCTCTATAATAGTTTGCCTATATTATAATATATTAAACTTTTCTTAGATATTAGTTTTTTCTAAGATTATTTTTTCTAAGGCTAGTATTTTTACTCTTTTTTCTTTAGTAGGTAACCTTGCTACTTTAGCTTATCTTATAGGTTAGGCTGTTACTTTAAAAGTATATTCTGTTTTTTCTAGAATTTCTTAAGTAATAGTACTATAATATTTAGTCTAGACTTCTATAAGTTCTTATTCTTGCTATAACTTTTCTATTTAATTAAGTATTTTTATCTATTATCTTTAGTTTGCTTTCTATTAATAATTTTATCTACTTTATATACGTTGTCTCTATAAGAGCGTAAGGTATTAGTAATTAGATCTTATAGGTATTTAATCTTTCCTCTCTAAGTAAAGAGCTCTAGAAGAGAGGCGTAGAAGACTAGGTAAACGTTGTTTAGCTCTAGTATATTAACTTTAAACAAAGATAGCCTAATCTAGGCTAGAATAGTTTCTAGATCTATATATTTCTAGTCTAGTTTCTTCTTTAGCCTTATTAACTTAATATATCTATTAGAGACTAGAATGCTATTACTTATCTTAAAGAGAATAAGGAGCTTCTTTTTATCCACGTACTCTTTTTAATAAGTATTAGCTATAATAATCTTTTTCTTGCACTTATTTTATAGTCTAATTAGTATAGCTATAAGTTCTTCTTCTTTTAGAAATTCTCTATCTTCTAGGCCTATTATAAGCTAATCTGCGCTTTTTAGATTTCTTCTAAGATTTGCTTAGAAAGAAGTTTTCTCTATAGTAATATAGACGCTGTTATTATACGCAAATTCTATAATTAAGATCTAGAGCGCCTAGTTATCTTATTTAAGCATATAGTAGATTTATAGATACTATTTTACAGTGTAGCAAATAAGTATAGGTTCTAGTATATCTAAGTTAAACTTTAAGTATACTTAACTAAAAGTATACTTAACTTAACTTTTTCTATAAAGTTAAGTATTACTAAAGTTAATAAAACTAAAGTTAAAGTTAATATAAAG
>Ga0265780_10003766_pt1 | contig 19777 bp, 21 predicted proteins | sample P1T30metagenome_FD_192432 | JGI IMG/M metagenome (GOLD analysis project Ga0265780, IMG submission 192432) | Plant litter microbial communities from East Loma Ridge, Irvine, California - P1 T30 | ecosystem: Environmental > Terrestrial > Plant litter > Unclassified | place: USA: California...
CACGTACATATGGGCATGCTAGCCACTGTTAACCTCATGAGCCTGGTAAACATCTGAGGCATCCTGGGATGGTGTGCAAAACACCATGCTATTTCCAGAGCAAGATCCCATCAGAGTTCGACTACACATGGTCAGTGAGCCAAGAAACGCATGTGTCTGGGTCTCATAGCCCATCACTACCATGAAGCTTTGGCCACTTAGCCAAATGAGGCAGCGATGCACAGACGTAGCTAGCAGCCGTTTCCCTAGCAGCACCCTAGCAGCACGAATGATAAGGTTCGTAGGCTACGTGCTGTCAAAAGTCTGTTTGATGGTGCGGGCGAACGATGTCATGTTGGAGAAGTTATGGCGATCGTGGACATGATCTGGCTTGCGTGGTGATGTTGCATTTCCGATGGTCTGGTAGTGCTCATGTTTGGCAGGGAAGCCATCCTAGTATCTATTGAACTCGCACTATTATCGAATGCTATCGGAATTTGCGCCTCCAAGTGATCGTTGTAAGTGAGATGCAGTTGTTGGCATTCAAGCATGTCAGGAATAGACGACTTCGCCTCCGTGCTCTTGCTGTGCATTGCTTACGTAACACTCGCTAGGCCTGCCCTAGTACGTCACATGAGAATGTTTGAGCTTCAATGTGCAGCGACAACACATCTCCATGCTTTCGCGACGCATTTTTCGCGAGCTTACTGACCGTGCGCTCTTGGGTGGGAGCTACAGAGTAACTGCTGCTTCCTGCGTTGCTATTCATTGTCGCCAATGTCGTCGACCCGATGTACCTACTGCTCGCCACTCATCGTCTTCGTCATCGACGAGATGGAAATCTCGTCAAGGCAAAGACTTCTTCGCACGCGAAGCTCGGGTGCAGGGGCTGAAGAGTCGCGCGGCGTTCAAGCTGCTAGAAGTATGATACTGAAGTATCAGCAATTAAATGGTCGCTGATTGCAGTAGCTTAATGAGAAGCACAAATTATTCAAGCCTGGACAAACTGTCGTAGACCTTGTATGAGCTTCCCAGGTTGCCATTGGTACCCAGCTAAATACTTGCAGGGTTTTGCGCCAGGGTCGTGGTCTCAGGTAAGCAGGATTGGAATCGCAATGTCCAGCCATTGTCTAAGTTTCTCAGGTCGCAGTCAATCGCACCAACCCCAATGGTCGCGTTATTGGCATCGATCTCATCCCAGCTCAGCCTCCCCGGGGTGTATCCACCATTCAGGGCAACTTCCTGTCTACAGTCATTCAGGACGAAGTTCGAGCATATGTCCGAGATCCTGAGCTAGGACGGCCACGCAAGAATGTTTCGACCAAGGACGAAGATGGTATCACTGAAGAAGATCTCGACGAAATGGAACGAGGATACATCGACGTTGAACGCCAAGCGCATCTTGAGGGCGTAGCCACGCAGCCAGCAGCAGACGGCAAAACAGACGCGATTCCCGAGGCCAGGCTCTCTCTGAAGGAGCGGGACGCGCGACATGGGAGAGCAGTTGATGTGGTGCTGAGTGACATGTCAGAACCCTGGGACCAGACGGCCGGCTTCTACAAGAAGAGCCTTAGTGACCCGTATTTTAGGATGATGAACACCAGCGGTAATGCCTTCAGAGACCACGCCGGAAGCATGGTAAGTTTGTTCGCTTTGGGTACAGTCTCACTGCTAAGCCTTCAGGACCTGTGCATGGCTGCGTTGACGTTTTCGTACGACACGCTCAAGACTGGCGGCCACTTCCTGTGCAAGTTCTACCAAGGGACTGAAGAGAAGGCTTTGGAGACAAAGCTGAAGCGTCTGTTCACAAGGGTGCACCGGGAGAAGCCGGACTCGTCGCGCACTGTATGTGAATCTCTGGACCAGTCTGCCAGGATGATGCTTACGCTAGTCAGGAATCCAAGGAAGCTTACTTTGTAGCACTGCGACGCAAAGAAACGCCGACAAGAGAGGAGGTATTTCGGGAGTGATGGTAGCACTCGGACATGGTAGACGGCCAGATAGGGAGTGCGTGTGGGGATGGATGGCCCTTGGCGCTTCCGATGGGCGACCATTCTGCAGAAGCTGGATGCAAGGCACTGTGGTCACATGCGCTGGTGTCGAAAGGCAGCGGTAGGAGTGGATAGATAATCAGTGCCTTTTACATGCACGCGCAGGAGCGGCGGGCAGGCTAGAACTCGCTTAAGGCAAGGTGGTGGGCCATGGGTAGTGTCGCTCATATACGGTTGCCAAGGGCCGTTGCACTCTAGTTTCGCCGTGTCCTGGTTCGGTGGAGTTTGAGGCGGATATAGTTGCACTATAGCTGTCGACTCGACTCGGTGACGCAATGCGACAAATCAGACGCGCGAGTGCGACGCCATGATCTGACACGAGACCTGTAGGGCTAGCCTGTGGTTGCGAGGCGTCTCTGATGGCCTGGCGGCACCAGACAAGGCGTAATCTTGGTTCCAGTTCTGGATGCGTGGTGGCTGCGGAGAATATGTCAAGCATCACAAAAACCAGGGTGGCTCGGACCACGGCTGCTTGTGTGAGCAGGTGCGCTCAGAGCCGCGGTTGCCAGGAATGTTTGGGTCGTCATTATGCGGGGGGCGGCTGCTACTCCTCGGGCTTATTCGAGGCGGCGGTGGCCATGTCACGATGCGCTGCTCGGGGTGGCCTCTGAGGGCTCGCTGCCATGTGCTGCGGATGATGAGCGACGATGATGGGCGACGATGATGAGCGACGAGCGACGAGCGGCTCGGCAGCTAAGGGCGCAAGGGTCCGAAAAGCCATGGCGGTGGGAGATCAACCTAATCACTGACACCGCACGTTATCCTTTCTTTGATCCACCCCAATCAACTTGATCGGTGCTGTGCAACGTGTCCAATCAGTCGCTCTCTTTCGCGGCTCCTGCTCGCCATGGATTACCAGGCCTTCAACGGCCAGCAGCCCTCGTTCGGCGGCTTCCCGTCGTCAGCGCACTCCCCGCAGACCAGTCTCCCTCCGCAGGCGCAGGCGCAGGCGCAGGCGCAGGCACAGGCACAGTTCCAGCAGCCCGGCCAGTCGTTTCCCTACGGCGGCCAGTTTGCGAACAATGGCCAAGGCTTCCCCAATTCCGGGGGCCTGGTGGGCCATGGAGCCGGCAGTAGCAGTGGCGCGCCGATGAATGGCATGATGCAGCAGCAGCCCATGCAGCCCGGAGGCATGCAACGAGGTGAGCGAGTGACGTGCGCCCACATTTCCACATTTCCACATTTCCCGCCCTCTCGTCTCGTGTTGCCCGACCCTGTTGCCGACCACTCACTTGCGGATCATGTGCTGACACTGACGCGCCATGGAGCAGCCGCGATGCAGCAACAGCAGCAACCGCACCAGCACCAGCAGCAGTACTCGGCCGCGCCCTACTCCCAGGCCCTGCCCTCGCCCGCCCACCACCAGTTTGCCCAGAACCGCCAGACCGCCTCGCCCGCAAGCAACCTAGGCCAGCCCTATGCGACCCCCCACCTCCAGCACCCGCAACACCTCCAGCAGCACTCGCCCGTGCCGTCCAACGGCCACCACCAGCCCATGGCCCAGACCAAGCCCGAGCCCCCGCAGGCTCAGACGCCCGTCAAGACAGTCCCGCCCTCGCCCGTGTCGCCTGTCGCACAGGCGCGCAACCAGGATAGGGTAGCCACGCTGCTCGAGATCAACTCGATCCTCATCAAGGAGGTGTGCGACCTCCAGAGCCAGGGCAAGGCCGGCCAGGTCGGCCAGGCAGCAGACGGCAAGCCCGAGAGCGACAAGTCACAGCCGTCCAAGGAATACGTAGAGTGAGCGACGGCCCTCCCTCCTTTGTCTATACCCACCAACTAACTCCCCCCAGCTACATGCGCCGCCTCCAAGCCAACCTCGCCTTCCTCGCCCAAAATGCAGAGAAGATCCACAAGCCCGGCCAGCAACTCCAGCCCGGTCCCGCCATCATGTCCGTCCCCACCGGCCCACCCGAGGTCGTCAAGCTGTACCAGAAGCTCGTCGAGCTGTTCCCCGGCTGGAAGGGCCAGGCCGCGCAAATGAAGCAGTCCCCCGGCCCCCAGCGCATGAACTCGACCGCGTCGATAGCCTCGCAACCGCCGGGTAGCGCGGGGCTGCAGCAGAATTGGAGCCAGAATGCCATGGCCAACATGCAGCAGGTGCAGGCGCAGGCGAAGATTGACTAGGAGCTGTTCATGACTCATCAAACTTGTATCTGTATCATTCTGGCGTGTTTGGAAATGGGCATAGCGCAAGCCTCGTCATTTGCTTGTGCAGGCGTGGTTTTTGAAAAGAAGATAAAAGAAGGAGCCAGGGGATTTTGTTTAATTGGCGTGTATTCGCGGCATTCGGGAGCTGAAGCTTCGACTTTACTTCTGCGAGCGAGCTGTGTGGGCTTGATACCTTCGTGTTAGACTGAAATGTACGAATTGAAGATTGGCCGTGACTTGACACAACTTTGACTGCACAATCTGGGAGAGAATGGCAATAATACGAACCATTAAAGTATATTAGGAATAAAAGGAACATGTCTACCCAAGAAAAAAGTCGTATCCGTCATCTCTGTCATGTCGATATTACCGCACGCAGGAAGAACATCCCATCCCATCCCACTCAGAACAGCCAAACAACAAGTAATCGAAGAGAACAAGCCCCATAATCAACAAAAAAAGAAAAAAGACGCCTATCGGAAAATGCTCTGCAACACACTCTCCAGCTTCTCCGCCAACGGATCCTCCACCCTCTTGCGCCCCAAGTCGTCAAACCTCGCCGGCAAATCAATCGTCTGGTCCGACGCATCCGACGCAGGACTCTGATCACGCTCACCATGTCTCCGCTTGCGACGGCGCCCCGACTCCCTCGCACTATCCTCGGACCGATCGTCATCCTTCCTTCTCCGTCTCTGCTTGTGCCCGCCCTCGGACCTCACAGGCGAGACCTCGCGCGAGGGGCCTTTTGGCGTGAGATCAAACTGGACTGTTTTCTCGCTGCGGACTTCCGAGGGTTCGGGCGAGGGCGAGCGAGAGGGTGAAGAATCGGTGCGGTCGATTACGCCATCTGGTGGGAGCGAGGTTAGTGGGTTGGGTCTTTGGGCTGCATGGGGGTACTGAGACCCACCACGTGCAGATGCGAACGAGTGCTCGGTCTTGGATGCGACGGGGGCGAAAGCACTCACATTGTCATCGGGACGACGAGGCTGACCATAGTAGTGGTTGGGCTGGTGTTGGGGCGGTGCGTAGGGGTTGCCGTGGTTGATGTCGTCGTGCGGTGGGTGGACGTATGTTGATGGATGGCTGGGCTCGAAAGTGGTGGACGGTGGAGGAGGGTAGTCGGCTGGGTTGTATGGAGGATATGGAGCCTGGTGGTCTACGGGTGCTGTTGGGGGTGGAGGGAAGTAGTTTGACTCTGGGAAGAAGCGCGAATCATTGGGGTGTGATGTGGAAGCAGTGGTGGTGGAAGGACGGGGGCTGTCGTATGGACTGTAGCTACCAGTAGAGTAGGCTGAGTCTTCGTCGCCTGGTGAGGACTCAGTACACTAGTTTCGATGTTGGCGGTTGGGAGACTCACGTCGTTTATCGCGTTCCTTCTCAGCCTTCTTGCGATCTCGCCGTTTGGCTGCCTCGTGAGCAGCCAGACCTGCAACACCTGCAACCGCCGCTGTTTCCGCTACCGATCGTGCGCGACTCTTGCTTCGACTCCGGCTCCGGCTCGACGATGAGTCTCGTCGCCGCCGGCCGCGCGATCGGCTACGGGTCGCGGGGTCGGTGTAAATGGGATCACCACCGTACTCTACTAAAACAGGTTCACTTGCTGTGCTTCCACGCCTACTGCGGTTTCGCCCTCTGAGGCGGTCGAGCACTGACCTTGATCTTGACCTGGACTTCGACCGTGATAGCGCCCTAGCCTCCTTCTTAGCCTTGTGTTTCTCATACAGTCCAGTGATAGCTGCGCCAGTAACGCCAGCAGCAGCAATCGGCACACCCTCGCGGACTCGGCTATGGCTTCGTTTGCCTTCACGCTGGCGGGACTTGCTTCGTTTGCGCGCAGCAAGTCCAGCAACCGCGGCACTGGCAAGGCCAACTTGGGCGACCCGGTTGTTGCGGTGCTTGGGGTCCAAGTGCTTGCTTGTGCTGCGAGAACGAGAACGGGACGGAGCACCATCAGTTTCAATGACAGTGACAGACCTTGATCTTCCTCTCCTAGAGTGCCCGCGCTTGGACCGCGACTTCCTAGAGCGCGACCTGTGGCGGTGCTCTTCGACAACAGTGGTCACACCCTTGTCCTTGTTCTTGCGTCCAGCAGCGTAGGCCAGCGCACCAACACCAGCAATGGCGGCCAGTGCACCTATTTCCCTGACTCTTGACTTGCTACGTGTTCGGCCCTGGCTGTGGTGCCTTCGTCGCCCGCGGTCGGATGAAACAGATCGTGATCGGGCCCTGTTGTTGTACTTGTCCAGCGCAACCGCGCTGACTGCACCAAGGGTACCGTATCCGAGGGCGTTGCCTATGGAGCCTCCAGCGGCTTCACCCTTCCTCTTCCGGTGGTGTCTAACAACCTGGCCAGCTGCTATGCCAGCAAGGGCACCGGCTGCAATATCGCGTTTGGTGTTGGTCTCGCTGCCCCAGGTGTCCTTCTCCTTGTGCACATAGACCACGTCGTCGTCGCTGTAGTAGTTTCTATCTCCGTAGCGGTCTCGGCCGTATTCGCGCTCGTCCATGTAGCGTTCCTCGTGTCTGCCGCCGCGGTCTACTTCCTTCACTCTACGTTCGTAGTAGTAGTCCTCTTCGTGGCGTGGCCGGGCGACCTGGCGCTCCTGCTGCACCTCGGAGCGCTCGATGAGTTCATAGGCCGGCTCGCGCTCCCGGATGATAATCGGCTGCGGGGCCTCCTCACGAATAATGATGGGGGCCATCTGCATTTGCTGCGGCGGGGCTTCATTGCGGATGTAGATGGACTGTGGCTGTTGCTGCTGCTGAGGTGGTGGGGGCGGCGGGGGCTCGCGGTAGTACTCGATGTCTCTCGAGTATTTTTCGAGCGAGTACTGGTCGTCTCGGTGCTGGGGGATGTCTCGCTCGTAGTCGCGTTCTATGCGGATCTCGCGCACAGTCCGGGCTGGCGAGGGGGAGCGTTCGTGGACGACTGAGCGCTGGATGTGGTAGTCGCGGACGTCCCGACCCCGCGGTGACGGAGAGCGGTCTTGGTAGCGGTACTCCCTGACATCGCGGTCGACCTCGCGTTCCACAACGTAGTCCTTGGTCGTCGTCGAACGTCGGTCGTCGAAGTCGCTGCGGCCGCCACGATGCACCATGCGCATTTCAGCCTCGTACGTGTCGGCCTCCAGGCTATGGTCGGGCACCTTGTAGCGCCTCACGGTGGTGTAGCTCTGCGCACCGCCGCGCGAGGACGTGTCCCAGTCGCGCTCGCGCTCGCGCTCGCGCTCCTTGTAGATGACAGACATGGGGAGGTGTGCGCCGGGTAGGGGGTTGGAGTGGTAAGAATGCGCAGTGACGTCGCAGGACGCAGCTGCAATGTTAGGTGGTGGATAGGTTCCGTCGAGGGGTGCAACTGGCAAATAAAGGGCGACGATGCTCTGACGCAGACTCGCCTACTCAGCCAGTCGGTCGTGGTGACTCGTCTTGGTGACTGGCGACGGCGGGCGGAGAGGCGCGGGATCCCGCAGTTGATCGCGGATAGTACGCGGATAGTACCTAGGCGAGCAGTGATTGGCAAGCGTGTTGATCAACACGGGTTCGTCTGAAGGCGATTGCAATGGATGCGCTCGACAGTCGAAAAGCAGGCAGAGTAATAAGAAACAAAACGTAGGGCAAACGGGCGGGACAAGACGTCACGTCTCGTTTTTGAGCGAAAGCGGGCGGGATCAGGCGCAACGACGAGAATGGGGCCGCTGTGCCCAGTTTGAAGTCCTGGGGCTGCTTGTATGCTCTGGTCTGGGGGGATGACGTCAATCTCTGAGACGTCGACAGCACCACCCAGCACGCTCGACCATGTAGTGGGAGAAAAGCAAACTCTGCACCAGGATCACAGCTGCTCTCCAACACTAGATATCTGTCTCTTGACGGATGGGCAGTGCCTCAAGTCTGCCTGTCTGCCCAAGCCCTTGTCACCGCGCTGCTGCAGCCCCAGCATTTGCCCGCCCGCAGCTCGCCTATCGGTCCTTGATGCGAACGACTCCTCCCACAAGTCCAACTCGCATACGACGACCCCTCCATGTACGCAAGAGCCTGACCGGACGACGCAAGAAACCCGCCGTCGCACAGCCCCGCATGCGGTGAAGTCGACCTGCACAGAGCATGCGGCCCATGTGGCGTCGGGCGGCTGACGCTACGACTCATGATGCTCAGCACTACCACTACCACTACACATGTTCGCTGCCTAGGATCCGCTGACCAGACCAACCGCCCTCGAAATTGCCGGCATCTGTCAAGCAGCTTGACGCACGCCATTTGACCCAAGATGCTTTTTGCATCTCAGAGCGCGATGCACATAGCAGTCCGAACAGCCCAACGCAACAAGGTTGTCCTTGCTGTACGATGCATAACAACATCACATACGCATACGCCGGGCCTTTCCGCGAACAGCGACTGGAGTGAGGCGGGCAATGTGTCCTTGCTCTGAATGTCTCGCTGGATCGATCGAAGCATGCCAGAAAAGAAAAAGCTCGAGCGTCTAGAAAGTGCCAGACGTTACCTGTCAACAGTGACTGTGGCGAGGGCCCACCACATCACAGGGTGAGCAACAACAAAGTCATACGCTATGGGTGACCGCGCGGAGTGTGGAGATGGCAAACTGCATTCTCGTTACACAAGCTTCACTGCCCATCCGGTGAGATCTTCACCAGCACCATCTTCTCTCACTTCCACCAACCCTCCCAGGCTTCACCGGAGCACGTAAGCCCTCGTACTTGCGCCCGCCTCAACGAGACGGATGTCCCTCGGCCCACGAGTTCACCCGTCTGATTTCGACACCGATGTCCAGAAGCTTACCAGTCTTCCCGCAACGCTGAGTGGGGGCGGAGAGCGCCCACGGCATACTGGAGTCCTCTTGGCTTGTAGATGCTTTTTGGTGTGCTTGTGTATGAAAATCTTGCTGAACAGTCAAACCTCGTCCTACAGTATAATCACTGGTCCGGATGGTCGACCCGTGCAGCTTTGTGCCTGTGTCTCCAGCACACGGTATCACTCGATTGTGACTAGAGTCGCTAGCAGTCTCTATCGCCGATGCTCAGGCCCAGGTCTTTGATTGAATTGCAGCTCGACTATGATTGTAGTATTGTATGCAGCGTCTCTATCTTGGCCGCTATGGGCAGATCACGTACCTGTCTGACCTAATTCGTTCTCTTGCGGTAATGATGCTGTACAGGTCAGACAAAAGTTCTTATTTAAATCGCGATACGTCTTGGACGCAGTGATTACACACTTTCCATTTGCGTCCATGACAGTGTGTGTATGTATACATTCGTTAATTCATGTATCTGATGCTCCATACCACCCATGCTGCACCATTGCTCACAGCATATGCTTCCAACTTGTTGCCCATCGCCAGTTCATAATGCGTAACTCACTCCACCAATGCTTGGTTCACACAACTCCACGCTCGCTATGCTAGCCTACAATGCAATGTCTAGACCATGTCTACTCAGAACGCCGGAAGAAGTACACGTATGCAAACTTCTTCATCTCCTCTACGTCAGCTGCCTTGGCAACCTTTTCGTCGTTAAAGAGAACCCATGACGGGGCTTGCTCGTCTGGCAACTGCTTGCGAACGAACGCAACGTAGTGACTGTAAATCATTAGTCATCTCAGTGGACTGTACGCGCATGGAGCCACTCACCCAGCATGAATCGAGCTGCCCTTGTGACACACAATAGACTGGAGCTGGAAGTTTGCTGGCAGCTTGTCACTTCCTGGGAGTGTTTTGTCTTGTTGCTCTGCAGGTGCCTGTGCGATGGGTCAATTAGCTGTTCAATATTAGACACAGAGTAACGTACCTCTGAGCTGCCACCCTCATCAAAGTCGCCCTGTGCATCTGGGTGAGAGAATAGCCAGTCCACGGCTCGCTCCATGTCGCCACCGGTCTCTTTCAAAGCCTGTCGCGCTTGTGGTGCACTGAAGCCCATGGCGCCCAAGTTCTCGATCTTCTCAGGATCTATAGCAGCCGAGGCAGCAGCAGCTCCGGAGCCACTACCTGCGTTGAAGTCGACAGGATCGTCAATATCAGCGTCCTCCATGTGTGCAAAGAGCCAGTTCGAAGCTGCCTCCGGGTCCTCATTTCCAGTCGCATGTAGTGCCTTTTCGCACCTGACTCTCGGGAAGCCCATGGCCTCGAGCATGGACAAAGCAGCTTCGTTTGGAACCCACTTGTTTGAGGTTGCCCCAGTATCCGCATCTTCTGGTAGAACCTCCTCACCATCAATCAGGCCGTGAGACTTGTAGGCATCGAATGAGAAAGGCTCATCGTTGACAATGACTGGAACGTCCTGCTTGGTAGGGACCCAGTTGACCAACTCAAATCGTCGGGCGTTGACGGCCAACACAGTCGGGAAGGTCTTAAACATACTCCGCTTCAGAAAGCCACCCTTGCTACCACAAGCACTGCAAGTAAGCTCCACCATCTCCTCGGCGGTGAATATGTCAAGACACTCCTTCAAGGACACGGATTCGAACTCTTCCTTCTCTTGCTCTGCATCTTTACCCGCGGCATCAGTGACTTCCATCTGCGCGTCTTTGGGTATCCTCCGAATCGGGACAGGGATGGAGATGTTCTCTTGTTCGTCAGACCGATAGCGCACACGTTTGCAGCCAATGCACTGCAGTCGCTGTTCCATTGCAAATCGGAAGGCGTCCACTGGATCTTTGTGAGGTGCAACGTGCTGGGTGCGCGAAACAAGTTTGAGCAAGTGCAAAAGCAGCTCAAAGGCATCTTGTTGTCGCATGGTGGAGAACTCAGCATGGCCTCGTCCAACAAGATGCTTCAGCATAGCTGGTGCGATACCGCGCTGATGTGGAACTTCAGGTGAGCTTTCAGAGACGAACACGTCGCTATCCGGCTTCGAGTAGCGGCCCGAGATCAAGCCATCTGCTACCTTTCGCAACTGGGTTTCCAGATCTTCAGCGGGCTGGTTGGTGCTGGGCAGCGCTTCATCTGGCAGGTAATACCGGTCCTTGAACTCTGGCATGGCGAATAGGGCTTGCAAAGTGCTGTTCAGGTAGCAGCTGTTTCCCAAGTTCTTAAGGCCAGTAAAGTCTGGGCCAAACAACGGCTTGAGCTCTTTGCCATCCTCAGTTACCATCGAGAACTCCCAGCGCAAGTTCTGTTCAACCTGCATCTCGGTAAGACTCTTCTCTGTCTTGACCCTGTCCTTGATGTTGATACCCCAATGAAGCAGGTGGTTGGGCAACTCAGGATCCACACGCTCCTCGTCACATGCGTAGCAGTAGATGTCGGCCGTTCCATCAGCCGTAAGGGAGCCAAGTTTGACTGCCACAGGATGGCCCGTGGTCTGTGTATGTCCGACGCCATGAGAATTGCCACCGGTGCCACCATATTGTTGGCGACCACAACCAAGATTGCCGCATGTCAGACACAGCCAAAGGTTCTCGTTGAGCTCACACTCTGAACAGTGTCCCAGGCTCTGAGATTTAATCTGTCGTGCAGCTTCTTGCTCCAAGCATAGCGTGTGCTCGCATGCAGTTAGCTCTTGCTCCCAGGCCTTGACTTCCTCCTGGCGCGCAAATGTGTTTGCCTTGAGGACAGCGTCGACCACCTCCGGTAGCTTCCCGGTGCTCTTGTCTACGTCATCAACGCCACACTCATAGCACTTGACCTGGGTTGTGGTATCATAGCGGTCGGTCTCGGTTTCAGCTGCGATAGAAAGCTTCGTCATCTTCTGGGGCGGTTCATCGCGTTTGACCTTCTTTCGCGTGCGCTTGATGTTCAGGACGAGAGGATGATTCGTGGATGATACATGGAGGAGCGAGTGGTTGCGGTCACTGGTACATCCGCCATTGAAGCAGTAGAGGCAAACATCGAGGCCGGTCGGGTCGTCCTGAGCGCCCCGTCAGCTGTGGGAGCTACGCAAACCTCGGAGTAGAAACTTACTATGGAGTCAAAGCACTGTGTGCAGTCTTCTCTGTACACGGACTGCGTCGATCCTGGGGCGCGAAGCTCTAATTCGTGTAAATACAACAGACCTGCTGAAGGCAAATGTGGGGTGCTTACCAGGCGCGTTGACGTGCGTGCAAGCCATTGCTAGCTGTGGAGAAAATACGGGTTCTACAACTCAGTTTAAGTTGAGGGCACTGAGAGTAGAAAGTTCAGAAGATTGTGTTGATTGTTTGCTCACAGCAAGTGAGCGCGTGCTGATTGCTTGGTTCGTTCCTGCAGTAGCTTTTGGCGGGGCAAATGACATAACGGACTAGGCAGCTAAATCGAACTGCGGCTCAAACAAAGTGATGAAACAACACACCGCTAGCTTGAATGGATGCGGGTCCTCTGGTATCATAATTTCAACGACCAAGAGAATCCATCAGTCCTTAGAAGTTTATAGACTTGTCAATTTTCTGGCACAACAGAGGCAGAAATTCTCCGCGTCTCCTTCAAACTCGTCGCACATTCATATTATCTACGTTACTATCAAGCGGGTATCTTGCATCTTGCGCGTCTGTTGTTACATCTATCTCAACTTCACCTAAACCGCCCTCCTATCTTCCCTGCTGCCTTGCATTGAGCGACCAATTCTGGAAAGCCGTGAACAATACAGGCTGTAGCGGTGATTTCTTGTCCATGAACCACTCTTTCTGAGTCGCCGCATAGATATCCACTACACCAGCATAATGCTCCTTGTTGAGTCCAATGAGTATCTTGACGACGTGTAAGCTGGCGCTGCTACACGCATCAGCGTGGATCTTCGCGCCGCCACCCAACTTGGCCTCCTCGTGAATCTCTTTCAGAACTGCCCAGACCGAGTCCAAATCGTCCGGCTTTGGTAATGGCGCCTTGTGCTTGTTGCGAGAGTCGAAGAATGTCTTGAGCATCTTCGATGCCTTCTCCGCAAGTTGCTTGTTCGCACTTGCCCGTGTGCGGCGGATGATCGGCAGCAGGATGTTCAGAGTAAGCGGGTTAGAGTACTGCTTCTCAAGGTATATCGCCAGAAGGTCCAAAACCTTTGCTTTGAACTGGACAACATTTTGTTTGGCATCCTCTCTATCCTTCTTCTTGCTTGTGACTTGGCTTCTTTGCTCGAAGATCTGACTGAGATGAGGGTCGAGGGCCATCATTTGCTCATCGTCCATGTCTGATTCGTCCGAGGTGTCTTCAGCAGCTTCGCCATCGACTTCGGGTTTTGAAGTCTGAAGGGTCATGGCCAGGAGGTTGTTGAACTGGGTCAGTTCCGCATCGTCTTCGCTTCCATCCTCGCTACTGCTGGCGTTGTCGTCGCTACTGTCGTCCGAGTCATCAGATCCGTCCTGTTCTGAGCCCTCGTCTTCGCCATCGACCATTTCGACATCCGAGTCCGCTTCAGAATCATCGCTAGATCCGTCATCTTCCTCGTTCTCGTCTTCTTGGTTGTTGAAAAGCTCCTTCTGCCCCTCCACGTTTTCCTCCGTGGCCAGGATGTCTGTAAGCGAGCTCAAGCCCCCTGCAGTTATCTCGGATGCAAAAATAGATAAGGCTTCTTCACCAATCTTGCGGAACAGTGTACGAGGGTTTCCTAAAAAGCTCAGGACGATTTCCACAAACACATCAGAGCCTTCTTCGGTGGCGCCCTTTGCTTTCTTAAGCATCGACTTGCGCGAGACATCGAGATCACCCAGCATCATGACGGCGTCGCCTTCGCCATTATAGACTTGAAGAAGCGTCAGGGAGTACAAGAGGATGAACCCTTCGGCTGCCATCTTGTTTCCCGCGATCGAGCCCTGAAAACAGGTAAGTAGCTGATTACTTTGTAGAATGCACGATACACATACCTTTGCAGAAATAGCATCCAACGTCTGGGAGGCCTTTTCCAGTATCTTAGTAACCAACTCATCTGCTTTGAAAGCCAAATCCAAAGACTTGGATGATGCATCCTTGGATCGGATCATGCCCACAATTGTGAGAGCGAAGGTTGAGCGTGAACCAACATCAACGCTAAGTAGCTTTGTCAAGCAAGAAGAGAGACGTTCTTGGAATATCTGCCGGGTTCGCTCGCTCAGCGCAGGAAGAGGCACTTTGCTAGTCTTTACATTTTGGCTGGGGACAAAATAGGCATATTCGACAAAGACTTCTAGAGTCTTGCAAAGCCAACCATCTTTGTCGGCAAGAATATCAGAAGCCTCTTCGTAATGCTTGTAGTGCTTGATCGTGTTCAAGAGCAGGTCCGCAATATTTTGGCGGCGACTATCAGCGACTGTCTGCTCCTCGGTCTCGGGACGAAGAATCATTGAATTCAGATGGCGCACAATCTTTTTCAGGACGTCGTCTTCGGCGACGGATAAAATCTGCTCGAGAGTCTTCGTCTTCGTGATCTTATCAAAATCAACACTGCCGTTCTTCGAAGAGAGGGCGATGAAAATTGGTAGGGCGGACTTTGGCTCCTGCTGAATCTTCGCCTGTATCGAGTTGAGAGCAGCCAACGCTGCAGAATGAAGAAACCGGTCTTCCTTCTTGCTCTGATTGATGAGTGTTCGCATGAGATTGGGACTAAATAAAGACGGGAGGGAGCTTTCCGGGACCTGGATAATCATGCTGCTTAGCAGCTTGAACCCCCATGCCTTGCGCTCGTGGGATGAGGTTGCAGCGAAGAGGTTACCTATGATTTGTGAGTTGATACTCCCCAAGAAAATCATTGCGCACTCACTGTCTACTGTGTCCATCCAGAATTGAGGAAACTCTGCCTTGGATGATTCCTGTTTCGCGCCCGTGATCTGCCCATCTCTACGCAAGATCTCCGAGAGAACCAGATTCCATGCAAACGTAGGATTGGGACTCGCTACGCCTGATTTAACAGGCTCTCCACTACCGTCCTCTTGCGCGCCTTGATAGTTCTCCTTCAAGATTTTGGCTAGCCGAGGACGCTCTTTCTTCGATAATGGGTTTTTGCTATGCCATACACCGTCGGGTAGCACATTCCCATAGTCTACCTGCACAGTCAACCAGATAGCCACCGCTTCGGGTATCGAGGTGAGTTTGAAGGCGCTGAGGCGACCAATCATCTCTTTCGCGCATTCCTCATATTCTTTCCGACCTCGCAGACTCTTCGCCGCTTCCACGAGAACCATGCCACATTCTTCGCGTAGCCAGGGAACGTCGCGTGCCATTCCGTAGATGTGGTCCAGAAGCTTGTTCCAGCATTCCATAGAAAGTTCCGGCTCGATCACAATGGAAGACTGCAGAACAGCCTTGTAGCCGAAGAGTCTGCCGATGAGGTGATCACGCCTCTCCTAGGGGATGTAAGTCATGAGAATGCGAATTGCAATCGCATCACTTACTCTTCCGGGCACATTGCCCTCAACCTTGGTCTTCTCCTCAACAAGTTTAATTAGTGAGGCCACGTCAAGATCTAGGCCGTTGACTGTAATTTCTCTACGACCGAAAATCTCTCGGAGAAGCTCAGTAAGGGTGAGTGAAAAGCCAACACGCGCCGCTTTTCGCTGGCTGCAGAGACCTTTGATGAGGCGACCCAACGCAGTTTCAACATCTTTGGCAGCCGGCTGGTTGCCAGGCGAAAACTTCAGAATGAGCTCTTTTGCGGCGTCGAAACGCACATCATCCGATTCGGCTGCCAAATCATCATAAAGTTTGGAGAGCTTAATTTGTTCCTCACTAATTTGTCTGCGGCGTTTCACAGGAGCTTCGTCTTTTTGCTCGCTTTGAACAGGGTCGCGTGTCCTCTTCCGATAATTTCTGTCCCCCATCTCTGTGGCAACTGTCTGCTGGTGTCGTGGCTGGTGAGGTCTTTGGTCAAAGTTTACGTGAACTTTCAGTAAAATTTCTGTACCATGCCTCTTTCGGCCTAGGGCATGCGGCGGATCATTTTGCCGACCCGTCATATCTCCATTCCAATTGGACTTCCATTCTCACGACCACGTAACTATGGCTAAATACTGTTCGAATGAGACGTTGATTCCACACTTGCCTAAGTGGTACTCCGCATTCGTTTTGCAGGGAGAGAGGTGTGAGTCACTAGTTTCAAAATGTCACCGCCAGACGTCAAAATCTGCTCCGTAGCTTGCACGGAATGTCCCAATATCCCGAGGTCATCTTTAAACACAGGCCGAGTTTGATGGGTCGTCTGTGTATCTTGCGATTGTTGTGGAGACAGATGAGCCCCGCCAGCTGCGATGAGATGGGTCTTAGTGCTGCAAGAGTCGTCAAGTTTCCTCTTCAGAAAGGTTGATGACGCCTAGGTAGCCGGTCTCTTATGTGGTTGATGACCTGAGCCTGGTCACATCACTTGCGACATTCAGGATTCACTGCCTCAGCAGTGTAAGCGTACCTAATTATACTTCTCCGAAACCGGAATGTCAAGGACCTTGAGGTCATAATCAATACCCTTGGCAGGGTCAGACTCGTTCTTTTCTTGAATGGATCGGCCTATAGTGTACAACGGGGGAGAACTTCTCAATACATAGCGAGGGCCACGACACCCAGCGCGCTGCAGTCCGTTTGCAGACAGCAACCGTTATCTTTCTGGTCTAGGTGTTTTGCCCCCATGTCCAATTCTGGTAGCGACCCTGATCAGCACTTTCGCTCAAACCCATGGCTTACGCCATCAGCCGAAACCTTGCCGCTGGGCCCGAGGAACTCCATGGCGGCACTCGAACCTTGATTAAGAGCAGATCCATCAGGCTGAGGAAACCTTCTCCACCCTCGAGCGTGCGGCAAAGCCTTAAAAGTAATAGCGAAGATAAGGGACGCGAATTGACCTCGCGCCCCAGAGTAGTTCGTTGGCTGTTCAGTCAAACTGATGTGCTTGAATTTGGTGCTTCACGCGAGGCCCGTTGGCCCAGCAAAACCACTGGCAGTGCTCCTTGAGTGACGTAACCTCATGCAAGGCTCGATGATCGATGTGGTCCGAATGCTAGTTAACGCCGCCATGAATTTTTTCTTCAAGCTGTTTGCCTCGGGTCCACTCATACAGCGGCCGTTACAGCTCTCACCAACCACGCGTAAGATCGGACTGGCGAACAGAGTGCTGTGTATGCACAAAATGGACGAAACCCGCTACGAGGACGCCTGACTGAGTCTAACAATCCTCAGTCACCCGCAGAACCCAGGGTCTGAAACTTCGCGATCTGGGGTATGGTGGAAGGTCACGGGACACTTTAGGTTGTTTGTGTACTGCCGTCACCATGGCAGCACGCGACAATTCCAGGGACCTTTAGAAGCGCCGGTGCTTGGTCCTCAAGTACCCGCTGACAGGAGGGGTCACCGGTCGAATGGTGGGGTCCAAAACGCCCTGTGCCGTTTGTGAAGGTTTTGTGCACGCCGGTTTGTCCAGCTTCCATATGAGGGTGCGTTCTCGAACCGCCTATCGCTCACCGAGGCTTCCGCCATGGTGCTCGCGGCCAGCTGAAGTAGGCAATTTGCAGAGTTGTTTGTTTGCTCGTGCTTGTCGGCCAAATCTGCCAGCTAGCAGTTGTGCATTTGCAAAGCAGGAAACTTGGAAGTCTGGCTGTCTGAGTTGTATTGGTTATGACGTCTGAACAGGTCTGCATCGAGATTTGGAGAGCCGCACCTCGATGGCGAACACAGCCTAGGCGACGCTCCGCCCGAGGAGAGAGGACATGCCGGTTCCACAGCGCCACAAGCGGACTAGCGGACTGGTTGCTGAGGGCGAACGGGCCGTAATCAGCTCAGAGAGAGGCGCTTGCGCATTCGGCTTTAACTGGAACTGCACGAATTCATCGGTGTCAGTCTTCCGTTCGCCCAATGAGACGGCATGGCTGCTTCAGACTCGAGGCTGCGGGCCAATTGAGATGCGCAACCTGCATCTTACATCGCGACGCCAAGTGGACGACATGTTATGATGACGAACGACGTCGCGTTGGCCGTGTGGGAATAGCGCGGGTAGTGGAGGAGTAGCAAATAATAGAATCCACATTCTGTGAGGCTCTTTGCACGGGTGATGCACGGCCTGGTTCGCCTGCATTCACCTTTGTGTTCGCGGTATCCCTAGGAGACGGACGCAGGTTGCGCAAGGCTAGAAAGGTCGGAGAGAATTGTGCGACCGCAGCAGCGGGGATGGCAGTGGTTCGTTTCACGGCGCTGGACAAGGAACAGGCAAATGCTTGCAGAAACGTGAAGTCTGTGCGTTTGTGGCCTTACGTAGCAACGAGAGGATAGACAAGCAGCCTCATGCAAGTCGGGCTTGTGAAGCAGGAAATGTGTGATGGCGAGTGTTGTGCCGCGGCAGATGACTCCCCAGGTGAGCTGCGAACCCGTGTTTACACACGACGCAGGTACTATGAGCTGCACGTACACAGCCTCCAGGGCTGCAGCCAGAGGGATCGCGATTACGGGCCACGGCGGCGTGCTGCGGGCAATTGGGGAATCAATCACAGACGTACCATCAGCGTAGCATGCATCAGACCTGCGCTTGATGAAGCAGCAAACTCGACTGGCTCCATCTCGTCCCGCACTGCCATGCCAGGGCACGCCTCTGACTGGGCGTAACCACTGTTCGCGCGCTTAACCAAGCAAGTAACCCAGGCGCTCAGACCTGGCCTAACCACCCGTGCGTCTTCACCCTAGCAACAGAGAACCAGGCCCGGCAGCCTCAAATCCAGCTGGATGACCTCGCCTTGCTCACTTCTCTTCTACCCTTCTCGCCCCCAAGAAGGCTCAATTCCCTCTCCAAGTTGGCTGGAGGTTACAGGACGTCGGTCACTCTACTTGGATATCTTTGCTTGGATATCTGACCACGGCAGTCGCGACCGACATTCACGATCCCTGGACCTGCCAACCCTCAGCCGCTTTGGAGACCGAGACGGTACCTCACCTCTACCCGGCCATTTCTCGACAGCGCGAGCTGCACCGCCATCTACAGCGAGCATCTTCAGATTGGAATTAGTTTTCTAGTCATTGTATGCTTATCGGCTGCATACCGGCCGCCAGTCCCCGTGTTCCGCCCTCCGCCCTCCGCTCGTCGCCATTGAGTAGAGACGACGGCCCGCAAACGCTCGCTATCGCCTCCGTTGCCCACCACGACCAGGTAGAACCCCCCCGCCGCAGCCATCATGGAGATGTCCTCGCCGCTCGCCGCCATGCACCCACCGCCAATCCCGGGTCCCTGGGGCTACCGTCGCGATCTGCCCTCGAAGCCTTTGTTTGGAGCACACAGCTTGGGACCGAAGAGCTTCAACTTCCGGGACATGAGCATGAAGAAGCCGAGCATGGACTACTTCGCCTTGCAGCCCATGGGCCGCGGTTCGTCACCAACCGCGAGCCTCGCCGCCGACATGTCCTCGAATCTGCATGTCGACCAGAGGTACCACCTCCCTTGCTTGCCAAATACCCGACCCACACGCTAATTGTCTTTGTTCTAGCCCTCAGTTCGCGACGCCGCGCCGCTCGCTCTTCACATCCAACCTGTTTCACCAGATCGACTCGCAAGGTACGCGGCTGTGCCATTGACACGTCTTTGTTCCCGCGCAGTGCTAACACGCGCAGCAGCAGGGGGAGCCACGACCCCGCCCGTCCGATGGGAAGGCGTCACTACTCCGCCAATTCCCTCCTCGTCGCCCTGCTTCGTCCCTGACTCCATGGACATCTCTCCTCTGCCTCACAAAGCCCCATTCAGCTT